>Ga0214472_10000229_pt1 | contig 74566 bp, 58 predicted proteins | sample RVTome_6_FD_207662 | JGI IMG/M metagenome (GOLD analysis project Ga0214472, IMG submission 207662) | Soil microbial communities from uranium-contaminated site in the Upper Colorado River Basin, Wyoming, United States - RVT140D175 | ecosystem: Environmental > Terrestrial > Soil > Contaminated >...
GTTCTTCTCCGGCACCTATCGGATCAGCGACCGCGCCGACCGCATGGGCTACCGCCTCGAAGGGCCGGCGATACCGCCCGCGATCAACGGCATACTGTCCGAGGGCATCTGTCTGGGCGCCATCCAGGTACCTGCGGACGGCCAGCCCATCGTGCTGCTCAACGATCGCCAGACGATCGGCGGTTATCCGAAGATCGGCAGCCTGTTCTCCCGGGACGTGGCACGCCTGGCCCAGATGCTGCCCGGCACCGAGATCGGCTTCACCCCCTTCACTCAGGATGAGGCCCACAACCAGCTGCTGCTGAGCCGACGCTACTACGACAGAATCCAACCTATTGCCGTAACGCCCTGATAACAGGAAAAACAAGGCTATGACAGAGAACGACGCTCGACTGAGCAAACAGATCGAAGACCTGCTGGTTCGGCAGAACCTGCGCGGCATGAAAGATGTACAACCGGCCCTGACCGGCGGTTACTACGCGCGCGCCGCACGTCACCTGGAAAACTGCCGGGGCACGGTACTGATCGGTACCGGCTTTCCGGTGGTCGACACCTTCGAAACCGATGGACCGGTCGGCGCCATCGCGCTCTACCAGACCCTGAAATACCTGGGCGCCGAACCGATCATTGTCTGCGGCAAGCCGATCTCCGCCATGCTGGCGCCGGACTACAAGGTCCACGAGATTCAGGTCGGCGAGCACGATCTGCGCGAACTGGAAGCGCTGGAGGCGCTCGCCCGTTACCGTCCCGATGTAGTGCTCTCAATCGAACGCCCGGGCCAGGCTGCCGACGGCGGTTACTACAACATGCGCGGCGAGAGCATCAGCGCCCGCACCGCCTGTTTCGACACCTTCGTCAAGGCCGCGAACTGCCCCACCATCGGCATAGGCGACGGCGGCAACGAGATCGGCATGGGCAACATTGTCGACGCCATCAGCAAGCTGAACATCGTGCCCAGCGCCACCCGTGTCGACGAATTGCTGATCGCCGATGTATCCAACTGGGGTGCCTATGGCATCATCGCACTGCTCGGCTACTGGAAGGGCGAAGATCTGCTCGCACGCATCGACCCTCAGGCGATCCTGCACTACCTGTCCGAGCGCGGCAGCGTCGATGGCGTTACCCGCCTCAACGAGTTGACCGAAGATGGCCTGCCCTCAAGCGAGGGAGACGCGATCATCGCCGAGTTGAGACGACTGACCGGCTTCGCCGACTGAGCAGAACAACCGGCTGGAGGCACCGCATAACGTGCGCCTACGCAATCTCTACACCTTTCTGACCGTGGCACGCCTGGGCAGCTTTCATGCCGCCGCGTCACGGTTGCACGCCTCGCAGCCGGCCATATCGGCGCGCATCAACGCGCTGGAAGACGAGCTCAACGTTCAGCTTTTCGTGCGGGACAAACGCGGTACGCAGCTGACCCCGCGAGGCGTGCAACTGATGCCCTACGCGGAAAAACTGGTCGCGATCAGCCGCGAGATGAAAGCCCAACTCAGCGAGGATGCGCCCGAACGCGGCACCGTGCGTATCGGCATCGTCGACACCCTGACCCACCTCTGGCTTTCCCGCCTGCTGACCAGTTGGCACGACGAACACCCGCTCATCGCCTTCGAACTGATCAGCGACACCACGGCGTCACTGGTGACCCAACTGAAGGCATCGGACCTCGACCTGGTGCTGATGGTGGCCGACGAACAGCCGCTGCCCTCGTTTGTCAGCGAACCCCTGTGCAGCTATCCTCAATGCTGGGTGGCGAGCCCGCAGTTGGCGGGAGCAGCGAACCTCGGCGGGCTCGATGATCTGCGCGAGCATGCCATACTCTCCTTCCCTCGCGGCACCCGCCCCTGGCGCTATCTGACCAGTCTGTTCGAACCCCTGGGAGAGTCGGCACCGGTGATCCACACCTGCAGCTCGGTGGCCAGTCTGCTGACCCTCGTGAAACAGGGTGTCGGCATCGCTTTCCTGCCGGAACCGCTGGTCAATCAGGATATACTGGCCAAGCAACTGTTCACGATCGACACGCTGCCCAAGGCCCCCGCGCTCAACTTCTGCTGCGCCTGGCGCCTGGACGATGATCGCATCCTGCCCAGACTGCTGGCCGAGACGGCGAGAAAGATGATCGCCGCACCAAATTCTATAGATAAATTACCTGTTTAACTGACATTTTAAAGACCTATTTATGTGTATTTTGGCATTTTTGTAAAAATATCTTTTTCTATCAAAGTGTATTGAAATAGATAAACACTTTTACGAAACTCTTGCCCATCCCCCTGGTTCAGGCACCCTTGCACCGGTGCCGACTGCGTTCGATTGATGAGAGGTCAGAACGATGAGTATCGCTTACTTGAACGGCACCTTCCTTCCGCTGGAAGAAGCCCGCATTTCACCGCTGGATCGCGGCTTCCTGTTCGGCGACGGTATCTACGAGGTTATCCCGTACTACAAGCGCAAGCCGGTCGGGTTTGCACCTCACATGCAGCGCATGATCAACGGCCTGGCGGCGCTGGAGATCAGGTGCAACAAGAGCGTGGATGAGTGGCGCGAGCTGCTGGACGCGCTGATCGACCGGAACGAAGGCGACAACTTCGGCGTATACGTGCACGTCTCGCGCGGCGCGGACACCAAACGCTTCCATGCCTATCCGGAGAATGTCGAGCCGACCGTCTTCGCCTTCGCCTTCGGCATCAAGGAGCCGGAACCGGTCGACCGTGCACAGGTACACCCCTACACCGTGTCCAGCACCCAGGATCTGCGCTGGAAGCGCTGCAACATCAAATCGACCGCACTGCTCGGCAACGTCATGCACTTCCAGCAGGGCTACGCTGCGGGCAACAACGAGATCCTGCTGTACAACGAGCGCAACGAACTGACCGAAGGCAGCTCCTGCAACGCCTTCATCGTCAAGGATGGCGTCGTGATCACGCCGATCGAGGACAACCAGATCCTGCCGGGCATCACCCGCCGTATCATCATCGACAGCCTCAAGGCCGATGGCTCGATCCCGGTGGAGGAGCGGACAGTGACGATGGACGAAGTGCGCGACGCCGACGAGATCTGGATCACCAGCTCCTCCAAGGAGATCGCACCGGTGATCAAGCTGGACGGCAACCCGGTCGGCAACGGCGAGATCGGTCCGGTCTGGGAAGCGGCATTCCGCATCTACACCGAGCGCAAGTTCGACTTCTGATCGACGCGCGAGAGGCAAACCCTGGTCCTGCAGCCCCCGTGCTCGCAGGCCAAGCACCTATACCAAGTACATATACAAAGAAGGGGCTCCGCATGCGGAGCCCCTTCTTTTCGTTTAATGCCATGCATTTACAAATCCACGCCCTGTTGCGAGCGGATACCTAGCCACAACTCTCCAGCGTCGCAACCAGGTCCTTGAACGCGCTGCGATTGGATTCGTTCAGATCGATCAACACACGATGGGCGCCGATGATACGGGCGCGGACCAGATCCTCCGACTCCTGGACAAAGGGCACCTGCTCCAGGTCGGACTCGCTGGTCGGCATGCTGTCGAGCAGCAGGAATACCTGGTCGAACCCCATCGAGTACAGAATTCGGGTGATATCGGAGTTGGTCGAGACCAGGGCAGGCTTGGGCAACCCCAACTCCTCCGCCTTGATCGCCAGCTTGGCGATCAACCCCAATGAGGTACTGTCGATCGTGGTGGTCTCGGTCAGGTCGACCAGCGTATCGTGGATCTTGCCGTGCCCAAGCACCGCCGCCAGATGCAGATCGATGGTCGAACAGAGCGTCAGACGCACCTCGCCGACAAACTTCAACACGTAATGGCCTTCGCGACAGGCGTAAAAGATGGCGCCCTCGCTCATGGTTTAACTCGAGTTACAGTCATGATCGCTACATCGTCCGGGTTCATGCGTCCGGCTGCAATGATACTGTCGGAAATCGACTGAGGCGATGGGTTTTTGCTCATGCAAGCCCTCAGCAGTGTCTGCTCCTTCTCCTCCATCGATCCCCCCTCGGCCACTTCGAGAATGCCGTCGGAGAACAGGGTAATCAAATACTCGGGTTCCAATGCAATACGCCTTTCATCGAATACCGGCTGCTCGAACAGGCCTATGGGCATCCCGCGCCCCTCCAGGAACGCGGCTTCTCCACCCTGCACCAACACCGGCATCGGGTGATGTCCACCCACAGCATAGGTCAACGTGGAGTCCCTTGCATCGATCAAGCCGATAAACATCGTCAAATGCTTGCCCAACCCCGTCAGCAGCAGTTCATGGTTCACCCGGTGCAGCGTCGCCATGGGGGACTGGATATCGAAGCTGGAGCCGCGATTGTAGTTGCGCACCAGCCTGTAGGTCATGTTCTTGAGCAGCACCGTCACCAGCGCCGACGATGCGCCATGGCCGGAGACATCCGCCAGGTAGAAGATGGTTTGGTACTCGTTGATGGCGATGGAGTCGACGAAATCGCCGCTGAGCAGCAGGCTGGGCTGAAGGATGTACTCGAAGATATTCCGGTTCAGTTCGCGGGTCGGCGGCGGCAACAGCTTCAGTTGCAGTTGCTGGGCCGCATGCTGGTCGGCCTTGAGTTCGTCGAGACTGCGCTCCAGACTCTCACGCAGGAAACGCGCCTCCTCGATCATCCCCACCCGTCGCAGTTGACGTTCGATCGAGGTTATAAACAGCGCCGGATGCTGGTGCAGCTCGCCCAGGGAAAAGACATCGTCGGCACCGTTACGCAACGCCAGTACCATCTCTTCGGCCGTACCCTCCGGCAGGACAGCCACGATCGGCATGGGACTGATGCCGGCGGAGATCCGGCCCAGGTAGGCGATATCGGCGATGGAGCTGCGATCCACTATGACCAGGGAGATCGAACGGTGCTCCAACAACTGCTCGACCTCATCGGTACTGCGCGCAACGATGATACGCAGATGCGTGTTCCGACACTGCTCGCACAGATCGAAGATAAGATCGATCACTTCCGTTGAAGCCGATACCATCAGTATCGCCTGCTCTCGATGACCCATTAATCAGTCGCTCGATTTGCTGACATATTGGATTTCAAGGTATCGGCTCAACCTATGCCTTGCAATCGGATATCAGAAGTCGCTTTCGTCGTAATTGACCTGCACTTCACCATCATTGATCAGATACTCCCGGCGCTGTAGATAGGCGTCGCGCACGAATATGTACTTGTCGCCCGAGATGATCTGCTCCGCCTTCAGCAACGCTACACGGGTGTCGATCATTCGCAACCCGTACAGCGAGTTGCGCGTCGGTACATGATCCACTTCGCCCACCGGATCGATCGCCATGTCGGGCACCAGGCCGATGCCGTCCCGCACCGAACTCGGACCGAACAGGGGCAGTACCAGGTAAGGACCGGATCCGACACCCCAGCTACCCAGGGTCTGGCCGAAATCCTCGCGCTTCTCTTCAATACCCATCGGCGTGGCAACGTCGATAAAGCCGGCCAGACCGAACGTGGAGTTGAACACCACCCGCGACACACTGGTCAATGCATCGTCGACCTTACCCTGCAGAAGATTATTGACAGCTGAACGGATATCGCCCAGGTTACCAAAAAAGTTACTGACACCACGCTCCGCCATATCCGGCATCACATAATGATAACCCTGCGCCATCGGCTTCAGCGCGAAGCGGTCCACCTGTTCGTTGAAACCGAACATGGCACGGTTAAAACCCTCCAACGGGTCATTCCGCGTGCTCGTTTCAGCGCCGACCGGCGCAGCAAGCAGCAAAGCCATCACTGTACATACAGTCCCCTGACGCAGTGTTTTGACCGGCATTACAATTCCTTTTATTCCCAAGATCGAATCCTGCGCATTCTACCCCTGTTGCAGCTGCGATAAAAAGGCGGGGAGACATTTTTTATGGCCTGCCATCCATGGCGGCCACCCTTCGGGCCGTCGCTATGCGACGTTAAAAATTGCTCCAGGCAATTTTTTATCCGAGATCGTTCCCTGTCTTTTTTGCGGAGTCGCTATCGGCTTCCCTTTTCCATGAGGCGCACTAGACTCAAATCAGCAACCGCGAGAATAAATTTCATAACCGGATCCAGCCGAAGGAGAGCCTATGGCCCGGGTACTGATCGTGGATGACGAGCCCAACATCCTGCTGTCACTCGAGTTCCTGATGCAGCAGGCGGGCCTGGAGGTCGATACCGCCGACACGGGTGAAAGCGCGCTGACCAAGATCGCCGCCAACCCGCCCGATCTGCTGCTGCTCGATATAAGCCTGCCCGGCATCAGCGGCTTCGATCTGCTTGAGCGCGTGCGGGAGCAACCGGCCACCCGCACCCTTCCGGTGGTGATGCTCACCGCTCACGGCCGCGAGGTGGAGAAGGAAAAGGGTATGGCGCTGGGGGCCGACGACTATATCACCAAACCCTTCTCGACCCAGGAGCTGGTGGCACGTATCGAAGCGCTGCTGGGTAACGAGCGTCGGCAGGAGTAAGCTCATGCCCCCTCGTCAGCGCCTACTCGGGATCTGGCTGCTGCTGACCGGCGCCCTGCTGTTTTCCGGCATAGGGCTACTGCTCTGGCTCGACTCCACGCTCTCACTCGACTCGGCCCAGCGTCCGGCGATCTGGCTGCTTGCCCTGCTGCCGGGTCTGCTGACACTTGTGCTGGGAGCGCTGCTGGAGAAGCGCCTGCTGCGCCCGCTCAGGCAGTTTCAAGTGTTGCTCGCCCGCCTGACGACCGCCCCCGACGCCCGCTCCGATTTCCCCCTCGATGGTTGGCTTGCCCCGCTGCAGCCCGACCTGGATCGGATACGCGAGGGCTGGCGCAGCGATCGTCAACGTATCCTCCGGGCACACGACGAAGGTGCGGCACACGCCGCCTATATCCAACAGGAGCTGGAGGCTCTGCTGCAGGTACTGGATCTGCCGCTGCTGATCTGCGACGAGCACCAGCGTCTGCTGCTGTTCAACCCCGCGGCACGCACACTCTTCCACGACCTGCCCGCGCTCGGCCTGGGCCGGCAGATCGGCCGGCTGCTGCCCCAGGCCGGCCTGGGCGACGCCTTGCGGCGGCTGCCGGACGACGGCTCGCCTCGTCAGTTGCTGCTGCCGGGCAAGACGCGCTGGCTCAGATGCGAGCTGCGCAAGCTCGATGCGCGCCACGGTGGCGCACTGATCGTGCTGCACGACACCACTCAAGAGCTGCAAGCCGGGCAGCAGTGGCGGCGCGCCCTGGCCGAGCTGCTGCCGCGACTGCGAGGCCATACCGGCTCATTGCGCAGCGCCGTGGATGCGCTGCTGCAGATTCAGGACGAGCGGGAGCTGAAGCAGCGTCTTGAGCAAGCGATCGGCGAAGAGAGCCGGATGCTCGCACAGCGGGTGGACGAGTTGACAAGACTGGTCGAGTCGCAGCAGTTGAGCCAATCCTCGCTCGAGGAGACCTGGTCCAACGACCTCTTCCGCGCACTGCAGGAACGGCTGGCGGCCCGATCGATCACCCTTACCGCGATCGGCATCCCGGTCTGGGTACGTGTCGACGGCCCGGCATTGCTGACGGCCCTGGAACTGCTGATCCTGCAGGTGACCGAGGCGGTGCAGTCGAGCAGCCTCGATGTGGAGGTGCTGCTGGGCAATCGCCGCGTCTACCTGGACCTGATCTGGAGCGGCAAGCCGTTGAGCGAACAGTTGCTGAACGGTTGGCGGGAGTTGCCCCTGTTCGACGACGAACTCTCGCCGAGAATATCGGACGTCTTGAATCAGCACGACGCCGACCTCTGGTCGTTGATGCGTACACCCGAGGGACCTGCCTGCCTGCGCCTGCCGATTCCCGCCTCGTTGCGCGGCGCCGCACCCAGGACAGACACGCACCAGGCCGAGCGGCCGGAGTTCCACGACTTCAGCATCGCCGAACTGCCGCCTCCGGACAGCGACCGGGCGCAGACACCGCTCGAGCAGTTGGAGATGATCGTCTTCGATACCGAAACCACGGGGCTGAACCTGCGCCGCGGCGATCGGATCATCAGCATCGCCGCCTGCCGCATCGTCAACGGACGCCTGCTGGCCCAGGACAGCTTCGACCAGTTGGTCAATCCGCAACGCGACATTCCCGCCGACAGCACCGCCATTCACGGCCTGCGCGCCGAGGATGTCGCCGAGGCGCCGCCGATCGATATCGTGCTGCCGCGCTTTCTCCAGTATGTGGGGTCCGGGGTGCTGGTGGCGCACAACGCCGCGTTCGATCTGCTGGCGGTGCGCCTTGGCGGCGAAGAGTGCGGCCTGAGTTTCGATATGCCGGTACTGGATACCCTGCTGCTCTCGCGTGCCCTGGACCCGACGCTCGAGGGCCATGGCCTGGATGCGCTGGCCGAGCGGTTCCGGCTTGTCTTCCCGCCCGGCACCCGGCATACCGCGCTCGGCGATGCCCGGGTCACCGCCGAGCTGCTGCTGGCACTGCTGCCCCGGCTGCGTGCTCGAGGCGTTACCACCCTTGAACAGGCGCTGGCATTGCAACTCGACACCGAACGGGAGAGCACGAGATGAAAGCACCGGAACAGAGCCGGCTACTGGCGCTGAGCCTGCTCGGGCTGCTGCTGTTTTCGCCGCCCCTGTTGCTGCTGTTCGATCGACCCGGTATCGAAGGGTTCTCCACCCTGTCGGGTTTCATCTTCCTGATCTGGGCCCTGCTGATTCTCGCGGCCGCGCTGATCCTGGAGCACTCCGATGAGGAGTAGCGCCATCGTCCTGACCGTCGCCTTCGGCTACCTGGCGCTGCTGTTCATCATCGCCGCCTGGGGCGATCGACGAGCCGAGCAGCGTCGCTCGCTGGTCAACTCACCGACCATCTATTCGTTGTCGATCGCCGTCTACTGCACCGCCTGGACCTTCTACGGCAGCGTCGGCCGCGCCGCCACCACCGGCCCCAGCTTCCTGCTGATCTACCTGGGCCCCACGCTGGCGATGCTGTGCGGTTGGATGCTGATCCGCAAGATGATCAGGATCGCCCGGGCACAGCGCATCACCTCGATCGCCGACTTCATCAGCGCCCGCTACGGCAAGAGCGGAGGCCTCGGCGCGCTGGTGGCGCTGATCGCGATTATCGCGATCATGCCCTACATCGCCCTTCAGCTTAAGGCGATCACGGTCAGCTACGCGATCCTGACCCAATACCCCGACCAGAGCCAGCCGGCCATCTCGCTCGGCGGCTTTCTGCAGGACAAGGCGTTCTGGGTCGCGCTGGTGCTGTCGGTGTTCATCATCCTGTTCGGCACCCGCCACCTGGACGCCAGCGAACGGCACGAGGGGATGGTCACGGCGATCGCGTTCGAGTCGCTGGTCAAACTGTTCGCCTTTCTTGCGGTGGGGATCTTTGCCACCTTCAGTCTCTACTCCGGCCCGACCGACCTGCTGCAACGGGCGACCGAACAGTTGCCCGATATCGGCGAGCGCTTCGGTCTGGATCAGGTACCCGGTGGCGCCCTGGGCTGGTTCGGCACCCTGGTGCTGGCCGCTCTCGCCTTCATCACCCTGCCCAGGCAGTTTCAGGTGCTGGTGGTCGAAAACGTCAACGAGCGCCACCTGCGCCGCGCCTCCTGGCTGTTCCCGCTCTACCTGCTGCTGATCAACCTGTTCGTGATCCCCATCGCCCTGGCCGGTCTGCTCGGCGGCAGCGCGACCGGCGAGCCCGACAACTTCGTGCTCACGCTACCGCTGTCGGCGGGTTTGGAATGGCTGCCGCTGATCGTGTTTATCGGCGGTCTCTCCGCCGCCACCAGCATGATGATCGTCGAGACCATCGCCCTGTCGACCATGGTCAGCAACCAGTTGGTGATGCCGATGTTGATCCGCCTGCGCGGCCTGCACCTTGACCAGCGCCACGACCTGTCCGGCTGGCTGCTCGGCATCCGCCGTATCGCGATCATCCTGATCCTGATCCTCGGCTACCTCTACCACGCGCTGATCGGCGAGGCCTACAGCCTGGTCACCATCGGTCTGGTCTCCTTTGCCGCCGCCGCCCAGTTCGCGCCGGCGCTGCTGCTGGGTCTGTACTGGAAGGGCGCCTGCCGTAACGGCGCGGCGGCGGGGATGATCGCCGGTATTCTGGTCTGGGGCTGGACACTGCTGATCCCCGGTTTTGCGTTTTCCGGCTGGCTCGACTCCGGCTTCATCGACAACGGCCCGTTCGGCCTCGCCTGGCTGCGCCCCTACGCGCTGTTCGGCCTGGAGGGATGGGACATCTACACCCACGCCCTGTTCTGGAGCCTGCTGGTCAACCTAGGGTTGCTGGTGGGGCTGTCGCTGTTCAGTCGTCAGAGCGATCTGGAGCAGACCCAGGCGGCGCTGTTCACCAACGCGCTGCGTCCGGAAGCGGCTCAGGCCGCCATCTGGCAGAGGCACGCCAGCCGGTACGAGCTGTTCATGCTGCTGAGCCGCTACCTGGGCGATGGCGCCACCGTGCGACTGCTCGGCCACAAGCGTCCCCGCCCGGAGGACGACAGCCCGGCCACCCCGGAGATGATCGCCGCGGCGGAGCACGGGCTGACCGGTGCACTGGGCAGTGCCACGGCGCGCATCCTGATCAACTCGGTGGTGCGCGGCGAGGCGCTGGAGATGTCATCGATCCTGAGCATCCTCGATACCACCTCCCAGGCGCTGGAGTACAACCGGCGGCTGGAGCAGAAGTCCGACGAACTGGCGCGCATCGGCGAGGAGCTGCGCAGCGCCAACGAACGGTTGCGCGAGCTGGACCGGCTCAAGGATGAGTTCGTCGCCATGGTCAGCCACGAGTTGCGCACGCCGCTGACCTCGATCCGCGCCTTCGCCGAGATACTGCGCGATACCAGCCGGATACCCGAGGATAAACGCACCCATTTTCTCGAGATCATCGTGCGCGAGAGCGAGCGCCTCTCCCGCCTGATCGAGGAGATCCTGGATATGGCGCGGCTGGAGTCCGGCAGGATGACGCTGACCCCCGGCCCCTGCGACTTCGGCGAGTTGATCCACCGCTCGGTGGAGGCGGTCGCTCGCCTCAACGAGGAGCGGGGAATCTGTCTGCAGCTCGATCTGCCCGAGGGTGCCAGTCCGGTCGTCGCCGACCCCGACCGACTGCAGCAGGTGCTGATCAATCTGCTCGGCAACGCCAACAAGTTCGCCGCCGCCGAGCACCCGCAGGTGGCGCTGACCCTGACCGAGACCCAACACAGCTACCGACTCGAGGTGGAGGACAACGGGCCCGGCATCGCCGAAGCCGAACGGGAGCAGGTGTTCGAAAAGTTCCACCAGATCGAGCAGGCGCGGGAGCCGGCCGACTCGCGGCAAGACCACCCCTCCCCGGCCAACCGCCCGCGCGGTACCGGCCTTGGCCTGCCGATCAGCCGCGGCATCGTCCGCCATCTCGGCGGACGCCTATGGGTAGAGGAAGGGGTAAAGCTCGGCGGAGCCCGTTTCGTACTGGAGCTGCCCAGGGCTCCGGCACAGGTCGAGGCCAACGCCGTTTAGAGGCTATGCTGCGCCAGTCGCTGCAGTTGACGGATCTGTTTCAGATCCTGCTGCAGTTCGCGCAGCTGCGGATCACCCAGTTGCCTCAGGTCGATCCAGTTATCCGGCCGGCCACCCTGACGCCAGTTGTGCATCTGGCTCTCCAGCAGCAGCTCCATCAGCCGCGCCGCGACCCGGCACAGCATCCGTCCCTGCCCCGGCGTCAGCACTTCGGCCTGCTCCAGCCAGAGCAACCGCGCCCGCGTACCCACCTCCCGGCAGCCGTTGCGCAGCGCCAGCAGGCGCAGTGCGCCGGTCAGCGGCAATAGACCCTGACGCTTGAGATTGACCGCATCGGGATGCGGCGCGTCGCGGCCATCCCCCTGCAGCCGGTCGAACCGATCCAGCGCCACCGGCGACTCGTCGATCAGTGCCGCCATCTCGTGCAGGAACAGCCCCGCCTGCGGTACCTGCTCCAGGATCGCATCGCGCAACCGGTCGGCCAGGGACTCGTCGCCATACACCGGCGCGAAATCGAACAGGATATTGCACTGCTGCACCAGCTTGACCCGGCGCGTCGCCATCCACAGCCGCATCTGCTCGCGCCAGGCATCGAGCGGCTTGCGCCAGAGCGGCATCGACGCCATGACATGCCCCTTGCAGTAGGAGATGCCCGCGTCGTTCAGGTCGGCGGTGAAGTGTTCGGCCAGCGCCTGAAACCAGCCGTCGATCTCCTTGTGGCGCTCGTCGGCGTAGGGTTCGAGGATCAGCGCATTGTCCTGGTCCGGGTGCAGCAGGCTCTCGTGACGTCCGCTCGAGCCCATCGCCAGCACGCAGAAGTCCACCGGCGGCGCACCCCAGCCGGCGGCGCTCATCTGCTCGATCGAGCGTTCGATGGCGGTCCGGTACAGCAGGTCGTTGTGATCGCTGATCAATTCCAGAATCAGCCAGGCCGGCAGTTCCAATTGCTGCAGCGCCTCGATCAGATGCGGTTGCCAGGCCTTGGCCTCGGCCGGACTTGCATCGGGTCCCAGACGCTCGAGCGCCCGCTCCAGCGGTGACAGCAGATGTGCCGGCAGATGCAGCGCAAAGCCGCGTTGGGCACTGAACAGGCTACGCCAGACCGATCGCATCCATCCCCCTCTTTTCCTTTCAGAATAGAGGGCGGTCGAGCGTTTGCCAGTCGGAAAGCAACACCCCGGCCGGAGCCGGGGTTAGCAGCCTGTCGGACTTAGCACTGATCTACTGCGGAAAAGCCCGACAGGCTGCCAGGCGGGATGATCAGGCGCTCAGTTCAAGCAGAAGCTTGTTGAGGCGGCTGATATAGGCGGCGGGATCGTCGAGCTGTCCGCCGGCGGCCAGTTCCGCCTGATCGAACAGGGTCAGTGCCAGATCCTTGAAGCGGTCTTCGTCCGCCTCCTTGTCCAGCTTGGCGATCAGCGGGTGCTCCGGGTTGTACTCGAAGGAGGGTTTCACCTCCGGCACGGGCTGGCCGGCCGCTTCCATGATCTTGCGCATCTGCGCGCCCATGTCGTAATCGCCGACCACGAGACACGCCGGCGACTCGGTCAGACGGTGGGTGACACGCACCTCCTTGACCTTCTCGCCCAGCGCGCCGGTCAGGCGCTCGGTGAGGCCCTCCATCTGCTTGGCGACCTCCTCCTGCTGTTTCTTCTCCTCTTCGGACTCCACCTCGCCCAGGTTCAGCTCACCCTTGCTGACATCCTGGAACGACTTGCCGTCGAAATCGAACAGCTGGCTCATCATCCACTCGTCGATGCGATCGGAGAGCAGCAGTACCTCGATCCCCTTCTTGCGGAAGATCTCCAGATGCGGGCTGCTCTTGGCGGCGTTGTGCGAGTCGGCCACCACGTAGTAGATCTTCTCCTGCCCCTCTTTCATGCGCGCGACGTAATCGTCCAGCCCTACGCTCTGCTCGGCGGAGTCGTTGTGGGTGGAGGCGAAGCGCAGCAGCTTGAGCACCTTCTCGCGGTTGGCGTAGTCCTCCGCCGGCCCCTCTTTCAGCACCTGGCCGAACTCCTTCCAGAAGCTGTCGTACTTCTCGGCATCGTTCTTCGCCAGTTTCGCCAGCATATCCAGCGCACGCTTGGTCAGCGCGGAGCGCAGCTTGTCGACGTTGGGATCCTTCTGCAGAATCTCGCGGGAGACGTTCAGCGACAGGTTCTTGGAATCGACCACGCCCTTGATGAAGCGCAGGTAGAGCGGCAGGAACTCGTCCGCCTGGTCCATGATGAACACGCGCTGGATGTACAGCTTCAGCCCCTTCGGTGCCTCGCGGTTCCACAGATCGAACGGCGCGCGTTCCGGCAGATAGAGCAGGCTGGTGTACTCGAGGTTGCCCTCGACCTGGTTGTGCGCCCAGGCCAGCGGTTCGGCGAAGTCGTGGGAGACGTGCTTGTAGAACTCCTTGTACTCCTCGTCGGTGATCTCGCTCTTGCTGCGGGACCAGAGCGCAGTGGCGGAGTTGACGGTTTCGAACTCCGACGCCTTCTCCTCTTTCTTCCCTTCTTCGCCCTCCTCGTCCGACGGCATCTCCTGCTTCTGCATCAGCACCGGCAACGCGATGTGGTCGGAGTACTTGCGCACCAGGGTACGCAGGCGGAAGGCGTTGGCGAACTCCTCCTCGCCCTCCTTCAGGGTCAGCACGATGCGGGTACCGCGCCGGGGCAGGTCGAGGCTTTCGATGCTGAACTCGCCCTCGCCGGTGGAGGACCAGTGCACGCCCTCGCCGGCATCGAGTCCGGCACGACGGGTGTAGACATCGACCTGTTTCGCGACGATGAAGGCCGAGTAGAAGCCGACACCGAACTGGCCGATCAGTTGGCTGTCCTTGGCCTGGTCGCCGGTCAGGTTGGAGAGGAAGCTTGCGGTACCGGACTTGGCGATGGTACCGAGGTGGTCGATCACGTCCTGACGGCTCATGCCGATGCCGTTGTCGATGATGGTGACGGTTTTCGCCTCTTCGTCGAATTCGACGCGGATCTTCAGATCGCCGTCATTCTCGTACAGGTCCGCATTGGACAGTGCCTCGAAGCGCAGCTTCTCCGACGCGTCGGACGCGTTCGATATCAGCTCGCGCAGGAAGATCTCCTTGTTGGAGTAGAGGGAGTGAATCATCAGCTTCAGCAGCTGTTTCACCTCTGTCTGAAAGCCAAGGGTCTCTTTCTGTGTTTCGGTGCTCATAGGTCGTCTACCCAACTCCGCTTAGGTTTATGGTCCTGAGCAGAGATGGGGACTGGCCTGCGGATTTCAAGGGTCGGGAAATTCGGTGCTCATCATCAACGCCTTCAGCGTCGACGAGGTGAACTCGCGTTGGTAGAGCACGTACACCACGCCGGTCGACAGCGCGATGAAGATCCAGGGGTTGATCAGCCAGCTCAGCACCGCAAGACTGAAGTAGTAGGAGCGCAACCCGACGTTGAAGTTGTTGGCGGCCATGGAGGACATCGCTGCCATGCGGTTGGCGTGCGCCTGCAGATGGTTCTCGTCGAGCTGGTCGGCAGGCCCCGGTGCGCCTCCCACCATCACCGATACGAAGCCGTACTGGCGCAGGCTCCAGGTGAACTTGAAGAAGGCGTAGATGAACAGCCCCAGCAGCACCAGCAGCTTGAGTTCCCACTCCCCTTCGCTGGTGGGGTAGACCAACGGCAGGCTCTGCACCAGCATGATGGCGCGGTCGGTATAGCTGAGCAGTGTCATCAGACCGGCCAGCACCAGGATGGTGGTGGAGGCGAAGAAGGCAACGCTGCGCTCGAGGTTGGCGATCGCCGCGTTGTCGGAGATGCGAACGTCGCGGTCCAGCAGCCTGCGCATCCACTCCTTGCGGTACATGTGCATGACGCTGGCAAGGCAGGCGGTGGTCCGGCTTTTGCGCCGGGCGTACATCATGTAGCCGCGAAAGCAGATCAGGAACCAGACCAGCGCTACGATGTTAAGCCAGTTGTCGGTGAAGATCTTGAGAGTTTCGAGCATCGATTTGTCGCTATTGGTGGGCTAATAACAATAGCTTATCTCGATAGGCGGGGAATGTCTGCTGTCTGGAATGTGTGGCCCGCGCTTCTTTGGTGTGTCGCTTGTATCCGGTATCCGTATGCCGACACGCCGTGAATCCGTCCGTGGAGGCTCCACAGCGCCATCCATGGCGCTGAGGGTCGGCATCCGGACACCGGATACGCTCTGGCAAGATCGTGCCAAATTCCTCCAGCCGGATGGCACTACATCGGCCCGTATTTCAACGGTGCCGATTATTTCGGATCTTCATACGGCAGGCCGACATACTGCTCCGCGATGACGCGGCGACCGTTCTCGTGGTTGAGGAAGTAGTCCAGTTCGGACTCCATGAAGCGGTGGAAGGTCTGCCCACCCAAGCCGTTGCCGCCGACCTCCTCGCCGAAGTCATGCAGCATGTTGGTCATCCACCAGGAGAAACGCTCGCCGTGCCAGACTCGGCGCAGCGCGATCTCGGAGTACTGGTCGATGCACGCCTTGTCACCCTGCTTGTAGACGCGGGTCAGGATCTTGTACAACGTAGCCACGTCGGACGCCGCCAGGTTCAGTCCCTTGGCACCCGTCGGCGGGACGATATGCGCGGCATCGCCGACCAGGAACAGGTTGCCGTACTGCATCGGCTCGCACACGAACGAACGCAACGGCGCGATGCTCTTCTCCAGGCTCGGCCCGGTTACCATGCCGGCGGCCACCTGCGGCGGCAGGCGCTTCTTCAGTTCATCCCAGAACGCCTCGTCCGACCAATCCTCGACCTTGTCGGTCAGCGGCACCTGGAGATAGTAGCGTGAACGGGTCGCCGAGCGCTGGCTGGCCAGGGCGAAACCGCGCTCGCTCTTGGCGTAGATCAGCTCCTCATGGCAGGGCGGGGTATCGGCCATCAGGCCGAGCCAGCCGAAGGGGTAGACACGTTCGTGCTCGGTGCGCACTTCGGCCGGAATGGTCTGGCGGGAGACGCCGTGGAAGCCGTCGCAACCGGCGATGTAGTCGCACTCCAGGCGATACTCTTCACCGGCATGGGTGAAGGTCACATAGGGGTTGTCGGACTTGACCTCGTGCGGCTGCACGTCGCTTGCCTCGTACAGCGTTTCCAGCCCCGCGGCGGCGCGCGCCTCCATCAGGTCGCGGGTGATCTCGACCTGGCCGTAGCAGACCACCACGTCGCCGCCGGTCAGCTGTTTCAGATCGATACGGTGATCCTGTCCGTTGACCGAGATGACGACGCCTTCATGAACGTGGCCCTCGGCATCCATACGCTCGGCGACACCCGCTTCGCGCACCAGGTCAACAAAGCCCTGCTCCAGAATACCGGCGCGGATACGGCCAAGCACGTAGTCACCGGTGACTCGCTCGAGAATGATGTTGTCGATCCCCTGCTTGTACAGCAGTTGACCGAGCAGAAGGCCGGAAGGACCGGCACCGATAATGGCTACTTGGGTTTTTATAGTTTTCATAAAACGTCTCTCTGATTGTCGGACCGTTACTCAACGCTGGTAATCGTCTAACACCGAGGCCGTTTTATGAATGGAGTATAGGGGGATTGGCTTGTACTTTTAGAACACCCTCCGGTTCTGCCGCTACAGCAGAGCCTCGACTTCATCGGCGGATACCGGTTTGCTCAACAGGAACCCCTGCACTGTCGTGCACCCCAGTTCGCCGAGCGCACGCAACTGTTCCTCCGTTTCGACACCCTCGGCCACCACGCGCAGGCCAAGACCGTGCGACAGCGAGATGGCGGCGCTGACCAGTGCCCTATCGGGCTCGCTGACCGTCATTTCGCCGACGAAGCTACGATCGATCTTGAGTTCATCGACCGGATACCGGCGCAGGTAGTTCAGTGACGAGTAACCGGTACCGAAATCGTCCATCGACAGACACACCCCCATCTCGTGCAGAACCTTCAGGGTGCCCTCGACCTGGGGACCGCTCCGAACGAGGATCCCCTCGGTAATCTCGAGTTCGAGCCGGGATGCGGGAAAAGCGTGTCTCTCCAACGCCCGGCGCAGGAAATCGATCATCTGCTCATCCCGCAACTGCACCGGCGAGATATTCACCGCCAGTTTGAAATCCGCTCGCCGGGACACCCAGGGCGCCGCCGTCGTCAGCGCCTGTTCCAGTACAAACCGGCCGATCGGAGTGATCAACCCGGTCTGTTCGGCAATGGGGATGAACTCCGTCGGTTCCACCCTGCCCAGCACCGCACTGTTCCAGCGCAGCAGCGCCTCCACACCTGTCATCTGTCGACTTTTGACGTCGTACTGGGGCTGATACTCCAGCGACAGCTCCCCTCGGTCGATGGCGGTGCGCAGATGCTCCTCTATCTGTAGGCGTCGGCCGAGGCTCCGATTCAGGTCACCGGTAAAGAAGGAGTAGCGGTTACGCCCCCGAGCCTTCGACAGGTACATCGCCGTATCGGCGTTCTTCAGCAGTTCGCTCAGGCTGTCGCCGTCGCCGGGGTAGATCGCGATACCGATACTGACGGTCAGCATGATCTCTCTGGAGTCCAGGATGAAGGGCTTCCAGAAGCTTTCGAGGATACTTTCGGCGACGACCTGTACCGCCTCTCTCCGCGAGAAATGACCGGCCAGGACAATGAACTCGTCGCCCCCCAAACGCCCGACGCTATCCCCCTCACGTACCGCGCCGACCAGGCGCGAAGCGGCCTGCACCAGCGCCTGGTCGCCGACATCGTGCCCCATGCTGTCGTTGATCTTCTTGAAATCATCCAGATCAAGAAACATCACCGCCACGTATTCATCGTTGCGCTTGGCATCAAGGGTCAGTTGCTGCAGTCGATCCATGATCAGTACCCGGTTCGGCAGCGCCGTCAGAGGATCGTAATGCGCCTGATACTGCAGCCGCTCCTCCTGCTGCTTACGCAGGCTGATATCCTCCTTCAGCGCCAGAAACCGGCTCACCTCGCCCGAACTGCCCAGCACCGGCGACAGGTACACATACTCCCAGTATCGTTCGCCGCTCTTGCGTCGATTGCGCAGCTCCCCCTGCCAGGGCGTACCGGCGTTGATACTCTTGCGTATCTCCGCCACCCGCTCCTCTGCATTCAGTTCGGCGTCGACCAGTTCGAAACACTGCCCGACCACCTCATCCGCGCCATAGCCGCTGATCCTCTCGAACGCCCGGTTGACGAAGGTTACCCGTTGACTCGGATCGGCCAGAATCACCGCCACCGGACTCTGCTCGACCAGATCGGGCAGGGTATCGACCAGCGTGCGCAGATGCAGCTGTGCCGCCAGCATCCCCTTGGCGTAATAGCCGACCAGGCCGAAGATCAGCAGCGTGGACACGACCACGAAGCCGAACCCCTTGATCGTTTGCAGGAAGGTCAGAACCCGGGTATCGCTGACCGCCATCTCCAGCAGGGAGTCGGACAGAAAGATCCAGAGCAGCGAAAAGAAACAGTAGATCAACGAGATCTTGAAGGCCGCGCCATGCCGGCCAATCGTCGTGATCCCTGGTCGGGAGAGCTGTTTTTCGGCGTGCTTGTCTTTCATACGGGCGAGTACCTGATCAGCAGCTAAAAACGTCTGCAACCAGATACTGATCATAGCCTACTTATCTTGCCAAGCGATAACCTTATCCGCCCCGGTATGTTGGATACGGGCCGGAGGAAAACAGCGAGCCCCTCCCGCCGACTCAAGCACACTCGCCACACTGCGGTTCGACCAACGCATCGCGCAATCGATCTCCCTTCAGATCCAGCGCCAGCAGCAGATGCAGCTTGGCGAAGGCGGCCTCCGGGGTCAGGTCGCTGCCGGGAATCACGCCGATGCCGTTGAGTGTGGCGCCGGTGGCATAAGCGCCCTGATTCACCGCCCCCTGATGACACTGGGTGATATTGAGCACCGCCACACCGCGCGCATAGGCGTGCGCCAGCACCTCGATCAGTTCCCGATTCGCATCGGGCGGATTGCCCACGCCGTAGGTCTGCAACACCAGCCCCCGCACCCGGCCGTCAGCGAGAGCCGCCTCGACCAGCCGAGCCGGCATGCCGGGATAGAGCATCAGCGACACCACCGCCGCCGGATCGAACCGCGGAATCCGGAAACGGGGCGTGCCCGGCGGCAACAACAGATCATGACGCAGATCGATATCGATCCCCACCTGCCCCAGCCAGGGGCAGTTGGGCGAATCGAAGGCGTCGAAGCCGGTGCTGCGTACCTTGCGCGCCCGATTGCCGCGCAGCAGGCGACCGTTGAAGTAGAGACACACCTCGGCGATCTCGCCGCCGGCGGCCAGCATCAGCGCGGTGATCAGGTTGTCCAGCGCATCGTTGCGCAACTGCGCCAGCGGGATCTGCGAGCCGGTCAGAATCACCGGCTTGTCGCAGCCCAGCAGCATGAACGACAGTGCCGACGCGGTGTAGGCCATGGTGTCGGTGCCGTGCAGCACCACAAAGCCATCGTAGCCGGTCCACATCCGCTCCAGCAGCAGCGCAATCCGGCGCCAATCGTCCGGCACCAGGTTGGCGCTGTCTATCAGGCAGTCCAGCTCCATCAGATCGTACTCCGGCAACTGCTCCACCGCCGCGCCAAGCTGTTCCAGCAAGCGGTTGTGAAACCCGGCCACCGGCACATAACCCTGCTCGGAGGGCAGCATACCGATGGTGCCGCCGGTATAGATCACCAGAACCTTCATGCTCATGAGATCTCCGTCACCGGCGCCAGCATCGAGCGCGGGCTGAGCAGACGGTCCAGCTCCGCTTCGCTGAGCAGCCCCTCGGCCAGCACCAACTCACGCACGGTGGAACCCGAGTTCAGCGCCTGCGCAGCGATGCGGGTGGAGTTGGCGTAACCGATATGCGGCACCAGCGCGGTGATGATGCCGATGCTGTTGTCGACGTGACGGGCGCACTGCTCCTCGTTGGCGCGGATGCCCCGGATGCAGCGCTCATCCAGCGTTTTACACGCCGAGCCGAGCATCTTCATCGAGTTGAGCAGGTTGTACACGATCAGCGGCTCCATGGCGTTGAGCTGCAACTGCCCCGCCTCGGCCGCCAGAGTCACCGCCAGATCGCCCGCGATCACCTGGTAGGCGGTCTGGTTGACCACCTCCGGAATCACCGGGTTGACCTTGCCCGGCATGATCGACGAACCGGGCTGCATCGGCGGCAGCATGATCTCGCCAAGGCCGGTGCGCGGACCGCTGGAGAGCAGACGCAGGTCGTTGCACATCTTGCCCAGCTTCACCGCGAAACGCTTGAGGATGCCGGAGAAGAGCACGAACGCGCCCATATCGGAGGTCGCCTCCACCAGGTTGGAGGCCGACACGATCGGCTTGCCGGAGATCTCGGCCAGGTACTGCACCGCCAGCGCCCGGTAGCGCGAATGGGTGTTGATACCGGTACCGATGGCGGTGCCGCCCAGGTTCACCTCGCACAGCAGCTTGCACGCCTCGTGCAGACGGTCGATATCCTCGCCCAGGTTTACCGCGAACGCTTCGAACTCCTGGCCCAGCGTCATCGGCACCGCATCCTGCAGTTGGGTACGGCCCATCTTGACGATATCGGCGAACTCGCGCCCCTTCACCTCAAGGCTCTGCTTGAGCTGCACGATCGCCTGCTCCAGCGGCTCGGCGGCGAACTGGATCGCCAGGCAGACCGCGGTGGGATAGGCATCGTTGGTGGACTGGGAGCGGTTCACGTCGTCGTTGGGGTGCAGATATCGGTACTCGCCCTTGGCGTGGCCGAGCTTGGCCAGCGCCAGGTTGGCGATCACCTCGTTGGCGTTCATGTTGGTGGAGGTGCCGGCACCGCCCTGGATCAGGTCGACCACAAACTGATCGTTCAGCTCACCGCCGATGATGTCGTCGCAGGCGACGATGATCGCTTCGGCCTTGTGCGGCTCCAGAGCACCCAGATCGCGGTTGGCCCGAGCCGCCGCCGACTTGACCATCGCCAGCGCCTTGATGAAGGCGGGGAAATGGCTGATCGGCACGCCGGTGATGGAGAAGTTGTCCAGTGCACGCTGGGTCTGCACGCCGTACCAGGCGTCGGCCGGAACCGCGAGGTCGCCGAGAAGATCGTGTTCGATGCGGGTGTTCATAGTGGTATTCACCATGGAGAGAGATGAGGGTTTTCAATAGGGCCCGGCAAACTGCCGGGCCGGGTAGGTTCAGTAAGTGGATCAGGCGGTGGTTTCGCCGCTGGCCGGAACCGGCGCGCTGCGACGCTGGTTGATTCGCTCCAGATCCTCCGGCTCGATCTCCCAGGCTGCGGCATCGATATTCATATCGGCGAAGCGAGACACATCGAATACCGGCTGTTCGATGCCATCGGCGATCTGCTCGTCGAAGTCGCGCATGATGCGCAGCCCCGGTTTGATCAGCACGATCAGTGCGATCAGGTTGACCAGCGCCAGGAAGCCCATGGTCACGTCGGCGAAGGCGAACACGGTGCCGAGGTCCGTGGTCGCGCCCCAGCACACCAGGCCGATGATCGCCACGCGGAAACCGTTGAACAGGTTCTGGTTCTCGGTGCTGAAGAAGTTGATGCTGTTCTCGCCCAGGTAGTAGTTGTAGAGCACGGTGCTGAAGCCGAACAGCAGCAGCGCGATGCTGACGAAACTGCGGCCCCACTCGCCGACATGCTCGGCCAACGCCGCCTGGGTCAGCGCCACGCCGCCGATATCGTTGGCGGTGGCGGGGTCGTACACGCCGCTGAGCAGGATGATGAATGCGGTGGCGGAGCAGATGATCAGGGTGTCGATGAACACGGAGAACGACTGCACCACGCCCTGATTGGCCGGGTGCGGCACGTAGGCGACGGCCGCCACGTTCGGCGCACTGCCCAGCCCCGCTTCGTTGGAGAACAGACCGCGTTTCACGCCCATCAGGATCGCCGCACCGATACCGCCGCCGATCGCCGGCTCGAGACCGAAGGCGCTGTTGACGATCAGCATCACCACATCGGGAATACGCTCGATATTCATCGCCAGCACCCCGGCCGCGACCAGGATATAGCCCAGCGCCATCACCGGCACCAGCACCTCGGCCACACGGGCGATACGCTTGACGCCGCCGAAGATGATCAGGCCGACGATCATCGCCAGGCCGATGCCGGTATAGAACACCGGCACGCCGAACGCATCACCGAAGGAGGTGGCCACCGCGTAGGACTGCAACGCCGTGAAGCCGAAACCGAAGGTCAGCAGCAACAGCACGGAGTACACCCCGGCCAGCCACTTCCACTTGCTGCCCATGCCGCGGGCGATGTAGTGCGCCGGGCCGCCGCGATAGGTGCCGTCCGGCTCCGCCTGCTTGTAGGTCTGCGCCAGGGTGCACTCCAGAAAGCTGGTCGCCATCCCCATCAGGCCGACCACCCACATCCAGAACACCGCCCCCGGGCCACCCAGGGTAATCGCCACCGCGACACCGGCGATGTTGCCGCCGCCGACACGACCGGCGACGGAGAGCAGCAGCGCCTGAAACGAGCTGAGATGCCCGTGTTTATCTTTCTTGAACGCCTGACTGGCGCTGAGGATCCGGAACATCCGACCGAAATACCGGAACTGCACGAATCGGGAGGCCAGGGTGAAGCCGATACCGACGGTAATCAGCAGCGCGATCAGCACCTTGCCCCAGAGTATGTCGTTGAGAAAGTCCAACATCGGGAATCTCCGCTATTTGTTCTTGTAGGAACGGAGATTTAACCAACAGTATTCGACTGATAGAATTTGCCACTCTGGCTACAGAACGGCGCACTTTGGCGCTATACAAGCGCCAAAAAGAAACAGACGCAGTCTGACGCACTTTTATCGATGCAGGGGGCTACTCATGAACCAGCCGGGCATGCACGAGGATCTGGCACAGAACCTCCGCTTACTGTGCACCTACTACAAATCGATCGCCGAGGTATGCCGACGGCTGAACATCAACCGTCCGCAGTTCAACCGCTACCTGAGCGGGCAGTACAAACCCTCGGCCGGCACCCTGCGCCGGATCTGCGAGTTCTTCGGTGTCGAGGTGCACGAGATTCTGCTGCCCCACGGCCAGTTCGAGCGCCTGGTACAGGTGCGCCCGCAGCACTCGCCCGCGTCCGAAGCCGAAGGTTCGGCCATCAGCCGGCGGATCGAGCAGTTGACCCGCGCAGGCAGCAGCGGCCTGGAGCGCTATCTGGGGTACTACTTCGAGTACTACCTGTCGATGTCGGCTCCCGGCAAGCTGCTGCGCAACCTGGTCTGCCTGGAGGAGCGCGACGGACAGGTGGTATTCCAGCGCACGGAGCGGATGCGCCCCAGCCCCGGCGAACCCGCCTGCCACAACCGCTATCAGGGCGTCGCCTGCCTGCTCACCGACCGGCTGTTCCTGATCGACCATGAAACCCTGAACCACCACGAGATCACCCAGACCATCCTGTTCCCCAGCTTCCGCAACCGCATCTCGCGACTGACCGGGCTGAAGATCGGCGTGTCGGACAACAGCGAGCGGATGCCCTGCTGCGCGCGGGTGGTGTATGAATACCTCGGACAGGAGGTGCGGATCCGCAAGGCGCTGGCGCTATGCGGCCTGTACGATATCGAAGATCCGACCATCGACCGGTCGATCCTCGCTTCGGTACACAACGACATGGGCGCGGGCGAGACGCTGTTCAGAGCCCGGCATTGACCCGACGCGCCTACTCTCCCCCTCACTCAACCGATCATAAAGAGACGCCATGCCATTCGATCTTACCGCCGTCGTCAACATCATGGGGCTGGCCGCCGTCGCCGTGTTTGCCGTGTCCGGCGCGCTCGATGCCGCCCGGCAGCGGATGGATATCCTCGGCTTCATGCTGATCGGTACCGTGACCGGTATCGGCGGCGGAACGCTGCGCGACCTGCTGCTGGGCAACCTGCCGGTGTTCTGGATCCGCGAGCCGATCTGGATCAGCGTCTGCCTGATCCCGGCCGCCGCGACCTATTTCATCGCACCGAAGCTGGTCTCGCTGTCGCGTGCCCTGCTCTGGATGGACGCCGTCGGGCTTGCCCTGTTCGCGGTGGTCGGCACCGAGGTCGCGCTCGACTTCGGCGCCGCGCCGCTGATCGCGATCTGCATGGGCGTCATGACCGCCTCCTTCGGCGGTATCGCCCGCGACGTACTGTGCGGCAGCAACCTGACGCTGATGAACGAGGAGCTCTATATCACCACCGCGCTGGCGGGGTCGGTGGTCTATCTGGCGCTGAACAGCCTGGAGTTGACCTACAGTTACGATCTGATAGGCGGATTCTGCGTCGCCCTGGGGCTGAGGGCCCTGGCGATCCTCTTCAATATCAAGCTGCCCAATCCGTATAAGAAGGATTAGCGGTAGAGAGGGTGATAAAGCGCTCGGTACGGGAACATACCTGTGCGGGCGCGTTCGCTGTGATGTTCTTTATGCCGCAGGAGGCGAATCAAGCAACCGTACCTCCCGCTGCGGGAAGGGTATTTCGATCCCCTCGGCCTTCAACGCATTGAACATCGCCAGATTGGCCCTGTAGAGCAGATCGTAGTAACGCTCGGTGGGGATCCGGACCCGTACCCCCAGGCTGATGCCGCTCTCGCCGAACGCCTGGATCCCGACCTGCGGCGCGGGGTCACGGCAGATCTCGTCGCCGAAGGTTGCCAGCACGGATTTCAGTACCGTGCAGGCGTGTTCGGGGTCGGCGCTGTAGGCGATCTCGATGCAGACTTCGGCCAGGGTATGGGCGTGGGAGTTATGGATGATTTCGCCGACCACGTGCCGGTTCGGGATCAGGATCTCGACACCCTCTTCATTGGTCAGCAGGGTATGCGACAGATGCACCTCCTTTACCTGGCCGCTGACGCCCTGCACGCTGATGGTATCGCCGACCACATAGGGGCGGGTCAGCACGATGGTCAGGCCCGCGCTGTAGTTGGACAGCAGGCCCTGTATCGCCAGCCCGGCACCGAGACCCACCGCACCGATCATGGCGATCAACGGCGTCACGCTGACACCCAGCTTGCCGAGTACAACCACGGCGACCATGGCGATGATCAGGATCTTGACGAAGCCGGCGATAAAGCGGCTCAGCGTGATATCCAGGTTGTGGCGCTGCAACAGCGCCAATGACCAGTTGGAGACCTTGGCGGCGACCCAGAGGCCCAACAGCAATATGATCACCGCTCCCAGAATCTGAAAGCTGTAGGTGACAAAGAACTCGATCACCAGGTTATAGATCTCCTGTACCTGGGCCAGCTCCTGTTTTACCGACTCGTCCATCCGTTCACTCCACCATCAGACATGACCTATCCTGTTGCCGAACCGGCTCCGCGTGCGCCAGGCGGCGCAGACGGCGCGAGACGCTGTCGACCAGCACATTCAGCAGCGCCGTCACGGCGATCAGCAGGAAGGCGCGATCGTAATGGATCTCCTCGAACGCCGAGTCGATATAGAACCCCAGCGTGGTGACGCCCAGGATCCCCATGATCGCGCTCTCGCGCAGGATCACCTCCCAACGATAGAACAGAAACGCCAGCATCGCCGGGAAGCGTCGCGGCGTCTCGATATAGGCGTAGCGCAATAGTCCACCGGGGTCGTCGAGGCGGTCGTTGCGGCTGCCGCGCTCGGCATCGCTGGCGTTGGCGACCAGAAACGCGATCAACCCGCCGTTGTGCAGCGCCAGCGCCAGCACCGCGGGCAGTCCCGAGGGGCCGAACAGCAGCAGGAAGACAAAGGCGAGAATCATCTCCGGCGTCGAGCGCAGCACCAGCAGCAGGAAACGCCCCGGCCAACGCATCACCGGCCCGGCCATGGAGCGTGTCGCCAGCGGATAGAGCAGCAGGGTCGCCAGTGCCGTCAGCGCCAGTGCGATCTGCGTCAGCAGCAGTGTCTGCACCAGGCCCGGCCACAGCTGTTGGCTGAACATCTCGCCGTACCAACTCAGGGCACCGCCAAGATCCCCCTCGCGCAACGCGGCGGGCCAGATATCCTGGCCGATGAACTGCCACAGATAGCCGCCGTTGCTGAAGCCCAGCGTCTCCGGCAGCAGCCAGATCGCCGCGACAAGGTAGAACGGCATCAGCCATGGCCTCGCCCAGTAGCGGATGGTGGCGATCAGCAGCACAAAGGCCCAGAGCAGCGCGCCGGCCTCGGCGTACTGCCCCTGCTTGAACGCGGTTTCCAGATGAAAGCCCAGGGTCGGCAGGCCGATAAAACCGAGGATGGCGCTGGAGCGCAGCGCGCACTCGAAGCGGTAGCGGGTGTAGCTGAGCAACGCCGGCAATGCCTGGGGGATCAGGGTATAGACGTAGCGCTTGATCGGATTGAGCCCCGCCGCCAGCGTCAGTTGAGGGTCCGGCGACTGCTGCTCGAAGATCTCGGCGAACACCTTGGCGAACACCCCGGTGAAGGGCACCAGGATCGCCAGCAGGCCGGTGGTGGCACCAAGCCCGTAGAGCTGCATGAAGATCAGCCCCCAGAACAGCTCGTGTACCGAGCGCACGGAGGCGCAGAACACGCGCACGCCACGCCGGTGAAACTGCGTCGCCAGTGCCAGCCCCAGCGGTGCCGAGATGGCGATCGCCAACAGCGCGAACGCCAGTGTTTGTCCCACCGCGTCCAACAGCACGCTCGGATCGTGCCAGGCGGGCATCAGTATCCCCCGCCCCAGCCGGGCCAGCTCCTGCCAGGGATCCACCGGGTAGATGGCGAGATCCGCGCCGATCAGCGACAGCAGAGCGACGCCCAACAGCGCCAGGCAGACCCAGTTCAGGGTTCTGGCACTGGATCGAGCATATCGATGTAACAAGAGGAGCGTGCGGGCGGTCATGACTTGACCATCGCCCAACCCGGCAGGCCCTCTGGCCGGGACTCGACGGCGGGCGATCCATCCTGCCGATAGAAGCTGTCCAGTTGCTGATCCGACAGCTCGCCGGCCGGGCAGTCGCAGCAGATCCGCCCTTCGCGCATGACGACGATGCGGTCGAAATGGGTCAACGCCAGGTGGCGATTGTGCAGACTGACCACGGCGGTCTCGTGCCGCGCCAGCAGTAGCTTGAGCAGCGCCTCGGCCTGCAGCGGGTCCACCGAGGAGACCGGCTCGTCGCCGAGAAATACCGGCTGGTTGCGGTACAGCGCCCGACCGATCGCCACCCGCTGACGCTGGCCGCCGGAGAGGCGATCCACCGACTGCCAAAGCTTGTCGGCGATGCCGAGGCTGTCCGCCAGCGCTTCGACCTCGAGCCGGTGAGCGGGCAGAGGCCGCACCAGGTTCCACAGCGCGGGCAGCGTACCGACCCGCTCCAGCGCACCGATAAAGATGTTCTGGTAGACCGACAGCAGGTCCACCAGAGCGCCGGATTGCGGCAGCAGCGCAACCTGCTGCGGCCGCTGTCGGTAGAGCAGGTGAAGCAGCGTGGTCTTGCCCGCCCCGGAGGGGCCGACCAGCGCCACCTTTTCACCCGCGTCTATCTGCAGGCTGATATTGTCCAGCACGCGATGGTCACCGAACGTCAGCGACTGACCGGCAAGTTGGAACAGCGTGCGCTCACTCATCCAGCAGACCGATCGCTTTGGCCGTCGCTTCGATCGGGGCGTAGTCGTCGTTGCCGGCGGGCACAAAGCTCTCGCGCGGGAAGCTCGCCAGCAGATCGGGATCGTTGATGTTCAGCAATGTTTCACGCACCTTGGCCTTGAACCCCTCACCGAAGCGCTGATCCACATCGCCGCGGATGGTCCACTGGTAATCCGGGTAGGTCGGTGTGGTCCAGATCACCTTGACCTTGGAGGTGTCGATCTTGCCCTCGGCCAGTTCGGTCTCCCACACGGCGAAGTTCACCGCGCCGACCTGGTAGGCGCCGGACTGCACCTGGGCGATGGTGCGGCTGTGATCGCCGGAGAAACCGACACGCTCGAACACCTCCTCGGGCGCCTGACCGAACCGCTCGCGCAGGTAGAACTCCGGCATCAGACGGCCCGAGGTGGAACCCTTGGAACCGAAGGTGAAGGTCTTGCCCTTCAGCGCCTCGCTCAACTCCTCGCCCTGCTCCAGACCCGCGCTCTCATGAGCGATGATGTAGGACTTGAAGAACTGATCCTCGTAGCCCTGGGCCAGCGCCTCCGAGCCCGGAACCAGACGGCGCGCCTGAACGCCGGACAGACCGCCGAACCAGGCCAGCTGCACCTGATTGTTGCGAAACGCGGTGATCGCGGCGGCGTAGGATTTCACCGGAATGTATTTCACCTCCACGCCCAGCTGCGCGCTCAGGTAGTCGGCGACCTTGCCGAAGCGCTGCTGCAGACGGGACTCGTCGGCATCGGGAATGGCGGTAAAGACGAAGGTGTCGGCCAGAACCTGCAGCGGCAGAAGCAGCATCGCCAAAGCGGCAAAACGACAAATCAGCGACATGGGTGTTCGTTGTCCTAGTGAGTAGTGATCAGTTCACGAGTGCTTGGGGGCGCGTCGACGTCAGGTACTCCCGCACCGCATCGCGCTCGCCACGGAAGATGATCCGCTCCCGGCGCTTGTCGAGCTGGTAGTCGTACATCGGGTCGTAGTAATCGACCAGCATCGCCCGGATCCACGCCCGGTGCGGCTCGGGATCGCCGCCGCGCTGACTCTCCAGCGCCGCCGCCATCATCGCCGCCACCTCCTTGTAACGCGTGCCGCCCAGGCGTTTGCGCACCCGATAGAGCGACTGTGTCAGATCGTCGGCGAAGGCGTCGAAGCCCGCCTCCTCGTCCAGCTTCTGCTGCCACTCCTCCAGCTTGTGGAGGATGTAGTTGCGATAGCTGTGCTCGACCCGTTCCTCCAGCGGTACCTCCAGTACCACCAGCGGGCTGTCGGCCATCTTGCGCTGCAACGACAGCGGCGTGCTGCAACGGCCGATCAGGCGCCCCTCGTCCTCCAGCACCATGGCGGCGCCGGTGCGCACGGCATCGCCGTGCTCCACCTTCAGCATCGCCACCGCCAGCGCGTTCTCGAAACCAAGCTGAGTCGGCTGACCACCCGGGCGTCGGCCGAAGCTGGAGCCGCGATGGTTGGCCAGCCCCTCCAGGTCCACCGCGTTGGGCAGCTGCTCGATCATCTCGGTCTTGTTGCAGCCGGTGCGCCCGCCGAGCAGCAGCATCGGCCGTTGTGCGCAGATCCGCTCGAACTCACCGATCAGGAACCGGCGCATCGCCTTGTAACCGCCGGTGATGCGCGGGTAGTCGCAACCCGCCTCGTGCATCCACTGCCGGCAGATCCCGCTGCGCAGTCCGCCGCGCCAGCAGTAGAGGTAACCTTCGGGGTGCTGCCGCGCGAACTCGACCCAGGCCTGTACCCGGGCCTCCTTGACCGCGCCGCTGACCAATCGATGACCCAGTTCGATCGCCGCCTGCTGGCCCCGCTGCTTGTAGCAGGTTCCGACCTGGGCACGCTCCTCGGTGGTCATCAGCGGCAGGCTGACGCTGGTCGGGAAGGCGCCCTTTTCGAACTCGATCGGCGAGCGGGTGTCGATCATCGGCAGATCGTTGAGGAAGATCTGCAGGAACTCGCTGCAATCGGGACGGCTCACAGGCTGACCTCGCCCTGTCCCTTCACCCTAATCCGGATCCGCTGCTCGCCGTCGGCAGGCCGAAGCTCGCCGATCGAGGTCGAATGGACGCCATTCGCCTCCAGCAACCGCTCCAGCGACTCGGCATGTTCGGGATCTACGGCGATCAGCAGGCCGCCGCTGGTCTGCGGGTCGCAGAACAGATGCTGTAGCTGCTCGGGCATCTCGGCCAGTTTGTGGCCGTAGCTGTCCAGGTTACGCAGGGTGCCGCCGGGCACGCAGCCCTGAGCCAGATAGTCCAGCGCTTCCGGGATCAGCGGCACGGTCGCGGCGTCCAGCTCCGCGTTCACGCCGCTGCCCTCGCACACCTCCAGCAGATGCCCCATCAGACCGAAGCCGGTGACATCGGTGATCGCGTTGACGCCGTCCAGCTGCGACACCAGCGCACCCACGCTGTTGAGTCGACACATGATATCGCGCGCCAGATGGGTATGCTCCGGCTGCAGCTTCTTCTGCTTCTGCGCAGTGGTCAGGATGCCGATACCCAGCGGCTTGGTCAGGTAGAGCCTGTCGCCGACCCGGGCACGGTCGTTCTGCTTGAGCTGCTCGCGGCTGGTCAGCCCGGTCACCGCCAGGCCGAAGATCGGCTCCGGCGCATCGATACTGTGTCCGCCGGCCAGCGGGATACCGGCATCGGCGCAGGCCTGGCGGCCGCCGTCGACCACTTGCTGCGCAACCTCGGGCGGCAGTTGATTGATCGGCCAACCGAGGATCGCGATCGCCATCAGCGGCTTGCCGCCCATGGCGTAGATATCGCTGATCGCATTGGTCGCCGCGATGCGGCCGAAGTCGAACGGATCGTCGACGATCGGCATGAAAAAGTCGGTGGTACTGAGCACCACCTGGCCGTTACCCAGATCGTAGGCCGCTGCATCATCCTTGCTGCTGTTGCCGACCAGCAGGTTCGGCGAATCGGGCAGCGTCAACTGCGAGACCAGTATCCGGTCCAGCACCTTGGGCGATATCTTGCAGCCACAGCCGGCGCCGTGGCTGTATTCGGTCAGACGAATGGCGGTTTCCGACATGCCTGCGACTCTCCAGCGTTAACTCGGGGGTGAGAATGATACGAAGTGGGAAACGATTTGTCAGTGAATCCTCATGCTGACATTGTAATATAGGTCTCATCGAACAGTTTCAGGCACGCTTACACCATGCATGGCGACTACAATCATCTGATTCATATCCATTCTCACGACGATCTGGCGCTCTATGAGCTGATTCCCGATGTGGTGTGGATCTTCGACCTCGACAAGCACGGCTGGTGGTGGGGCAACAGCGCGGCGCTCAGGTTCTGGGGCCTCGACACCCTGGATCAGCTGATTAACAAGGATCTATCCGACGATACCCAGGGCGCTCGCGACCGCACGTTGCAGACCTTCGAACTGGCGGCCAAGAACGGCCTTACGGTCGACCCCTGGACCACGTACCCCAACGGTAAGCCGCAAACCCTCTATATGCGCCACCGCGCCGTATTGGTTGGGTCCGAGCGACACCGCGCCATCATCGCCTTCATCAATGAAGAGGTGAGCTTGGGGGAAACACCGGAAAATCTGCTGCTGGTGGAGGCGATGCGCTACACCACCGTGCTGGTCACCAGTTTCACCTTCGATGGAGGGGTGGTGATCGAAAACCCGGCGGCGACCGAAGCCTACAGACATATCGATCCACACTCCGGCCCCACCGACCTCTGTGCCTTTGCCGCCCGCTTTGTCGATCCACACGAAGGCAAGGCGCTACTCGCCGAGGCTCTGGCACGGAAAGGCGGTCGTTGGACCCATCTGATGGATACCAGCAAGGGAGTTCGACGCCACACCCTCGATATCCGCATGACCCGCCATCCGTTGAACGGCGAGTTTCTGATTCTGGTTGCGGAGTATGACGTTACCGAGCTGCACAATGCATTGGATGAAGCCGGACGAGCCCAGGCGGAACTACGGCATCTGGCGCACCACGATAGCCTGACGGGCATCCCCTCCCTCAACTTTCTGCTCTCCGGTGCACCGGCCTTGCTTGCCCAGGCCCGACGCAACAACCAGAAAACGGCACTGCTGTTCATCGACCTGGATGGCTTCAAGCGGATCAACGACCAGTGGGGACACGGCGCCGGCGACCAGGTGTTGATCGAGATCGCAAAACGCCTGTCACAGAATATTCGTCAATCCGATATTGCAGCGCGTGTCGGCGGCGACGAGTTCATTATCCTGTTCAACGATATCGCCGGCGAACAGGGTGTAGAGACCCTATGCCGTAAGATCGTCGACAGGGTGCAGTTGCCGATCCGACTCTCGCTCGAGGGCGAGGCCGATGTGGAAGCCAACGTCGGGGCAAGCATAGGCATAGCGCTCTTCCCGGACCACGGCCGGGATCTGGAGAGCCTGATCAAAACGGCAGACCATTCGATGTATGGAGTGAAAAAAGGCGGCAAGAACGGCTACGCCTTCGCGGAATGCATCTGACCCCGGCCTCATGCACGACCGATCTCAACTAGCGTGGTACAAAGCAGTTCCGCACTTGTGCTTGCGCTTGGTCTCGTACATACGTCGGTCGGCCGCATCCAGCAATCCGCCCACATCGTAGCCATCCTCCGGGAAACTGGCGGCGCCGATGCTGGCATGCAACTGATAGACCCTGTGTTCGAACAGGAAGGGGGCCTCGATCTTGGCATATTGCCGCTGAATGGCGGTCTCGATCCCGTCGGGTGTCTCCACCGGCTTGAGCAGCACGCCGAACTCGTCGCCGCCGAGGCGGGCGACCGTGTCGGTAGCGCGCGCCCCGGCCCGGCTGCGGTTGGCGAACTCCTTGAGCACCGCATCGCCGACCCGATGGCCATAGGTGTCGTTGATCTTCTTGAGGTCGTCCATATCGATCATCAGCACGCCGACCGGACGTTTATCGCGCGATCCCAGCGCAATGGCGCTGCGCAGGCGGTCGATGAAGAGGGCGCGGTTGGCCAGGCCTGTCAGGCTATCGTGCGTGGCGCTGAAGAAGAGATCGTCCCGGCCGTATTTGGCGGCGAAAAAGAGGGTCGCGCCCACCAGTTCGGACAACAGCCCCAGCAGCGTCATCTCGGCGGCGCCGAACTGTCCCGGTTTCTGCGACAGGGCCTTGAGCACGCCGACGGTCACCTCCTTGTACTTCAGCGGCACCAGGATCATCGAGCGCCCGCCCACCCGTTTGCACAGCTCTCGATTGACGCGAGGGTCGCGCTCGGTGTCGTCGCACCGCATGATCGCCCCGGTCTCGACACAGACACCGGAGAGGCTGTCTTCTCGGTTCAACCTTAAACCCAAGTGAGATTTCGCGATACCCGAGGCGGCACGATAGACCAGGGCGTCATCTTCGACCAGTTCGATCACCACGCCATCGGCCCCCGTAAGGGGCAGAGCTCTTTCGACGACCAGCTCCATCACATCGTGCAGATCCATCCCTATCTTGGCGATATCGGTCTGCAGTTTGATAATTTCCAACAAGCTCGCTTGGGAAGGCATTGAACCACCCTCTTCGCGTTGGTTACATCCAGGCCTCAGACACACTCCCCATACATCCCGCGGAAAGCAGGCACTCCGTGCTTGTCGCATACCACCAAAGTATAGCGTTCACGATCGCGACACATTCAGAGCGTGCGCACAAAAAGGGTCTGTATGAACAAAATTCCTGTCGATACATACCCTTGTGCCACCCGCGTTACACCGCAGATGCAAAAAACGGCACGCCCTGTCGCTTACATGAACATCTCTCGGCCGTTTACTGCCCCTCCCGTCCCTTGAGCCACTCCTCGACTACAAGGTTGTTAAGCCTGGTTTCCCCCTTCATCAAGGCAGTATCAAAAATTTTTGACTCGGCGCTCTCCTCGTCATCCGCCAACTGACGAAACTCCCGCTTCATCGCGATCAGTTCCTTCGCCGCGACGACGGCATCCTTCCGGATCTTCAGATCCTGCGACTTCAACTGCATACGGCCACCGAAGTAGAAGCCGATGATCACGCTCAACAGCGCCCAGTAACCCGGCGGCATCAACTCGAACGACTTGGCGATCAGCAGAAACCGCTCCGGGTCGATCGGCGCCAAGACGAAGAAGCTCAGCACGGCGATGGTCAACAGCGGACGCGGCAGACGGTTGAGTCCATCCACCAGCGAATCCCACCAGGTGCGGTTCGTGCGGATATGGAACTCCGTCGAAAACTGCTCCAACGATGCGCGATCCCTGTCGATATCCGCCATCTGCTGTTCATGCTGTCGCTGCCCCCGATGCTCCCTGTTCTCGACAAAGACTTCGGCAACCTCTCGTCCGCCACTGAAAATATCGGCAATAAAGTTCCACCAGGCCATCAGGCGAGCTCCTTCTCGAATTCGTTCACGCGGTTCATCCACCCCTTCAGAAACACGCTCTGCGAGGGGCGGGACTCGACAATCACCCGGTAAAAGTTGCGCCGCTCCTCGATCAGCGCCTTGAGCAGAACACTGCCCATCTCCCGCTCCGCCCACTGCGCGGCACGCCGGGTGTTGGGGCCGACGGCACCATCCTCGGACAGCGCCGGGGTATAGCGGGCCTGGTTGCATACGCTCTGCAGGAAACGGATCGCCCGACGCGGGCCGTGATTGACCGCGCAGTCGAACAGGAAGGGTTGAATGAGTTCGGGCAGGGTGTTGATGCCGGGCGCGAAGTAGTAGTTGCGTTCGTAGATCTCGCGAGCCACCTCCACCGACAGGCTCTGAACCTCGGCCACGGTTGCCGCTCGACCGTAGTAGCGGGACAGCGTCCCCTGCGTGATACCGAACTTGGTAGGACCGCCACGATCGTCCGGGTGATTCACGTATCCGCCTTCGCGGGCCAGTATCCGATCGATCATCTCGTCGACTGTTTCCACCGACACCCCCTGTGCACTTGTTATAGATTTTATGTCGCCTATCGGCGTCATTGGCACAGAGAGAATAGCGAAACAATGCGTGTCCGGGAAGTGACCGGGGCAAGGGACCCGGCTCGGTTCTCCTTAACGGGCGCCGATCACCTCGGCCCAGGCCGGTTTCAGTGCGCTCCAGCTCAGGTGACAAATATCGGGGGCATCGATCCTCAACCCCTCGGCCTTTCGCTGCGCCAGTCGCTCGACCATCCGCGCCAACGACCGGCTCTCGTCCTCTTCGGCATAACGGCAGTCGGCCGGGAACAGCTCCGGGTAGGCCAGACGGTCCGGCACCACCGGCCTGCAACCCGCCGCCACCGCCTCCAGTACCGCGATCCCCTGGAAGTCGTGCAGTGCGGTGGAGAGCACCAGGTCGGCGCGCTGCAGCAGTCGCCGGTAGTCGTCCACTGCCTCGATATGCCCCCACCGACCAAGCCGGCCGCCCTGCTCCAGACGGCGGCGGAGCTGCCCGAACACCTCGGGCGTGGAACGGAACTGCTGACCCACCACATGCAGCCGAAACGGAACCGCTCTAGCCTGCAGCTCGGTCACCGCCGCCAGCAGCAGTTCGGGTCCCTTGTCGAACTCCCAACGATGATTCCAGACGATCTCCAGCGGGCCATCGGTCGGTTCATGGGGCAGGAAGGTGGAATCGGGCAGCGGCACGTGGAGCACCCGGGAGCGGGTCCGAATTTGATCGATCAACCCCGGCGGGACCTGATCCGGCAGCTTGCGCAGCAGCGCGTCGGCACCGGCCAGCAGCGTGTCGCGGTTGTGCGCCGAGTTGAACAGTACCCGGTCGGCACAGAGCGCGTTGTACAGATTCAGGATCCGGGGTTCGACGCTGGCGTGCTCACGGCCGGATTCCGGGTAGGCGAACTGGTTCTCGTGGAAATAGACCAGGGTCGGCGTCGCCGCCAGCGACGGAACGAAACCGCGCAGCGCGGTCAGATCGACCATCGAGGTCGCGATCACCAGGTCATAGCGCCTGTTCAGCAGATCTCGCTCGCCAAATGCCCAGCTCAGGCTGTTGCCGCGGATGCGCCAGCTGAAATAGCGCGCCGGCAGGGCGAGCAGGGTCCAGTCGTGCTCCGGGAAGGCGTTTACCAGGCCCTGTCGCCAGTAGCGATGACTGACCGCGTCATACGCCGAGAGAAGAAGAATTCGCATCAACTATCCGGTTGATAGATACCACAGGCGATGTAGCAGTCGTCGCCGAGTCTCCTGACAAAGCTGTGCTTCGGTTCCGCCTGGCCGGTATGGGGGTTCATGAAGCTGTAACTATACCACCCCTGCCCCTTCTCCCGTGCGGTATTGACCAGCGGCGGGCAGAGCGGCTTGCCGTCCGCGTCCTTGGCGTCGGCAACATTCCTGCCCACCAGGTCGCGATTGCCGCCATGAGCGAGCATGACGCCACTGAAGTTCTGCACCAGCACATAGAGCTCGCCCTGCACGAACTCCCCTTCGGGATTGTTGAACTCCGCCAACGCCCTCTCCCGTCCCACCCTCTGCGCATAGTCGTAGGCGCGATGCACCAGCGCCTCGGCATCCTCTCGGGTGACCAGGCGGAACTGGCCGATCAGGTGTTTCATCTCCTTGGCCGAATTGGACAGGTTGGAGACGATCTGCCCGTTGCGGTTGACGTTGCCGGCGGTCTCGTCCATCAGCTTCGCCACCTGATGCAGACTCCTGGACAGCTCCTCCGTCGTCGCCGTGGTCTGGCGCGAGGCCACCGCGATCTGTTCGATCTCGCCCACCAGCGAGGCGATATGGGTGAGGATATCGCTCAGTGCGACTTCGGACTTTTGCGCCTCCTCGGCGCCGCTCCGCGCGATTGCCACGCCCTGCTCCATCTTGTCGATCGCGTCATCGAGTTCCAGCTGCATCGCCTCGACCGTGTGCCGTATCTGTTCGGTCGCCTGGCCGGTCCGCTCCGCCAGTTGGCGTACCTCGCCGGAGACCACGGCGAACCCCCGGCCCTGATCGCCGGCTCTGGCCGCTTCGATCGCCGCGTTGAGGGCCAGCAGGTTGGTCTGGGACGCGATATCGCTGATCAGATCGATGATCTTGCCGATTTCGCCGGAGCGCTCGCCCAGCCTGCGCACAACTACGGCCGACGCGGTAACGATATCGGTGGTGCGGTGCATCGTCTCGATCGTGTTGCCGACGATGACCTGGCCCTGCTGCGCCACCCGGTTGGCCTCGCGGGAGCTGTCCGATGCCCCCTTGCAGTTGCGCGCCACCTCGGCCGCCGCGGCCGACAGCTCCTCGCCGGCGGACGCCGACATGTTCAACTGGCCGACGATCTCGTCGGCGGCGCGGTCGATGTTGTTCAGATTGGCGTCGAGCCCCTGCGCGGAGTGCGACAACAGGACACTGCTGTGGGAAAACCGGGTCAGCGTCTGCTTCAGCTTGTCGATAGCCTGAGCCAGGTCGGCCGCAACCCCTTTTTTGTCCACCTCTGGGGGCTGTGTTCCATAGGTCAGGTCACCACGCACCAGGCGCGCGACCATGGACTCGATCCCCCGTCGTGAATGGACGCGCGCCCCGGACCTGGACCGGGCCGCGAAAGCGGCCGGCAGCGCGGTCACCCAGACCAGAGAACCTATGGCAAAAAGGTTGCGAAGCCCCTCCTCGCCAGACGGGGCAAGATAGATCCCGTACGCCAGCACACACCATGCGGCAATGGACAACGCGATAGAGCAGGCGACCAACAGTCTCTTCGGCAACATACATCCCCCTGGGGCACGCCCCTGATTATTATAATTTTCAGGAAATGCATATAAACACAACTGTTTTATGTAGTAAACGTTTATACAATAAACAAATTAAATGGTCGCACCCTTTTCAGCCACTTTCCAGGCAGAGACAGGTACGGAATCTCTGTCGCTACGGGACGAGGAGCGGTCCCCCACCTTCGCTGTCGAACCATAACACCCGGTTCTTCCCCTCGCGCTTGGCCAGATACAACATCTCATCGGCGATGCGGAACAGCTTGTCCGCGTCGTAACCGTCGGTAGCGCTCGGGTTCGGCCGGCAGGTCGCCCCGCCGATACTGACGGTTACGACATCGGAACAGTCCGTACCCGGTCGGAACAGTTGCAGATTCTCGACCGCGCGCCCGCATCTCGTCAGCATGTCGATGGCACCTTCGCGATCGCTGTCCGGCATCAGGACGACAAACTCCTCGCCGCCATAGCGGGCCACCAGATCCCGGGGGCGCTTGAACTGCGCGGACAACACCCCGGCAACCTGCTGCAGTACCCTGTCGCCCGCCGCATGGCCATGGTTGTCGTTGTATTGCTTGAAGTTGTCGATATCCACCACCGCCAGGGAGAGGCCACTGCCGTCACGGATCGCGGCCCGCCACTCCACGTCCAGTACCTCCTGGTATTTGCGCCGGTTGGCGATGGTGGTGAGGGGGTCGATATTCGCCAACCGCTCCAACATGGAACGCTGCTGGGCAAGCTGCAGATGCAGCCTGACACGTGCCTGGACGATGCCGACATGGAAGGGCTTCTGAATATAGTCGCCGGCGCCCAGCAACAGCCCCTTCTCTTCGTGGCCGGCATCGTCCAGTGCGGTCACGAAAATAACCGGGATGGCACTGGTTCGGGCGTCGTGGCGCAACGCCGTCATGGTCTCGAAACCGTCCATCCCCGGCATGACCACATCCAGCAGGATCAGGTCGGGGGTGTATTCCACCGCCTTCTCGATACCCTGTCTGCCGTTCTTGGCCAGGATAACGTCGACCTCGTCACACAGGATATCCCTGAGGATCTTCAGATTGAGCTTTTCATCGTCGATCACCAGCACGCGCTGTTTGTCAGTCATGGGACAGTTTCCTTAACAACCGGACGGCGAGTTCCGCCGCTTTTTCATACTCGATGTCGTCCACATGTGTGACCAGCGCCGCTATGCGGTCGGCATACTCCGTGCCGACAACCATCTGTTGCAGAGATTCAAGGTGCTCTTCCACACCGAAATCCGATGTTGCCAACAGGGGCTGAACGGATCTCAGCGCCTCGCGCAACACCGCTTCGGAGAAGGCGACGGCTGAGGGCTCCTTCATCTGTCCCGACCATAGAGCCTGCAGTCGCGACAGCAGCCCCTCCAGGTCGTCGCATACCGGCGTCAGGTCACCGATATCCTCACCGCCTTGCAAGGCTCGCTCCAGATCGGCACAGTGCCCGGACAGGGCAAAGGCGCCGATATAAGCCGAGCTTGATTTCAATGAGTGAATGACACGCGCCAGCTCCTCGCGCTCATCGGCGGCCCGGAGTCGGTTGATCTCCGTGCCCAGTTGTCGGCACTTGCGTTGAAAGCTGTCCACCAGCTCCAGGTACAGCCCCGCCTTCCCGCCCAGGTTCCGGACGGCACGCGGCACGTCGAGCCAACTCAGGGCGGAAAGCTGCGCCAGCAGTGCCTGTTGCTCGCCCGAGAGGCCGGACAGCTCACCCTCCCCGGCCGAGATCGCCTGCCGCGTGCCGCCCTGCAGGTATTTTTGCAGCATCTGATACAGAACAGCCGGTTCCACGGGCTTGGAGATATGGTCGTTCATGCCGGCGGCGACACTCTGCTGACGGGCCGCCTCCATGACGTGGGCGGTCATGGCGATGATCGGCAGCTCCTTGAGCTGCAACTGCTCGCGCACATGGCGGGCGGCGGTGAGGCCGTCCATCTCCGGCATCTGAATGTCCATCAGCACCAGATCGTATGGTCGCTGCCGCAATCTGTCCAAGGCGACCAACCCGTTTTCCGCCGTATCCACCGCCACGCCGGTATCCTCCAGGTAGCCCAGCGCCACCTGGCAGTTGATCGCGTTGTCTTCCACCAGCAGTAACCGATAGCGGGACAGATCCGGCACCGCCTCATCACCGCTCGGCGCCCGCGTCGACGCGTCGGGATGTTCCGCCAGCATCCCCTCGATCGCATCCACCAGTGTGGAGGGGCTGACCGGCTTCTCGATGAACTGACCGATAGCATTGCCGCCCGATTGCTCCTGCGCCGCCTGCCGGTCATAGGCCGACACCATCAGTATGGTGGGGGCCGCCTCCCCGTACGCCTGCCGAATCCGGCAGGCGGCCTCGATCCCGTCCATGCCCGGCATACGCCAGTCCATCAGGATCAGATCGTAGGGTGTCCCCTGCTCCCACGCACTGCTCACCCTTGCCACCGCCTCCTGCCCGTTGCCGGCCTGATCCGCGTGAATATCCAGACTGTGCAGCAGATCCACCAGCACCCTGCGCGCCAGTTCGATGTCATCCACCACCAGCGTTTTCAGGCCGGCGACCCTGGCCCTGTCGATGAACAAGCGCGGCGAGGGGTCGTCACCGGCTTCAAGCGCCAGCGTGAAGATAAAGGCCGCGCCCTTGCCCGGTTCGCTCTCCACCCGGATCTCGCCGCCCATCATCTCGCACAGCTGTCGCGTAATCGCCAGACCGAGACCGGTGCCGCCGTATTTCCGGGTCACGCTGTCGTCGGCCTGGCTAAAGGACTGGAACAGCAGAGTCTGCTGCTCCGGGGAGATACCGATACCGGTATCCTGTACCGTGCAGTGCAACTCCACCTGTGCGTCGGCCAGGCGTCGACACCGCAGGCGGACACATACGAACCCCTGTTCGGTGAACTTCACCGCGTTGCTGACCAGGTTCACCAGTATCTGCTGCAGCCGCAGCGGGTCGCCCAGCAGAACCGACGGCAGCGAGGGTTCGATATCGGACACCAGCTCCAGCCCCTTGGCGTGGGCCTTGAGGGCACTCATGCCGATCGCCCGCTGCACCAGTTTTTCCGGCGAGAAGCGGGTCTTTTCCAATACCAGCTTGCCGGCCTCGATCTTGGAGAAATCCAGGATGTCGTTGACCAGCCCCAGCAGTACTTCACCGGAGTCCAGAATCTTGTTCAGATAGTCCTGCTGCTGCTCGTCCGGCCCGGTTTTCAGGCCCAGGCGACTGAGGCCGATCACGGCGTTGATCGGGGTACGGATCTCATGGCTCATCCGCGCCACGAAGGAGGCCTTGGCCTCGGCAGCCTCTTCCGCCCTGGCCTTGGCCTCGGCGAGTTCCCGCGTTCTCAGTTCGATACGGGACTCCATGTTTTCGTACAGTTCGGCATTCTCGATGGAGGTGGCCGCCTGCTGACTGATCAGGGACACGGCTTCAAGCTTGTCGGCATTGAAGGCGTGGGTGGTCAGGCGGTTTTCCAGGTACAGAATGGCGATCAGCCCAGACCGGCCGATGATCGGATGGCATACGATCGACAGCGGCGCCCGCTCCCGCAGGTAGACGGAGTCGCCCAGCCCCTCCCATTCGGCGGGACTGTTGAACACCCGACCGGCGTATGTCTTATGCACATAGTTGACCAGGTTCACCGGCAGCCTCTGCTGCGCGGCGACCGAATCCAGCCCGCTCTCGCCCGGCGCGAAAGTGTTGACCGGCTCGTCGTCGCTACCCGCGCAGGCCAACAGACTCAGTCCCCCTTCGTCGACATACACCAGCGCGCCGTAGGTGGCGCCGGAGTATTCGTTGACGATCTGCAGCAGGGTTTCGGCAAGCTCGTCACGACGCGTCTTGCCCGAGAGCACGTTGGCCGCCTTGAAGATCGCTTGCAGGTCGAGAGAGGAGTCCTGCTCGTCGGCCCTGTCGATCGCGTCGAACCGAACGTCCGGCCACGCCCGCTTCAGCGCCTTCAGTTTCGCCACCGCGCCCCAGCGGCTGTACCATTGGCCCGCCTGTTTGATGTACAGCCTGGCACTCTGCATCAGCTCCAGGCCGACCAGAAAGTGGGCATAGCGTTCGCAGGCGACGGCGGCGCAGTTGGAAAATCCGCTGTTGCCGGCCAGTTGAATCGCCTGTTCATAGCAGCGGCCGGCTTCGATGTGTCGGCCCGACACCCGGCACAGCTCCGCCTCGATCAGCAGGCGCTTGTGACGGAAATTGGCGGTGCTGTATTGCTCCCACTGCAGGAACCGATCATGCAGCGCCGACGCCCTGCGGTAGTAGTCGCTCGACTCGCCGGCCGCGCTATCGGCCAGATGAAGGAAGGCCAGCGCCGCGTAAAAGCAGGCTTCCGACACCTTGCACTGGCCGGGCACATACTGCTCCACGATGCTGTAGTGCTCCGCCACCTGCGCCAGATCCGGCGTCTGCATGATGAAGGCATGGCGGATTCTGGCCTGATAGAAGTAGGCCTGGTGCAGGCCCGTCTCGGCATAGGTATCGAGAAACCGCTGTTCGGAAAAGCCCTCGTCATCGAAACAGCCGGGATCGGCGGTTTTCCCCAACAACGCCCGCACCGGCTGCAGGCCGCCGGCGAAGGTGGCGTCCTCCATATCCTTCTGCTTGGTTTTCTTGAGGTACTCGATCTCCTGCAGGTAACGCGTTTCCAGCGCCTGCAACGGATAGCCGGCGATCAGCAGATCGGTGGAGCGCACGTTGATGACATAACCGGCGGTGACATAGTCGCTGGCCGCCTCGGAGCACTCCCAGGCCGTGGCAAAGAGCGCCTCGGAGGATTGCACCGGATGGTGCCAATGGTGGGTAAAGGTGGTGTAGAGCAGATAGGTGGTGCCGCGAATCGATCGGTTGCCCCTGGCATCGGCCAGCGTCAGCGCCTGCTCGCCCAGGAACCGGGCCAACATCGGGTTGTTTTTGACCAGACCCGCGACCAGCGCGCTGGTGACATAGCCGAACGGCGACACATCGCAGTTGCCCCGCTCCAGCGACAGGCGCGACAGGGTCAGGGATACCAGGGAGTTCAGCTCGGCATCGCCCACCAGGTAGGAGGCGTACCACTGTACCCGCAACAGCTCCATGGCGGCGACCAGCAGCGGGTCCGTCATCTCCGGCAGTGTCGGAATCCAGCCGTCCTGTCGGGTTCGGCAGCGCTCTTCCAGATACCGGTACTCGTTGTCCAGCAGCGCGGCGCGCTCCGGCCCCGGCTCGGGAAACCGGATGCCGACCAGCACGATGCCCTGGTCGATAACCGCCAGCGCCTCCTGAAAGCGCCCCTGCAACTGGTATTGATTGACCTGCACCGACAGGCAACGGATGACCTCCAGGGGGTCCTTGGCCAGACTTTTCAGTATCGGATAGAGGCTGTCGGCCCAGGCGAACTCGCCCGCGAGATAGCTGCATTCGGCCAGTTCCCGGTACAGGTCCAGACCGAGCGCCGGCTGTCGGGCGAGCAGATCTTCGCCGAGGAAAAGCCGACCGGCGTTCAGAAACCGGCAGGCGGGCAGATAGGCCGAGGAGCGTTTGGCCAGCAGCCCCACGCGCAGATTCAACTCGGCAAAGCGGAGCTTCTCCTCGGGGTCTGTCACCAGGCCCCCGCCCCCGTTGATCTGTTCCGCGATCTCGAACAGGGAGTCTCTGTCGGGCTGCGGATTCAATGCCAACAGCGTGCGTCCGATATGCAACTTGATGCCGGCGATATCCTGGCCCAGGGTGTCGTTGTGAGCGGCCTGCTGGATTCTATCGTGCAGAAACCTGAACCGGGCCTGTTTGAACCGGGCTCCGTTGGACAGGTATTTATAGTGATCGTCGACAGCCAGCAGCAGGCCGTCGTTCAGTACCGGCTGCAGTGCGGTCAGGCTCTCCTCGAGGCCGAGATCCGCCACCGCGGCCAACGTGGCCAGGTTGAACTGCGCGCCGAGATGGGACGCCATCATCAACAGTCTGCGGGTGGCCTGCGGATAACGCTCGATCTTGCGCCCCATCAGATCGACCACATTGTCGGCCAGCGACATGGAGCCGATCTGCCGCTCGTCCCAGGACCAGCGGCCAAGCGCGCCGTCGAAGAAGATGCTGCCCTCTTCGTGCAGCTGGGTCAGGTAGCGGGAGAGAAAAAACGGATTTCCCAATGTCTTGTCATACAGCGTGTCCGCAAGAGCGGTAACATCGGAGGGTTCAAGCCGCAGGGTGTCGGCCACGAACGCCGTGGCGTCGGTTCTGCCCAGCGGCTCCAGTGTCAGTTCCAGCGCGGGCCGACCCTGCTCCTTGAGCTGGTAGCGCATGCGGCTGACAGGGTGTGCGCTGTCCACCTCGTTGTTCCGATAGGCGCCGATCACCAGCAGATGCCGACCTCGGTCTCCGCCCAGCAGCGACTGCAACAAGCTTAACGACGGCGCGTCCGCCCATTGCAGATCATCCAGAAAGATGACCAGCGGATGCGCTTCGCCGGCAAAGGCGGTGACCAAGTGGGCAAACGCCTGCTTGAGCCGCTGCTCCGTTTCCGGCGCCGACAGCAGCGGCAGGTCCGGCTGATCGCCGATCACCAACTGAATCCGCGGCATGATCTCCGCGATCACCGCGGCGCTGGCGTGCAGCTCTGCGCTCAACCGTCTTTGCCAGTAATCGAAGCGGTCGCCGGTCAAGGTCAGGATATAATCGGTCAGACCCGACAGCGCCTGGATCAACGCACTGTAGGGAATATCGCGCCGATACTGGTCGAACTTGCCTTCGATAAAGAAGCCGTTGCGCGCGTTGATCGGTTTATAGAGCTCCTTGATCACGCGGGATTTACCGATGCCGGAGTAGCCCGCCACCATCACCAATCCCGTCTCCCCTGCCGCGGCACGGTCGAACTCGGCCAGCAGACGCTTCAGTTCGGTGTCCCTGCCGTACAGGCGCTGCGGCAGGTTGAAGGTGGCGTCGATATCGATCCGTGCGATCTCGAACGTCGAGACAGACTCCTGCCGGCGCAGGGCCGAGAGGCAGTGGCGCAGATCCCGTTCGAGGCCCGCATGACTCTGATACCGGTCGGCGGGTGACTTGGCCAGCAGTTTCAATACGATCTGGTCCAGCACCTCGGGCACGGCGGCGTTCAGTGCCGAGAGAGGCTCCGGGATGGTCGCCAGATGCTGGTAGATAAGGTGGTTGGGGTCTTCGCTGTAAAACGGGAAGCGGCCACCGAGCAGACGATAGCAGAGCACGCCGAGCGAGTAAAAATCGCTGCGGTAGTCCATCTGCAGGTTGGTCCTGCCGCTCTGTTCCGGCGATATGCAGGCTAGCCTGCCCGGACCGGTGGGCAGCCTGATGCCGGCTGCATCCTGTCGGTACTGAAGCGTGTGACTGAAATCGAGCAACCGGATATCGCCGCTCTGTGGGTCGAACAGCAGGTTCTGCGGACAGAGATTGGCATAGACCAGCGTCCCGGCATGGAGGGCGCGCAGAACATCGAGCGTCCGCAAGGCTAGTTCGAGCACCGTTTCCAGGTCGGCGGTATTGCCCTTCAGCCACTGCATCAGCGAGTGTCCGGCAAAATCCCGGTACGCTAGCAGGCAGAGCCCGTCATGCTCGACAAGCTCTACCGGCCTGAGGATGCCCTCGGCATCGACCTGCGCGATCAGGTTGATCTCGAACCGACACCGGTCCTGCCAGTGCATGGCAGGGTCGGTGTCGTTGCGATACCTGAGAATACAGCGACCGGCGTCGTCCTGCGCCCGCACGAAGCGTTCCCCGTCATGCTCGCTCAAGATGCCGAGGAGGCGCCAACGACCCAGTTTTTCCTGCATGGTATACCTGTCTCTGTCAGTACAACTGCCACTTAGGATAATCGGCCGAGAAATCAAAGTCTTGAACCTTGAACTCCGCCCCCACGTGATGCAGCAACTGCATCACGCCATCGATCGCGGAGCGGAGCGCGGGTTCGGTCCAGCCCCCCTCGACACTGTAGTTCTCGCCGGCAAAATAGAGTCGCGATGCCTTGCCGTAATCCTGGTTATACGCCAGATCGATATAGTTGGCACCTTCGTCACGCTGACGATACAGCTTGGCGCAACCGGCATAACTCGGCTGGGTGATCCACTGCAGCATGACCGGCTTGTCCTTGGCGAAATACTCGGTCACATCCTGCCCCACCGTCTCCGTGGTGATCTGCCGCAGCCTGTCGGTCACCAGCTCCACCAGGCGCTGCTGATCGAAGGGCAGCAGTTTCAGCGAGTCGTCCTCCCAGGTGTAGCTGGCCAGCATCACGCCGTTGTCCTGCGCCGACGGGTGCCAGGCCAGGGCATAGGCGTCCTGGATATAGGTATCGGTCACGATCACCTGGGGAATCCGGTTGCCCTCGCTCTCCCAGTAGCGCTCGGTCAACGGGAAAAACAGCTTGCAGCTGGAGATGTTGTGCTGGGTGTGCTCGGCGGTGATCTTGGCCTGCGGCAGCTCCTCCTGGCTGAAGCCGTTGAACTGCATCGACATCTGAGACGCCCACTGGCCGGAGGTCACGAACACGTAGTCGAAGGTTTCGTCCCGGGTGACCTTATCGTTTTCATAGCGGACCCTGATACTGCCGTCGCCCTGCCTGTCGATGCCGCGTACCCAGGTGCTGATGAACAACCGCGCGTTTTCGCTGCTGTGCAGCGAGTCCTTCATCCCCGGCGCAGGCTGATAGTAAAGATACTCCACCAACGACTGAATGCCCTGATAGGTGGGCGGCGCGAGCGGCTGATCAAGGCTGTCCTTGAGCGGCTGTCGGTAACAGGGCAGCCCTTCGGCGTCCGACAGACCCATTATGGTCTGCAACTGGGCACCGCCGAAGCCGAACATGGTGCAGCGGATAAACCAGAGTGCGCCGATGCTGTAGAACGCCCCCCAACTGCCGTCGCCGGTGCCGATGGTGTAGAGCAGATTGGCCTCGTCCTGATTCATGCCGAAACCGCCGAAATTGCCGTCGTCCACCGCATAGACATTCATCGCCGGCGCCATCACCAGGTCGTCGAAGGTCATCGGGCCGTAGTAATCGACGATCTTGCTCCACAGTTGCGGCCAGCGGTTGCTGTTCTCGGTGTAGAGCGTCTTGATGTTGTCGGTGAAAAACTGGATGAAGCGGTCGGCCTTGGCGGCCAGATTGCTCAGGGTGGGGTCTTCCGGCAGGCCGTTGTCCTCGCCGTTGCGGGGCCAGAGGATCAGTTGCGGCTGCTCGAAATCGTTGTTCGGGCCCAGGCCCCGGTTCAGGTAGATGCCGGTGTTGCCCGGCGCGCTGCCCGGGTTGGGAAACTGGTCATACTCGGCCGCGTGACCGCACGCCCCCGCCTCGTGCAGCATGTAGTACTCCAGCAGGCAGTTCTTCGCGCCCGGTTCGGGGAAAAACGGCATCCGCATGGCGCCCATCTCCATCCCGGTCTGCGCCGGATCCAGCGGGTTCTCCACGGTGTAGAGCCGCCCGCCGATACGCTCCGACGCCTCGATAATGGTCACCTCGAAGCCGCAACGCAACAGCTCCCGCGCCGCCGTCATGCCCGCACAACCGGCCCCCACGATGGCCACTCGCCTGGGCGTGCTGTCGTCCAGCCGCGCCAGTCCGTCTGGCGCCTGCGCCATCAGCTTGTAGTAGTCGAACCGGAAGTCGGCCGGGTTGGGGTAGTCGGGCAGCCAGTTGTCGGTTGCGCTTTTGTGAGACTTGAGTCGGGTTTTTATATTGATCTGCATATCTGATCCCTTCATTCCTTTTGCAGTTAACAATCACCACCCGCTACTGCCCGATCTGCGGGGTTCTCCTCGATCGGAGGTCGCCGTCATGGCCCTCCACAGGCACCGAATGTACCTGGTTTCGCCCCATCCGTTTGGCTATTCATACTGCTCATCCTTACGCCTTGCCGTAATCGAAACGACCCACATAGCGGTACTCCCTGGCATACTCGTTGAGATAGCAGTTCAGGTAGTGCCGCTGGGCCTCGCTAAGGCGTCCATGCCGGATGTCGTCCATGGATTCGTTGCCGCAGCTGCTGTCCAGCCGCTTGAGGTGAAACAGGGTCATGTCGCGCCCGCCGAAGAACACCTTCAGATACTCGTGCAGCGGGCGAGCCTGCGACATATCGAATACCGCACCACAAAGCGCAGTATACAGAGGGTATCGCGCCAGAGTGTCGGCATCGAACACCGGATAGTCGCCGACCGGCGGCGTGAACGGCGGATATTCGTCGGGCTGGTGGACCGGGTGCGCCATCAGATCCCGCACATAGCAGGGGTCCAGCCCGACCTGACGGGCGCCGTCGACCAGAATATTGAGATAGCGACGACAGGGCAGACAACTGTCGTCGATGAACTGGGGCATACCGACATAGGCGAACGCGGAGAGTCGCTCGCCATCGCCCTCCACTTCGACCTCGACGGTGATACGGTCATAACCGTGGCCGATCGCTTCGGTGGCATCCAGGGGAGCAAGAGTTTCGTCCGGGCAATCATGCAACACGCCGAGCACCCGGTCGCCGGGCGTGTCCGAAGGTTCGATATTGCCGACGCCGCCCTCATGGCGGAAGAAATGCTGCACATTGAAGCGCAGGCGCCAGCCATGCAACACCGCCCGCCGCGAGGCCAAGGGTTCCACGCCCTTGGCCCTCAGCGCGGTGATATTCATGTTGGAGCCGAAGCCAAAATAGCGAAACATGCCGATATCATCCACCATCCTGCGGAAAACTCGCACAGAGCTGAACCGGGTCGGCTCATAACCCCAACAATACCGTCACACCTTTTTACCGGCAACCGGCTCCTGGATATCGTCCAGATCGACCAGATTCCACGGCAACCCCTTCTGCCGATAGATACGCTTGTTCAGAGCCGGATAATCACCGACATCATGATCGAGTCGCTGGCCGACAACGATGCAGCGCAGCACGGTACCGCCGTTGTTCAATAGCGTATGAGCCTTGCCGCCGGCACGATAGCCGATAAAGTCACCGGCACCGACCTGATACTCGTCATCGCCGATCCGGGCCAGCGCCTGCCCCTCCAGAATGTAGACGCACTCATCTTCGTGGTAGTGCTTATGCAGCTCCGTAGTCTCGAACCCCGGCTGCACCTCGATGATGTGGAAGCCGAACCCGGTCAGCCCGGTCAGATCTCCCAGCGATTTATTGACCCGCTGCGCATTCGGATTGAGGAAGTGGGTCTTGCCGACCCCCTCGTATTCTTCGATCTCCTGTCGAGTGACGATATATTTGTCCATAAGTCTCCCTGCCGATCAGCTAAACACCATAGTCCCGTTCCACTTTCGATATTCTCGTCTTGAACGCAGAGTACCATCTCTCGCGCCCGAGCCTTTGCGCCAGTTGATGCTCCAGATTGGCCTTCCAGCTCCTGATCGATTCAAGGTCCGACCAGTACGACACCGTGATCCCCACCTCCTCCCTGGCAGATTCAACGCCAAGAAAGCCGGGCTGCCTTGACGCCAGTTCCACCATCTTGTCGGCCATCTCGCCGTAGCCGTTGTCGCCTTCGGTGCGCAGAGAGGTAAAGATAACGGCGTAGTACGGCGGTTCCGGGGTTTTGGCAATAATAGACATCGGATATCTGCTCCTTTGGCGTTGAGTTTTCTACCTATGGGAAGCACACCAGGCCGGGGAGGCCCGCTAACGGCACTACACCGGCATATGGCATACCGCTTCGACATTATTGCCATCCGGGTCGATCAGGAAGGCGCCAAAGTAATGCTCATGGTAGAGAGGCCGTAATCCCGGCGCACCGTTATCCTTGCCGCCGTGCGCAAGCCCCTCTTGATAGAACGCCTCCACGGCGGCGCGATTCTCGGCCGAAAACGCGATATGCCGAGGGGTGTAGTGCACCTTGGCTTCGATAACCCAGAACGTCGGTTTGCCTGCCGGGCCGAACGCGCACAAACGACGTGTCGGGAAATCGGTATCCCACTCCGCTACCAGATCCATCTGGACCGAATAACCCAGAGGCGCAAATGCCGCCTCGTAAAAGGCTTTGGTTGCCGGGAAATCGGTTGCATAGGTGCTCAGATGATCGATCATGATTCACTCCTTCTTGGTCTTACAGTCGAATGCCGCCTTCCCTTCAGACTGGCACAGCGACGGTTGAATCAAGCAGGCAGTATGTCTGATTCCGGCACCGCTGCCCCCGGCACACCGGACCAGATCACCGCAGCGGCCAATCCTCTATAGTCACTTACCATGAAAGCTCACGCTCCATATAGTGAGCACCGCCCTCGGTTTTCACGACCCGGAAACCCTCGCGCTCATATAGAACCACCGCAGGGTTGGCACAAAAAACACACAGCCGGAGTAATCGAACGCCGGCTTCATCGATTATTCTCTAACAATTGCAATTCACCGCCCACTATCGCTTTTAATGATCGACTGCCGATACTCATTTATCGGATGTGGCATTTAACTCATCAATCCCACCCTGGGCATGCCAAAAACTCTAAATCAGGAACCTTGTAAAAAACCGGATCAAATTCTCGTGATGTGTATTTTCGGCATCACTTCGACAGAGATTCCCTTCTTGTTCATAGTAGTGTGTTTCAAGATATCTATCTCTTGCTCTCATCCGTTTCTCGAGGCGCTTGGTCATATCAACGCTCCAGACTTCATCCCTAAGCCCATGACTCAAGAAAACAGGGCCTTTGTACCGCTCGATTTCGATAGGTGTTGTCGGCTTGAGGCTTTCCGATTCCCCGCGCCACAACCATGCGCGTTTCGCCGGGTCCCATGATTGCCATCCGGGGTCACCCGCATCTCGATAGGATCTGGCATCAAAGGCTCCACAGACAACATCGGCCGGACTGTGTGCGGCCAATGCATCAGGTTGCCCCTCCTGATTATCCGCTGCCATTAGGGAAGCCAATAGCAGGGCATGTTCGCCACCGCGTGAAACACCGTACATCCCCGCTTTTCCAGAGCAATATTCGAACTCTCTAAGTGCCCGCAGAGCATCGACGGTTCTATCCAATGGAACGTTTTCGATCGAACCGGCATTCCAGGCATTTCCGCCTCGCGAATAGGCATGGGGATAGGCTAAAAAGCCGTGCGCGGCCAAGAGTACCGCAATGCGATGCGACCATCCCGAGTATGCCCCTTCTGAGCCATGCAGTATCAGGATACCGGGGTACGGGCCGTCTCCTGCCGGACCGTATGTTGTGCCAAACTCCGGCAGGAGCCTTCGTACAATCGACAGCATTTGATCTCCTTATCCTCTTGTTATTCACCGTCCTTGATTTCGGACACGACCTTTTCGGTGTTTTTACCGATAGATTTAACTGTGTCGCGCGTTGCATGGCCGATGGTAGTGGTAACATCTTTTGCGCCATGTCCAATCGTTCTTCCCGTGTCTTTTATCTCGGCACAACCAGACAGAGCAAAAACATAGATAAGACTAAAAGCCGACAGAATTAATTTCATCCTTATTTACATTCCCTGATTCTTGATCTTGATATAGGCATAAATAAATCGTTGGATTAGACATTCGGCAACAATATCGGTTCCTGCATCGACTGTTTCCTGTTCATTGTCGACAGCGGGGCTACCGCTTCCTATGGCGCGAATTGACTTCAGTCTGTATCGGATTGTGTCTGCAGGCAAGTCAATCGCCTGCAACTGAGCGATGAGAGGAGTTAAAGGTGGTCGTACAGATGCGGCAAAGGCCGCTCCGCCTGGAGCAGCCTTTGGATAGAGGCGGTATTAAACCGCTGACCGAGCCTTACGGTCAGGCTTTCAGCGATCGACACTCCAACCGATCAACCAACACATCTCCCTCGGAGACGGTCAATGTCACGCCCTGCCCTGCGGGATCGCGTAGGGTGTCGAACTGGATGCTGGTCAGTGAGTACAGGCCGTCGTTGATCAGCAGTTCGAGGCTGCCGTGTTCGATGAACCACTCCAGTTGGACCGCATCGCCATCGCCCAGGGCGAGGGTGAAGTCGTGGGGGTAGTAACAGTCGAACTTGGCGTTGTCGTTTTCGCCCTGGCGTTGGTGGCGCAGGCTCAGCCCCTGTGCGTTGCGCTGCAGGGTCAGGTCCGGCAGGCCGGAGGGCAGCAGGAATAATTCGACCTGGCTTTCCGGGGCGAGCCTCAGGTTGAGGCGGCCGAGGGTCGGGCCGGGTTGTGCCGTCAGTTCCAGCCGTTCTCCCCGGTTCAGTGGGGTCGGCTCGGCCGACTGGGGCTTGGCATCGAGTGCCGTCTTCAGTTCGGCGGCGAAGCGTTGCGCCAGGCGCACGCCCTGATCGGTGGCGACCAGGAGCAGTTCGCGCGGCAGGCTCATGGCGCCGCGCCAGCCGTTTTCCGGGATCTGGTTGGCATAGAGCCAGTTGTTGAGCCAGGCGATGGCGATGCGGCGGCCGTCCGGGGTGTCGGACCAGCTCTGGGTGGCGTAAAAGTCGCGGCTTTCGTCCATCAGCAGCACCTTGCCCGGCGCGTTGTCGTTGTGGAACTGCAGGCCGTCGAAGTGGCCGACGAAGTACTGGGTGAAGGAGCCCCAGTTGTCGTCACCGGCGCCGACGCCGACCACCAGCACCCAGCGCGAGCCCTGTTCACCTCTGCCCTCGGAGCCGCCGATGACCGGCAGTTCGAACAGGTCGGGGCACTCCCAGGGGCCGGGGGTGTGTCTGCCCTGCCCTTCGCCGAACTCGCCGGTCAGGGTCCAGTCGAGCAGGTTCTCGGAGCGGTAGAAGCGGATCGTCTGACCGCAGGCGAGCGCCATGATCCAGGCGTTGGAGTCGGCGTGACGGATCACCTTCGGGTCGCGGAAGTCGCGAAAGCCCGGCGCGGCGATGATCGGGTTACCGGCGTACTTGTGCCAACTGCGACCACGGTCGCGGCTGTAGGCGATGCACTGCTCCTGCACGTAGTCCTGCGGCCCTTCGCCGGTGACGCGGTGCACGGTGTAGAACGCCAGCAGGCCGGGCTTGCCGTCGAACAGGCCGCTGCTGTCGTCCTGGTCGACGATGGCGCTGCCGGAGAAGCACATGCCGTCGTCGTCGGGGAACAGCGCGATATCCAGATGCTGCCAGTGCAGCAGATCGGTGCTGACCGCGTGGCCCCAGTGCATCGGCCCCCACTCCAGCCCATGCGGATGGTACTGGTAGAACAGATGGTACTCGCCCTCGAACCAGACCAAGCCGTTGGGGTCGTTCATCCAGCCCTGAGGCGGGGTAAAGTGTAGTGTCGGGCGCACCGGCGTCACGGCCGGTGCGGCTTGTTTTACTGCAAGCGTCATAGGGTATCCATTGTCGAAACGGGTAGTGGGCGCTCTAAAACTCAGCCGACCTGCACCTGCTTCAGCTGCAGCGGCGCCTTCTCCGGTACCGGCTTGGCGCTGCGCAGGCTCAAGCCGTTGCAGTCGAACAGGTGGCACTGATCCAGGTTGAAGCTCAGATCACAGCGCTGTCCGGGCTGGATCTTGCTCAGTCCGCCCGCCTGCAGGATCAACTCCTTCTCGGCATAGCGGGCATAGACGTAGGTGGTACCGCCCAGGTGCTCGACCACGTCGACATCGACACCGATCGGCACCTCGCCGCTCGCCTCCTCCTGCAGGTGCTCGGGACGGATGCCGAGCTTGACCCGGGTCATCGGCGGCGCGCTGCCGATATCGGCCTCGAGCTCCACTTCTCGGCCGCAGGGCAGGCGCAGTTGCAGGGCGTTCGCGCTCTGGCCGGTGACATCACACTCGAAGAAGTTCATCCGCGGCGAGCCGATGAAACCGGCGACGAACTCGTTGACCGGGTTCAGGTAGAGCTGCAGCGGCGAGCCCACCTGCTCGATATTGCCGGCGCGCAGCACGACGATCTTGTCCGCCATGGTCATCGCTTCGGTCTGGTCGTGGGTCACGTAGACCATGGTGTTCTTGAGCTGGGCGTGGAGCTTGGCGATCTCCACCCGCATCTGTACGCGCAGTTCGGCGTCCAGGTTAGAGAGCGGCTCGTCGAACAGGAACACCTTAGGGTTGCGCACGATGGTGCGACCGATCGCCACGCGCTGACGCTGACCGCCGGAGAGCGCCTTCGGCTTGCGATCCAGCAGCGCTTCCAACTGCAGGATCTGCGCCGCCTCGTCGACGCGGCGCTTGATCTCCGCCTTTGGTGTCTTGGCCATCTTCAGGCCGAACGCCATGTTCTCGCGCACGCTCATGTGCGGGTAGAGGGCGTAGGATTGGAACACCATCGCCACGCCGCGGCGGGAGGCCGCCACCTCGGTCATGCACTCGTCATCGATATGGATGTCGCCCTCGCTGATCTGCTCGAGACCGGCGATCATCCGCAGCAGCGTGGACTTGCCGCAGCCGGAGGGGCCGACGAAGACGACGAACTCGCCATCATTGATATCCAGGTCGATGCCGTGGATGGTTTCCAGATCGCCGTAGCGCTTGAACACCTTGGTCAGTTTAAGATCTGCCATTTTTATTCTCCCGCCGGTCGCAGCCTAATCGCTGGACCGGCTTTATCAATTCAAACTCAGCTAAAGACTGGGGGTCAGCCCTTGATCCCGGCACCGGCCAGGCTGCGCACGAACATCTTCTGGAACGCCAGGAACACCGCCAGCACCGGCAGGGTGACGAAGGAGGCGTAGGCCATGATCTCGCCCCAGCCGACCTGTCGGCCGAAGAAGATCTGGATGCCGGGCATCACCGGGCGGGCGTCCTCGCCCTGCACCGCCATGATCGGCCAGATGTACTGGTTCCACATCAGCAGGAAGTGCAGGATCGCGACGGTGGCGAACACCGGCCCCGACATCGGCACGATGATGTGGCGGTAGATCTGGAACGGCGTGGCGCCATCCAGCTCGGCGGCCTCGTCGAAGTCCTTCGGGATGTCGCGGAAGAACTGGTAGAACAGGAAGATGAAGAAGGAGTTGGCCACGAACGGCAGGATCTGCACCTCCAGCGTATTGAGCCAGGAGCCCTTCAGCACCATCATCCCCTGCTCCCAGCCGATGGTGGGCAGCTTGGAGACGAGCAGCAGCAGCGGCACCACGATCGCCTCCAGCGGGATGATCATCAGCGCGATCACCGCCGACAGCACATACTTGCGGCCGCTCCACTCCATCCGCGACAGGGTGAACGCGAGCAGGCTGTTGACGAACAGCCCCAGCACCACGGTGCCCGAGGTGATCAGCACCGAGTTGCGGAAGTAAAGCAGGATATCGCTCTTGGCGAACACCTGGCGGTAGTTCTCCAGCGACAGCTCGCCCACCGGCAGGATCGCACGGATGCTGTAGAGGTCGGCGAAGATCTCCTGCTCCGGCTTGAGCGAGGAGACCAGCATAAACAGCAGCGGGAACAGGAACACGTAGCCGAAGGCGATCAGCAGCAGGTACCAGCCCAGTTTTTTCAGTTGCGTCATGGCTCAGCCCCCTCTCTTGTCGAAGAAACGCTTCTGCAGCAGCGCGATGGCCAGTATCACCAGGAAGAAGATCACGCTGATCGCGGAGCCGTAGGCGATATCCTGCTCGCGGAAGCCCTTGGTCACGGCGTGGTACATCACCGTGGAGGTGGAGCCCTGCGGCCCGCCGCGGGTCATCACGTCGACCTGGGTGAAGAGGCCGAACGCCTGGATCGTGGTGCTGATGATGACGAACACGGTGGTGTTCTTCAGCCCCGGCAGGGTGACATGCCAGAACTTGCTCCAGGTACCGGCGCCATCCAGCTCGGCGGCTTCATACAGATCGGCGGAGATACCCTGCAGACCGGCGAGGAAGATCAGCATCTGCACACCGGCGGCCTGCCAGGCGGACATCAGCACGATGGAGGGCATCGCCCATTCGGGGTCGCCGAGCCAGTCGATGGGACCGATCAGGCCGAAGCTCATCGCCTGCAGGTAGTGGTTGAACAGGCCCAGATCGCGGTGGTAGAGGAAGCTCCAGACGATCGATACCACGACGATGGAGGTAACCACCGGCGAGAAGAATATGGTGCGGAACAGGTAGATCCCTTTCAGTTGGCGGTTGATCAGCAACGCCAGCCCCAGCGCCATGCCGCACTGCAGGGGCACCACCAGCAGCACGAACTGCAGGGTGTTCAGAAAGGATTTAATGAACAACGGATCCTTCGCCAGTACCACCAGGCGCTTGTCCCCCAGTTGCCAACTGGTCAGCTCCTTGTACCCCTCGTAGGCCGGATCCTGGCGCAGCAGCGTGCGCAGCCGCGGGTAGGTCGGTTCGCCGTCGGCGTCTCTCTGTACCACACCGTTGTCCGCGACCGGTTCCTGTACCAGCCAATTTACGCTGAGCAGGCGGTCATAGTTGCGCAGGCCGACCCATTCGGTCTCGTTCGGCGACAGCAGGCGCTGGTCGGTGAAGGACATCACCACCGCCATCAGGAACGGCAGGATCAGGAACATGAACAGCCCCAGCAGCGCCGGCGTGCTCAACAGGAAGACGTAACGACGCCTGGGCGGTCGATAGGGCTCGGCTGCGCCCGACGAGGGGGTCGGCAGTGCAGCGCCCTTTAATGCTGAAGTATCCGCATTCATGGGGTAGGTCTCATTGTTGGTAGCGTGTTCGACATGCCCGCCCCAGTGGGACGGGCACGTGTTCAGCGACCGTTTCTTTTAGTTGAAGCCATAGCCTTTGTTGTCGGCGATGTTGCGCTCGATGGTATCGACCGCTTCGTCCAGCGCATCCTGCACGCTGGAACCATCCTTGATGTTGCGTGCCATGGTCTCGAAGGTGCTGGAGATGATCGGGTAGGCCGGAGTGGCCGGACGCAGCTTGGCATAAGCGGCCGAGTAGTCGTAGAAGAAGCGCCAGTCGCCGCCCTCACGGTAGTGCTTGGTCAGCCGTGCCGCCTCCGCCGAGGACGGGATCATGCCGGTCACTTCGGACATCTCGGCGATCTCGGAGGGCTGCAGGATGAATTCGACGAACGCCGCCGCGCCTTCCGGGTTTGCGCAGGACTGGGTCACGCCCCACTGCCAGGAGCCACCGCCGACCACCGGTCCGTTACCGAAGTCCGGCACCGGCATCACCACCAGATCCTCGCCCCAGCGTTGGGAGTGGTTGTCCATCTCCCAACTGCCGACGTAATCGAGCGCCGAACGGCCCTGGATGAACGCCTTGTCGTCGCTCGGGTTACGGTCCACGTAGCCCTGCTCGAACAGATCCTGGAAGAACTCGCCCCAGGCCAGCCCCGCCTTGCCGTTCAGCACGCCTTCGGCTTCGCGGTAGTTGTCGCGGTTGATCTGGTCACCGCCGAAGCTCTGCAGCCATGGGGTGTAGCCGTAGGAGTACCATTCGCCGCTCCAGCCGGTGCGCATCGACAGCGGATAGGGGTATTCGCCGGACGCTTTCAGCTTGGCCAGCGCGTCGAGCAACTCCGCCTTGCTCCAGGGCTGTTCCATGGTCGCCTGGCGGATGCCGTGCTTGTCCAGGATCGACTTGCGGGTGAACAGCGCCAGAGCCACGTCGAACTGCCCTACCGAGTAGACCTGGCCCTTGTAGCTGCCCTTGGCGCTGTCGATCAGGCTGTCCAGAGCCTCCTTGGAGACCAGCCCCTCGAGCGGGCGCAGGTAGCCGGACCAGGCGAAGTTCGGCACCACCGGCTGATCCATGTCGAGGATGCAGGGCAGCTCATTGGCCAGGGCGGCGGCGGTCACGGTCTGGGTGTAGGAACCCTCCGGGATCATCTCGGCGACAACACGCCAGTTGCCCTGAGACTTGTTGAAGCGGTCGATCGCATCCTTGCTGACCTGGATCTCGGCGATATTGCTGGTTTCGTGACGCCAGAGCTTGATCTCGGCCGGCGCCGCGGCAGCACCGACAGCGGAGACCGACAACGTTGTCATCACAGCGTAAGGCAGAAGGGAGAGGTAGGTGTTTTTCATGCGTTTTCCTTTGTTTTTATTGTGCCCAATTGAATGGATGGTTGAACGGATCGTTAAAGGGTACAGCGTTTCAGACTTTCAGCCGATGCGACTCACGCACGATCGGTGAAAAGGGTATCAACCGGGTACTTCTGTCGTCCATCCGGTTGAACAGACAACGTAGCGCGGCGCGGCCCATCTCGAGATGCGGCAGCTCCATCGTGGTCAGGCCAGGGGTCAGGCCCGGCGCGATCAGGCGCTGGTTGTCGAAACTGGTAACGGCCAGGTCGCGACCGACCTGCAAACCGAAGCGTGCAAGCAGAAAGTAGACCTGCATCGCGAATTCATCCTTGCCGCAGACCAGCGCCGTGGGGCGCTGGTCCAGCGCCATCAGGGTGCCGACGGCGGACTCGACGCAGGCGGACTCGGCCGGTTCATCGTGGCGCGGCTCGCCCTGCACGATCAGTTCGGAATCGAAGGCGATCCCCGCCTCGTCGAGCGCACGGCGGTAACCCTCCAGGCGCTTCTGCGCCGCGACGATCTGCGGGTTCAGACTGATCATGCCGATGCGCCGATGGCCCTGCTCGATCAGCAGTCGGGTGGCGTCGTAACCGGCCTGCACCTCGTCGGGGACGAAAGTGGGAAGCTCCGCCTCGGTGGTAAAGCAGTTCACCAGCACCGACGGTACCTGCCGCATCTCCTGCGGCAGCTCGATCTCGCGATGGTAGTAACTGGCGTAGACCAGCGCCTCGACCCGGCGCTCCAGCAGCATATCGATGGCACGCTGCTGGCGTTTGCGGTCATGCTCGATGTTGACCACCATCAGCACCTTGTCGTGCTCGCTGGCCACCTCCTGCGCGCCGAGCAACAGCTCGCCGGCATAGGGCTGGGTAACCACTTCGTCGGAGATAAAGCCGATCACGCCCGATTTCCGGTTGCGCATCATCCGCGCGGCGCTGTTGGGGCGGTAGCCGAGGGCATCGATCGATGCCTGCACACGCTCGCGGGTCTCCTCGCGCACACCGGGATCGTTATTGATCACCCGGGATACGGTCTTGAAGGAGGTGCCTGCATGTTCGGCTACATCTTTGATCGATACCATCACAGAATCGCTCGATGAATGACAACGTTGTCTAACGTTAGACCAGGGACGACAACGTTGTCAAATTCATTTCACTTAGTTGGTGATTTTTCTTCAGGCCTGGCGGCGGAAAATCGGTCTCTGCGCAGCCGATTGTCAAAGCCTGCCAAGCCAATACTGCGGACGCCGCCTGTCATGAGACACAGCCAGGACCTGAAAGCCACCTGGCTTTTCTCGATATATGATGGATAGCGGAAATCTGTGAAGGGGCACTCTGCGGATATCTGGCTGTAGTTCAACCTGCCAGGCTTTTGGTGAATCGCCAACTAACTTGGCCAGTGCCTCAAATTCCTCTATGAAGGCACCACCCAACCCAGGAACTTTCGATTCGTAGTAACCGACTGATTCCAGGAACTCGGCTTCCGCTGCCGGATGAAAAGAGTAGTTCATTTGATCAGTGCGCGAGCCTTTCTCATAACATCCTCACCGGACACAGCCTGGACCGAACCATTATCCAACTCTTCGGCTCTGCGTCGGGCTTCAAGCAACCAGTCGGACCTGAGTTCTTCTTCCGACGGAGATTCCAGACTCAAGACCAATCGCTGGATCAGTTGGGCTCGCTCCTCCTTAGGGAGGTGGAGCGCCTCGTCTTCAATGCTCTGGAGATTCATGGGCGAAACCTCTCATTCGTGTATCCGTCGATTTTGGCATGGATGGGTAACGGTTACCATGCCTCGTTTTTTGCGCTTTATGGTTCACTCCACCTGCCGCACGCCGGTTCTCAGCAGGTTTTCGAACTCTTCCGCCGGCGTCGGGCGGCTGAACAGGAACCCCTGAATCTCGTCACAGCTTTGTTCGTGCAGGAACGACAGTTGGTCCTGGTTCTCGACCCCCTCCGCGATCACCTTGAGGTTGAGGCTATGACCGAGCGCGATCACCGCCTGGGCGATGCTGCGATCCTCCATGCTGTTCGGCAGTTCGGTCACGAACGACTTGTCGATCTTCAGGCGCGCTACCGGGAACTTCTTGAGCGAACTGAGGCTGGAGTAACCGGTACCGAAATCGTCGATCGACAGCATGACCCCCATCTCGTTGAGATGGCGCATGATCTCGACCGCCTGCTCGGGCTCTTGCATCACCATGCTTTCGGTCAGTTCCAGCTCGAGATATCGGGGCTCCAAGCCACTGTGCTCGAGCGCCTGTTCCACCTGATCCAGCAGCCCCTTGTCGCGAAACTGACGCGCCGAGACATTGACCGCAACCGCCACCTTCGGCAGGCCCGCCTCCTGCCAGGCCTTGTTCTGCCTGCAGGCGGTCTGCAGCACCCAGTTGCCGATCGGGACGATGGCGCCGCTTGTTTCGGCCAGTTGGATAAACCTGCCCGGCGGGATCATGCCGAGTTCGGGATGGTACCAGCGCAGCAACGCCTCCATGCCGATAATCTGCCTGGAATGCAGGTCGAACTGTGCCTGATAGTGGAGTTGCAGTTCGTCTCTGGCCAGCGCCTGGTGCAGCCCCTCCTCCAGCACCAGGCGTGTTTTCGCCTCGCTCTCCAGCCCGACCTGATACAGCTGATAGGTGTTACGCCCCGACTCCTTGGCGTGATACATCGCGGCATCGGCATTGCTCAGCAGCCTGTCCGCATCCACGCCATCCTGCGGATAGCTCGACAGCCCTATGCTGGAGGTCACCCTGATCTCGTGCCCGGACAGCGCGATCGGTCGCATCAGCGCGTCCTGGATTCGTTTGATGACCGGCGCGATCTCCTGCGTCGGCGACGGCTGGTCATAGAGCACGATGACGAACTCGTCGCCCCCCAGGCGCACCACCGTGTCGGTTCGCCGTGCACAGTCCGCCAGGCGCTGCGCGATGGTTTGCAGCAACTCGTCTCCGCACTTGTGACCCAGGCTGTCGTTGATCAGCTTGAAATGGTCCAGATCGATGAACGCGACCGTCACCTGCCGGGTATAACGTTGCGCCAGCAGCAGCGCCTGGTTCAGGCGATCCTCCAGCAGCACCCGGTTCGGCAACCCGGTCAAGGCATCGTGATGCGCCATGTACACGATCTGCTCCTGCGTCCGCTGGCGCTCGATGGCGATGGCTGCCACTCGGATGGCGATCTCCAGGATCTGATCGTCCAGCTGCGTGTGCTGCCGCGGATCGCGGAAATACAGCACCAGAATCCCCAGCATCCGGTCGTCACGCCCGATCACCGGTACCGACCAGCCCGCCCGCACCCCGTGCGACAGCGCCAGCGAACAGTGGTCGATGCCGTCGGAGGCGGTTTCGATATCGGAGATCCACACCGCTTCGCCGTAGCACACCGCCGCCCGGTCCGGGCCGGCATAGTCGGCCAACCGCTCCCCTTTCGGGAAATGGGTCCGGTAGCGGCGATGGAACTCGCCGGGCAGACTGGGGGCCGCGCCGATCTGCAGGCTGTCGTGCTCATCGCGCAGAAACAGGGCCGCCGCAACCTCCAGTTGCGATTCCACCAGCCGCATCAGGCCGGTGAGCACCTCGTCCAGCGGTACGCCGGTGGCCATCATCTCGAACAGTTGACCCTGGCCGATGCGTAACGCCTCGTCCCGCCTGCGCTCCTCGAGTGCACGTTGAAGCTGTCGGTTCTGTTCCGCCAACCGCAGTTGCGCTTCGCGCAGCGCCAGATGGGTATTCAGCCGGGCGACAACCTCATCGATCTGAAACGGCTTGGTGATGTAATCGACGCCGCCCACCTCGAAGCCGTTCAACTTGTCGTGGGTGTCGCTCAGTGCCGTCATGAAGATGATCGGGATCTCGAAGGTCTGCTCATCGGCCTTGAGCCTCCGACACACCTCGAATCCGTCGATGCCGGGCATCATCACATCGAGCAAGATGATATCCGGCATTACATACCGCGCGCGCTGGAGCCCCTCCTCACCATCCTGGGCAACGACGACCTGGAACCGTTTTTCATCCAGTTGATCGACCAGCACTCCAAGATTGGCCGGCGTATCGTCGACGATCAATACCGTTTTTTGATCGCTACCGGATCGAGGCATGGCGATATTCATATGCTTAACCCTCCTTCCATGTGTTGTTCTATTAGCCTCAGTACCGCCCTGGATTGAAAGCTGCTCGCCAGCTCGATCAAGCGATCGGCAAGTTGTCGGTACCGAGGGTCCTCCGCGCCAAGCTCTTCGGCCCAGCGCCCGATTGCGCGCATATCGCCCATCAATGCCAAACGATGCAGCTCCTCGACCCGTTGCGGCGGCGGCCATACCCATTCCGGCGCGGCCGTGGTGCCCTGTTTCGGCACGTCGGCATGGTCGACGATATCCTGCTCGGGTTCACCGCTCTCCCGGCCACACCTGGCGATCGGCAGGGTCAACTCGAAGTGAAACCGGCTACCGACACCGGGTGTGCTGCTGACCCCGATATCGCCCCCCATCCGGCGTATCAACTGGCGGCTGACCGCCAGCCCCAGTCCGGTACCGCCCGCACGCCGTTTGTTGTCGCCCACCTGCTCGAACGGCTGGAAGATGGTGTCCAACTGCTCCGGCGCCATCCCGATACCGGTATCCTCGACCACGAACCTCAATCTCACCTCCCCCTCGGTCTCGGGCGCCGCCTCCACGCAGAGGCGTATCTGCCCGCTGTCGGTGAACTTCACGGCATTGCCCACTAGATTGAACAACACTTGATGCATCCGCTTCTCGTCCATCAACACGGCTTCCGGCAACTGTTCGGGCAGTTGCAGCCGTAACGCCACCCCCTTCTGTTCGGCCCTGATCTGCATGATATCGATCACCGTCCGCAGGCTTGCCGCCAGATCGACCGGCTCGGGGTACAGCTCCAGCTTTTCGGCCTCGATCTTGGAGAGGTCAAGCAGATCGTTGATCAGCGTCAGCAGATGTTGCCCACTCTTCATGATGGTGTTCAGACCCCGCTGTTGCTTCTCGCCGGTATCCGATTCACGCAGCAGGAGCTGGGAATATCCCAGGATGGCATTCAGCGGCGTGCGCAACTCGTGGCTCATATTGGCCAGAAACGCCGACTTGGCACGGGTGGCCGTCTCGGCCTGGATGCGGGCTTGATCGAGCTCGACCGCCTGTAACTCAAGCTCGTCGGTCTTGTGCAGCAGCGCTTCGGTCCGCTCGGCCACCCGGGCTTCCAACTGCGCCAGAATACGTTTGCGCTCCGCCTCCGCTTCGGCTTCCAGCGCCCGTACCCGCTGCGCATTCTCCTGGAACACCCGGACGGCACGGGTCATGCCGCCGATCTCGTCTCCGCGCTGCAAGCCGACAATCTTCTCCTCCAGATGCCCCTCTGCCAACCTGCGCATGACGGCGGCGAGGGCGACTATCGGCCGCGCGATGAGACGGGAGGTGTGCCAGGCGATGATCAGCGCGATCAGCACGGCACTCAGACTGGTCAGCAGCGATATCCACGTGCCACGCGCTCTGCTTTCGGCGGCGACGGCGCGCTGGTCGGTCGCGAACTGGGCGACGAGGGCAACCGTCCGAGCCGCCTCACGCCGCACCTGATCATGCGCTTCATGCAGCGCCCGCCCCGCCTGACGAAAACGTTCGAACGCGGCGCCATAGCCGTCGATCTGATCGCTGACGGTATGGAGAGAGGCGGAATCCTGCGAAACCACCGCAGAGGGCAGGATACGGGAGAAGCGGGTCAGTTGATAGAGGATATCCTTGACCGCCCCGGCCGCCTCGTCCGTGGGCGATAAGCGGAAGGTGAGGGTTTGCGCCTCGAGATTCGCCACCCGCTCGGCGAACCGCTTGGAGATGTTGGCGGCATTCTGCAACAGGCCGGTTTCGGTGCCCAGCGCTTCCGATGCAAGGGCGGCGCGCTCCTCCTCGGCCTTCACCATATGATCCAGCTGATGGGTTGTCTCGTGGGCCAACTCCAGTCGCTGCAAGGCCCTGTCTCCGAGCGCTGCGCGAACGGCGGGGGCGCCCTTGGCCAGATCGTCGATCGCCCGCTCCGCTTCGTTAACGGCACGCCCCAGACTGTCCATCTGTTGCTGCCATCCCGGCATCGCGATCAGGCCATCCAGCATGCCGAGCACAGGCCGTATCGCCTTGCAGGCATCGCCGGCGCGGGCGAGATCGGCCCGTTCGTCACCGACCATATACCGCGCCAGAATGGCGATGGCGGCACGCTCGCCGTCGCGGATACTCTCCAATATCCGATGCGCGTCCCGTATATCGCTCAAACGGGCGCTGTTGAGGGCTGCACGCCGATGGAACAGCACCCGCCGCTGTTCGATATCCTGCTCGATCGCCGTCGCCACCTGCCGCATCCGTCCATGATGCGTGGTCATGTTGGCGGTTTCGGTCTCCATGATATCCGTCGTCACCTGCAGGGTGGCGATCGCGTCGGAGAAGCGCCGGAGTCCGGCCGTCAGCGACACCGTATCCCGCGGGGCGATAGTGGCAAAACCGGACAGCGTCTCGAGCGTCTCTCCCAGAATGGTCTCGGCCTTCAGCAGGCTGTCCCGGTCACGCGTGGAGATAAAATACTCCACCCGCTCCATGACGCTATTGACCGATACCAGCACCTGCGACGAGCGACCGGCGATGTCGACCGCCCTTTGCATACGCTCCAGACCATAGAGGCCGACCAGCGAGACCGCGACGGCGAGCGCCACCAGCAGGGCGACCGACAGCGTGATCTTGGCGGTAATGGACCAATGCTCGAATGCCCTGACGGCCGACCTCTGGCGTTTGCCAGGTTGGGTCATCGCTCGACAACCGGCGGCGCGGGCACCTGCGGTGGCTCGGTGCCCATACGCTCGGCATCGATCATGGCGGCCACGATATCCCGGCTGTAGAAGGGGTTCGCCGCGCCGCCCTCCGGCATGGTCGCCAGCCAGTCGTCGAGATCCTCCTCGTGGATGCTGACCAACGGTACGGTGACGACACGCGGCACCTGCTTGCCCGCCAGTATCTGCTGGGCAACCCAGAATCCGACCTGGGAAACACTGGGCGTCGCGGAGATGGAGAAGGTCCGGTAACCCTTGGCATCGCGTTCCCGTTGCCACAACGCAAGCTCGTTCTGCCGGTTGCCCATGATGATGATCGGCAGCGGCCGCCCCGCCTCCCTGAAGGCCAGGGCGGCACCGTAACCGTCGCCGCCCTGATCGACGATGGCGTCGATTTTCGGCAGCGAGGGCAAGGCCAGCGCCACCTCCCGCTGAGCGACAGACGCCGTCCAGTTGCCGTACACGGTATGCACGATCTTCAGCCCCGGATAATCCGCGGCGGCCTTGTGGATACCCGCACTGATATCGGCATCGGTGGCATCGCCGGCGATCCCCCGGATCTCCAGCAGATTACCCTCGCCGCCGAGGCGCTCGGCGACGTAGTCGATCTCCGCCCGCCCCATCTGCGCCCAGTCGTAATTCACTTCATAGACGCAGGGCTCGCTGACCTTGCTGGCCAGAACGACGACCACGACACCGGCGCTGCAGGCATCCCGAACCACACTTTTCAACGCCGTATCGGACGCGGCGAGGATCACGATGGCGTCGTACCCCTCCAGCACCATGTTCTGGATATGCGCCGCCTGCTCCGGTGCGGAGTTATCGGCGCTGACCACCGGCGCCTCCCGAATGAACCCGGCCTGTTGCGCGTGCTGCGCCACCTCCTCCCAGTTTTGCACCATCACCTTGCGGAAGTCGCTCCCGGCGTAGGAGTTGCTGAACGCGATACGCTTGTGACGGGTATCGCCCTCGGCGACGCCGCTGTCGGCGCCCTGGGCCAGGCCATTGGCCATCATCGACAATCCGGCGGCGAGTACCGCCCATTGCCGAATCGAGAGAAAGCCTGCGGATCTCCTTGTTTGCACTGCCATCATCTGTCTCCTTATCCCATCCTGCCCGTCACCGCCCCTCTCGCCTTTGGATGATCCCTGACGGCGCCGCCGAATATCCGGCAGCAGCGAACATGGGAACGAACGGCAGCCCCACACAATCAGGTTTCGGTCACGATGCGATGTCTCAGACAAATAACGGTTTTTTAAAGAAATATTGTCAATGGAGCCCATTAAATCAAGTAGGCATGGCATATATCGTCGCGATATAGCGATAAAAACATCCTTTAGTGCCAAAATCGGCTCTGTTTCAATTGTTAACCAAAAAATTTCCGCCCGACATTTTGCATTCATTTCCCGGTCATTTAATCGATCCTACCCAGCGGGCCAACCGCTGTCACAACGCTCGATAAAAAATAAAACAACGGGAGTTCCCAATGAAAAAGAAAGCGATCGTCTCTGCACTGGCACTGGCCGGTGTTCTGTGCACCTCTTTCGCGACTGCCGCCGACAAGCCGATCGTCGGCCTGATCACCAAGACCAACACCAACCCCTTCTTCGTCAAGATGAAGGAAGGCGCGGTGATGAAGGCCGAGGCCAACGGCATCGAGCTGCGTACCTTCTCCGGCAAGTTCGACGGCGACAACGAATCCCAGGTACAGGCGGTAGAGAACCTGATCGCCGCGGGTGCCAAGGGTATCCTGATCACCCCGAACGACTCCGCCGCCATCGTACCGGCCATCGACCGCGCCCGCGCCGCCGGCATGCTGGTGATCGCGCTGGACACCCCACTCTCCCCGGCCGATGCGGCCGACGCCACCTTCGCCACCGACAACTTCAAGGCCGGTGAACTGATCGGCCAGTGGGCTGCTGCGCAGCTCGGCGACAAGGCGGCCGACGCCAAGATCGCCATGCTCGACCTCAACACCAGCCAGATCAGCGTCGACGTGGCCCGCGACCAGGGCTTCCTCAAGGGCTTCGGCATCGACCTGGCCGACCCGAAGAAGATCGGCGATGAAAACGATCCGCGCATCGTCGGCAACGACGTGACCCAGGGCGCCGAAGAGGGCGGCCGTCGCGCCATGGAGAACCTGCTGCAGAAAGACCCCGGCATCAACGTGGTCTACACCATCAACGAGCCGGCCGCCGCCGGTGCCTATGAGGCGCTGCGCGCCGTCGGTCGCGACAAGGATGTACTGATCGTCTCCGTCGACGGCGGCTGCCCGGGCGTGGACAACGTCAAGGCCGGCGTGATCGGTGCCACCTCGATGCAGTTCCCGCTGCGCATGGCGGCCAAGGGTGTCGAAGCGGTGATGACGTTCGCCAATACCGGCGAGAAACCGCAGGCCTCCGAGGGTCTGGACTTCGTCAACACCGGTGTCGAGCTGATTACCGACAAGCCGGTCGATGGTCTGGAGTCCAAGAGCGCCCAGGAAGGGATGGATATCTGCTGGGGTTGATACCCCGCCTCTGAGCCCCTCTCGGAGCGTTTGGAATCTCGTACCGAAATATCCAAGGTCGGGAGGGGTGTTTATTTCCGGGACCGTCGTCGGCATGGATGCCGACGCCGAGCTTACAGGGATGTATTCACAGCGTGTCCCGGAAATAAATACCCCTCTCGGCCCGGCACAGCCCCCGGATATATAGAGAGATTTCAATAAGGCTTTCAGTCAACCCAACAGGAGACCTCTCATGGCAAGCTCCAACGCCAAACCTGCAACAGCCGAGCATGAGCTGGTCGCAGCCTCCGCCAGCGGCGACTTCGCCAAGTTCAAAGCGGAGAAAGAACCGCTGTTGACGCGCATTCACCACTTCTTCCACCGCTACCCGACCGCGGCACCGGCCATCGTACTGCTGATGGCGGTACTGGTGTTCAGCAGCATCGTCGGGGAGCGCTTCCTGCACCCGTTCAATATGTCGCTGATCGTGCAGCAGGTCACCATCATCGGTATTCTGGGCATCGCCCAGACCCTGATCATCCTCACCGCCGGTATCGACCTGTCGGTCGGCGCCATCATGGTGCTGACCTCGGTGATCATGGGCCGCTTCGGCGTCGAATTTGGCTTGCCGCCGGTACTGGCACTCGGCCTCGGTCTGTTCGCCGGTGCGCTGGCCGGTTACATCAACGGCCTGCTGGTCACCCTGTTCCGCCTGCCGCCCTTCATCGTCACCCTGGGCACCTGGAACATCTTCTTCGCGCTCAACCTCTGGTACTCCGGCAGCCAGACCATCCGCTCCCAGGCGATCGAGGCCACCGCGCCGATCCTGCACTGGACCGGCCAGAGCATCGAGATGTTCGGCGCCCGCCTGACCTACGGCTCGCTGATGATGCTGGTGCTGTTCGTGATCGTCTGGTACGCCCTGAACTGGACCGCCTGGGGTCGCCACGTCTACGCCACCGGCGATGACCCGGCCGCTGCCCGCCTCGCCGGTATCCGCACCGACAAGATCCTGCGCTCGGTCTACATCGTTGCCGGTTTCTTCTGCGCGGTCGCCGCCTGGGCCCTGATCGGCCGCATCGGCTCCGTCAGCCCGCAGGCCGGGATGATGGCCAACCTGGACTCCATCACCGCGGTGGTGATCGGTGGCTGCTCCCTGTTCGGCGGACGCGGCTCCATCTTCGGCACCCTGATCGGAGCACTGGTGGTGGGCGTATTCCGCAACGGACTGGCGCTGTCCGGCGTGGACGTGCTCTGGCAAGACTTTACCGTGGGGCTGCTGATCATCGTCGCAGTCGGACTCGACCAGTGGATTCGCAAGGTGTGATCAGGAGGCTGTGATATGACAACCGATACTCATAAACTCGTGCTCAAGGCCAGCGGACTGGTCAAGCGTTACGGCCACGTCACCGCCATCGACGGTGCCGAATTCGAACTGCGCGAAGGCGAGATCCTGGCCGTGATCGGCGACAACGGCGCCGGTAAATCCTCGCTGATCAAGGCGCTCTCCGGCGCCCTGGTACCCGATGCCGGGGAGATCCTGCTCGATGGCAAGCCGATCAACTTCAAAAGCCCGATGGATGCCCGCAAGGCAGGCATCGAAACCGTGTACCAGAACCTGGCGGTCTCACCGTCGCTGGATATCGCCGACAACCTCTACCTGGGCCGCGAAAAGCTCAAGCCGGGCATCCTCGGCAAGGTGTTCAAGATGCTCGACCGCAAGGCGATGCACGACGAGGCCAAGGCCAAGCTGTCGGAACTGGGTCTGCTGACGATCCAGAACATCCACCAGGCGGTGGAAACCCTCTCCGGCGGCCAGCGCCAGGGGGTGGCCGTGGCTCGCGCGGCCGCGTTCGCCAAGCATGTGGTGATCATGGACGAGCCCACCGCCGCACTGGGGGTCAAGGAGTCGCGCCGGGTACTGAACCTGATCAAGGACGTACGCGATCGCGGTCTGTCGGTGGTGCTGATCAGCCACAACATGCCGCACGTGTTCGAGGTCGCCGACCGCATCCATATCCACCGTCTGGGTCAGCGCGTCGCGGTGGTCAGACCGGACACCCACAGCATGTCCGATGCGGTGGCGATCATGACCGGTGCGATGGATCCGAACGACCACCCCGCCGGGGCCTTCGCTGCCTGAGCGACCTGTATTCCCTGTATCATGTAGCAGATTTTGGCGGCCCCATTCGGGCCGCTTTTTTATTGTATGATGAGGACTTATTAGGCTGTTTGAATAGGCTCTGCGCTCGGCAGGAAGGGGCATCTCTTTCCGGGACTCGCTGTGTATACGTCCCTGTACGCTCGACGCCGGCATCCTTGCCGGCGACGGTCCCGGAAAGAGATGCCCCTCCCCGCCTTGGGAAGTGCGGTGCAAGATTCCAAACAGGCTCCAAAAACAAAAAACACAAGGAAGCCTCGATGCCCACTCCCTCCCCCTTCAATGGTCAGAAGCCCCGGATCCTCAGCCTGCAAAGCGAACTGATCCGGGCCGAGTTCTGCAGCCACGGCGCCCGCCTGCTGGCACTCTACCTGCTCAACCCCGACGGCAGCGAAACCAACATCGCGCTGGGCTTTCCGCAACTGGAAGACTACCCGGCCCTGGACTCCTATGTCGGCGCCATCTGCGGCCGTTACGCCAATCGCATTGCTCAGTCCCGGTTCGAACTGGATGGCCAAGAGATTCGAGTGAGCGCAAACGAAGGCGCCAACCACCTGCACGGCGGCACCGAGGGGTTCGACAGACGACTCTGGGATGTTGTCGAACTCGGCTCCCGCTCGATTACTTTTGCACTGACCTCTCCGGATGGCGACCAGGGCTACCCCGGTACGCTGAACACACAGGTGACCTACGCTATCCTCGATGAGGACCGGTTGCAGTGTCGGATCACCGCCACCTGCGACCGACCCACAGTGGTCAACCTGACCAACCACGCCTACTGGAACCTGAGCGGCGACTTCAGCCGCAGCGCAGCCGATCATCTGCTGCAGATCGATGCGGATGCCTATCTGCCGGTGGACGAGCAGTTGATTCCGCTGCCGGGATACCGCCCCGTAGAGGGCACGGCGTTTGATTTCAGGGTGGAGAACTCGATCGGCGAGCGGCTGGCAGAGAGTGGCGGTTACGACCACAACTTCTGCCTCGACGGTGAGCGCGGCGAGCTACGCCCGGTGGCACGGCTGACCGATCCCGAGAGCGGGCGCAGCCTGCGTCTGTCCACCACCGAGGCGGGGTTGCAGTTCTACCTGGCGCGCCATTTCAGCCCGGCCCTGAGCAGTCGTGACGGCAAGCCACTGCACCCGGCCGCCGGTATCGCGCTGGAGCCGCAGACCTACCCCGACAGCCCCAACCGGCCGGATTTTCCGTCGGCGCGGTTGTCGCCCGGCGAGGTGTACGAACATCTGATCGAGTGGCGGTTCAGCCCAGGGCCAGGATGAGCCGTCTGGCGCATCTTGCTCCCTGGGCTAGGGGCGGGGTCGAAAGGTTGCCGGGCGACAGCCCGAGCGCCGATCACTTGCGGGTCTTGGCGTCCATCCATACCGCCAACAGCAGAATCCCGCCCTTGACGATCATCTGCCAGAACGTCGGCACGTCCAGCATGCTCATGCCGTTGTCCAGGCTGGCCATGATCAGCGCGCCCATGATGGCGCCGAATACGGTGCCGATGCCGCCGGCCAGGCTGGTGCCGCCGATCACACAGGCCGCGATGGCATCAAGCTCGGCCATGTTGCCCGCCGCGGGCGACCCCGCCCCAAGCCTGGAGGTCAGGATCAGCGCCGCTATCGCCACGATCAGTCCGTTGAGGCCGAACACCAGCATCTTGTTCAGTTCGACGTTGACGCCGGACATCCTGGCCGCGTCGATATTGCCGCCGATGGCATATATCCTGCGCCCGAACGCTGTCCGTCGCGAGACATAGGTCATCACAAGGATCAGTGCCGCCATGATCAGCACCGGGGTCGGCACACCGCGGTACTCCTCCAGCACCCACAGCAGTCCCAACAGCGCCAACACCGTGATGCCGGCCTTGCCGTATTCGAACCTGGCCGGCGCCGGGCGCAGATCGTGCTGACGCTGGGCGTTGCGCTTCTTCATCACCGACAGCAGCAAGCCGGCCCCCATCAGCATACCGAAGCTCCAGCCCCAACTGCCGGGCAGGTAGCTCTGGCCGATGCTGCTCAGCGCATCACTTGTGGGTGCTACCGTGGAGCCGTCGGTCAGGCCCACCAACGCGCCGCGGAACGCCAGCATCCCCGCCAGCGTAACGATGAAGGAGGGCACCTTCTGATAGGCCACCCACCAACCGTTGAACAGCCCCAGCAGCAGACCGCACCCCAGGGTGATCAGGATGGTCAGGGGCAAGGGCACGCCGTACCAGACATCCATGATCGCGGCGACGCCTCCCAGCAGGCCCATCATCGAACCCACCGACAGATCGATCTCGGCGCAGACGATGACAAACACCATACCGATCGCCAGGATGCCGACGATGGCGGTCTGACGGATCAGGTTGGACAGGTTGCGGGACGAGATGAACGAGCCATCCGTCGCGGCGGTAAAGAACACGGCGATGATCAGCAACGCGGCAACCATCACCAACATCTGCATCTGCGCGGTGGTCAGGCGTTTCAGGAACCCCGGCCGCATCCCCTTGCCGGCTGACTGCGCCGACGACAACGGTGCAGCGGTACTCATAGGGCTTTTAATCATGGCTTCTCATCTCCTCGGCTATCGCGCAATCCATGATCATCTCCTGCGTCAGTCCCCGGTGATCGAACTCCCCCTTGAGTCGACCTTCGTGCATGACCAGCACGCGGTCGCTGATCCCCAGTACTTCCGGCAACTCCGACGACACCATGATGATCGACATGCCTTGATTGACCAGTTCATACATCAACTTGTAGATCTCATACTTGGCCCCGACATCGATGCCCCGCGTGGGCTCATCGAGGATCAGCACCTCCGGCTCGGTCATCAGCAGTTTCGCCAGGATCACTTTCTGCTGATTGCCGCCGCTTAAATTCTTGATCGCCAACTCCGTCGACGCGGTTTTCACCGTCAGCCGCTTGATGTAATCCAGTACATCCACATGTTCGGCATGTTCGTTGACGCCGCCCACCCAGCGTGAATAGAGATCCAGTTTCGACAGGGTCATATTGCGGCTGACCGACATGATCGGCACGATGCCGTGACGCTTGCGATCTTCCGGCACCATGGCGATCCCGGCGCCGAGCGCTTCACGACTGTTGTTGATATTCAATTTGCGCCCGTGCAGGGTGATCTCGGCACGCGACTCCCCCTCGTAGCAGCCGAACAGACACTGCATCAGTTCGGTACGACCGGAACCGATCAGCCCGGCGATACCCAGAATCTCCCCCTTGCGCAGGTTGAAGCCGATATCGTCCACCTGCGGCCTCGACGCGCCGGGTTTGCAGGCATAGGCATGATCGACCTCGAGGATCACATCACCGATCGGGTGCGTTTCCCGGGGAAAGAGTTGATCGAGTTCCCGCCCCACCATCATCTGGATGATGTCGTTCTGGGTCAGCGCGGCCGCATCGCAGGTGCCGATCAGTTCACCGTCGCGGATGACCGTGACCCGGTCCGACAGCGCCAGCACCTCATTCAGCTTGTGGGAGATATAGACGCAGCTGATCCCGTCACGGCGCAGTTGGCGAACGATCTCCAACAGCAACTCGATCTCCCTGTCGGTCAACGAGGAGGTCGGTTCGTCCAGAATCAACAGCTTGGCGTTTTTATTCAGAGCCTTGGCGATCTCCACCAACTGCTGTTGGCCGACGCCCAGCTCTTTCAGCGGCGTATCCGGATGGACCTCCAACTGAACCCGCTTCAACAGCTCCTGAGTCCGCTTGAACATCGCCTCGGTATTCAACCTTCCCCATCGGGTGATCTCGTTGCCGAGGAAGATGTTCTCCAGCACCGTCATCTCCTTCACCAGCGCCAGCTCCTGGTGAATGATCGCGATTCCGACCGCTTCGCTGTCGCGTATCCCCTTCGCCTCCAGGCGCTCGCCGTCGAAGATGATGTCGCCGGTGTAGCTGCCGTGGGGCCAGACACCGCTGACCACCTTCATCAGCGTCGATTTGCCGGAGCCGTTCTCGCCGCACAGGGAGACGACCTCGCCCCGCTTGACGGTCAGCGTCACGCCATCGAGCGCCTTGACGCCGGAGAACTCCTTGACGATGTTGCGTAATTCGAGCAAAAACTCACTCATATCGACCTCAAACTTCAAGCCCATCAAGACCTGTCTCCGCCGTCTGCCCGCCAGGCAGAGCCGTACAAGGGTTCGGCGGAGACTTCTCTTTCAGCTCAAGTCTTATTGATAGACAGCTTACTTATAGACAGAGTCGTGAGTGTGGTAGCCATCGGCGATAACGGTGTCGTCGATGTTGCTCTTGTCGACCGCGATCGGGTCCAACAGATAGGCGGGAACGTCGGTAAAACCGTTGTTCAGCACCTGCTTGGTATCGACCGCCTCGCCGTTGGCCAGCTTGACCGCCAGTTCGGCACTGGCGCCTGCCAGCTTCGAGATCGGCTTGTAGACGGTCATGGTCTGCTCACCCTGGACGATCCGGCGAGCCGCCGCCAGATCCGCATCCTGGCCGGAGATCGCCACCTTGCCGACCAGCCCCTGAGATCCCAGCGCCCGCACGGCGCCGCCGGCAGTACCGTCGTTGGAGGCGACAACCGCATCGATCTTGTTGTCGTTGGCGGTCAGACCGTTCTCCATGATCTTCATCGCCTCTTCAGGCATCCAGTCCTTGGCCCACTGGTCGCCGACAATGACGATATCGCCACGATCGATCGCCGGCTTCAGCACGTTCATCTGCCCTTCACGGAACATCTTGGCGTTGTTGTCGGTGGGAGATCCGCCGATCAGGAAGTAGTTGCCCTTGGGCACGCGCTTGATCAGCGCTTCCGACTGCATCTCGCCGACACGCACGTTGTCGAACGAGACGTAAAGATCGATATCGGCGTTCTTGATCAGGCGGTCATACGCCAGGATCTTGATCCCTTCGTGTTTGGCTTCCGCCAGCACATTGCCGAGCACCTCGCCGTTCTGGGGCACGATCACCAACACATCGACGCCACGGGAGATCATGTTCTCGATCTGGCCTATCTGCGTCTGTTCGCTGCCGTTGGCCGACTGCACATAGACCTCGGCCCCCAGCTCCTCGGCTTTTTTGGTAAACAGATTCTGATCTCGTTGCCAGCGCTCGATCCGTAGATCCGCCATCAACAAACCGATTTTCGGCGCGGCCTGGGCCAGAGAACTGGTCAAGGCAGCAAAGGTGGTCATCAGGGCCAGGCCCAGCGTCAACAGTTTTTTCATCGTAAAGCTCCTCGTTATTTTTGTAGACAGCTCTTTACTCATTACACTGCGGCTGTTTTACCGCTTCAATTACGTTATTTAATCTCCCCTTTTCTTTTTTTCTTTTGCCTTCGCAGCCGAGATCAAAAGGCATGAATATGCGATAGCTGCGCCCGGTACTGTCCGTAGGCATCCCGGTACTGCGCCACGGCCCCGGCTTCGGGCAACGCCACGGATTGCGCGTCCAGCGTGACGAAGCGCTCACATAGGTCGTGCAGAGAACTCCTGTCGCCATTCTGCTTCTGCACGCACCAAGCGGCCTGTATCGCGCCGCCGAGCGCCGCCGACTCGGCATTTGTCGGACAGATCACCTCGGCATCCATGATGTCGGCGACCATCTGCCGCCAAAGCACACTGTTGGCACCGCCCCCGATCAGACGGATATGACGACTTTCGATACCCGACTCCCGCAGCAGGTCCAGGCCA
>Ga0214472_10000230_pt1 | contig 74289 bp, 71 predicted proteins | sample RVTome_6_FD_207662 | JGI IMG/M metagenome (GOLD analysis project Ga0214472, IMG submission 207662) | Soil microbial communities from uranium-contaminated site in the Upper Colorado River Basin, Wyoming, United States - RVT140D175 | ecosystem: Environmental > Terrestrial > Soil > Contaminated >...
CTGATCGCGGCCGCGGACAGGGCGTTGTACGAGGCGAAGTCGGCGGGGCGCAATTGTGTTCGCGTCAGCGGTTTAGGCTGACGCGCTGCCCCAGCTCGCCGGCTCTTCGTTGCACGGCCTCCCTCGGATGCTCACCTAGCACTCAGTAGGCTCCGCTCCTCGGGAGGCCGCGCGCCTCGATCCAGCATCGCTGGAACACCGCGCGTAACTTCGCGGCTCCGGTCCTCGGACGGCACCGCGCCTAGACACCGCTTCGCCAGGGCACCGCGGGCGTATCGCAGCCGTCCGTGCCGGTCGCTGGCGCGTCCCGAGTCACGAGTCACGAGTCCTTCGCTTCTCGTCCCGCGTCTCTCAGTCCGGGTTGGTTCGGCGTAGCGCGCTGATCTCCTGCACGGCGAGCGCCTCATCCACTTCTTCGAACGTCACGGTGCCGCTGACGTCGAAGTCCAGTCCGCTAGCACCGGTCCGCGGCAATCTGGCAGGGCCGCTGGACCATCTGTACCGGTAGAAGTAGGTCTCGCCCGCGATGAAGATGCTCGTCGTCTCAGTATCCGGCATGTCGAACTCGAGGAAGGAGGTGAACTCGACGCCGACCTTGTGGACGCCGACGGGCACGACGGTGACCACGTAGCCGGCGACGGGTAGCGCACCGACCTCGACACCGTCGACCAGGACCTCCGGCGTACGCTCGTCTGCGAATCTCGATGGCGGGCGGTAGATGTAGACCACCGCGCCGGTGTCCGACGTGACCTGCTCCGAGTCCACGAACGCTGGACCGTAGGTCGTCGAGCACGCACTGAGCGTCACGGCGGCGAGGGCGGCGGCCAGCGCCAGCCGTAGCTTCATGGGAGCTGGGGACATGCTAGGTACTCCGAGGTTGCAGGATCAGGTGTGTTTCGAGACCTCCCAGCCGTCGGCCGCCAGCCACTGCTGACCCGATTCGATCGCGCCTTCCTCCAGCGTGGTCGCCATCGAGTCGTTCCAACGGTTGAGGTAGCCGAACAGCGCGATCACCCCGAGGATCTCGACGATCTCGCCTTCGTCCCAGTGCTCGCGCACGCGTGCCTGCAACTCGGCATCCACCGCGTTGGGGATGGTGGAGGCCGCGACCGCGAGATCGAGCGCAGCGCGTTCGGCGTTGCTGAATGCGGGGTGGCTAGCGTATTCCCAGATGTGTGCCATCTGCGCCGCCTCGGCGCCGTAGCGCTCGGCGGCCCGGATGGTGTGGGCCTGACAATAGCGACAGCCTGCGACGTGCGAACTCATGTAGCCGACCAGGCGCTTTAGCGCGCTGGTCACGCGCCCGCGGTTCTCCATCACCGCCATGTTCAGCTCGATGAAGGCCTTGGCGATGCGCGGACGCCGCTGCATGGTGAGCACGCTGTTCGGGCAGAAGCCCAGCGTCTCATTGAAGAATGCGGCGAGGCGGCGGACCTCCTCATCATGGTCAGGTGAGAGCGGGGTGACGAATGGCATCTGGGCTCCGGGGTCCTTGCGCTCGTTCGGTCAGCGTCGGACCGCGATGGCGTACAGCCGGAAGCTGATCCCGTCGTGCAGCATCGCGAAGTCGGTCAGGTCCCTGGGACCACCGCGGATCGGGATCTCCGCGATCGAGTTGAAACCGTAGCGGTAGCTGGCTGCCCGCACATCCCAGGCCGCTTGGTAGAGCGAGGCGCCACCGCGCCGCAGGGCGTAGAAGCGGTAGTCGCTGCCGTCGTGGACCATGGCCCAGCGTGACCAGTCGGTGTCCGCCGGCATACCGGTGACCTGGATCACCTGCTGCGAACGGTGGCCGAAGCGGTACTCCTGTGTGGTCGGATCGAAGGCGAACTGGTACAGCGTCGAAGGATCACCACGGCGCTGTAGGTAGAGTCGGTAGACCTCGCCATCGTGCAGCATCGCGAAGCTGCTGGTGTCCGCATCCCGCGGCGCACCGACGATCCGCAGTTCGCGGATCGAGGCGTGTCCATAGACATAAGCACCGCGTGCCTGATCGTAGGAGAACTGGTAGAGCACCTCGTCGCTGCCGGACCGGAACGCGTACAAGCGGTACGCGAGGCCGTCGTGCAGCATGGCGGTGCGCGACCAATCGGTGTCCTTGGGCGCACCGACCGCCGGGATCTCCGGGATCGAGTCGTAGCCGAAGACGTAAACGCCGACCGAGGGGTCGAACGCAGCCTGCAGCAAGCTCGCAGCGCTCACCGGGAGTGCGAGGAGCAGCGTGGCTAGGGCGAGCGCGCGAGCGGGGCTGGATCGCATGGTCGTGGGTCCCTTTGGTAGTCGTATCAGTCGGAGCTGTCGTCTTCCCTGCGCGGCTTGCCGCCACCGGCGACGCGACCGAGGATGCCGAAGATCTCATCCTGGACCCCGCGCCAGCGTTGGTAGTTGCGTTGCGCGACGTCGATCGCGGTCTCCACCGGGTCCACCCCGACCACGCCCTTGATGCGGTCGCGGACCTGCGCTTGCTGCGACATGAACAGCCGCATGCTCTGCTCCAGGTAGGAGCCCATCACACCCTGCACCTGGGTGCCGTAGCTGCGGATGAGCTGTGCCAGGAACTCGCGCGACAGCGCGGGCTCCCCCTGCGCCTCCTGCTCCGCGATGACCTGCAGCAGGATCTGGCGGGTGATGTCGTCACCGGAGGCCTTGTCGACCACGGTGAAGTCCACCTTGTCGATCACCAACTGGCGCACGTCGGCCAGCGTGATGTAACGACTCTCGGTGGTGTCGTACAGGCGGCGGTTCGGGTACTTCTTGATGATGCGGATCGCGCCGCTATCGTCCTTGGCCTCGGCCATCTCAGGTCCCTCTCGAGTTCACGCGACAGTCTGCCTGTTGCGCACAAGTTCATCCACCACCCCGGGGTCTGCCAAGGTGCTCGTGTCGCCCAGATCAGCGACCTCGTCTGCCGCGATCCCGCGAAGGATGCGACGCATGATCTTCCCGGAACGCGTCTTCGGCAGGCCCGGTGCCCACTGGATCGCATCCGGGCTCGCGATGGCGCCGATCTCCTCGCGCACCTGTGCGATGAGATCGCGGCGCAGTTCCTCGCTGGGCGCGTGGTCGTCGCTCAGCGTGACGAAGGCGTAGATGCCCTGGCCTTTGATCGGGTGCGGGCAGCCGACCACGGCAGCCTCCGCCACGGCTGGGTGAAGGACTAGCGCGCTCTCCACCTCGGCGGTGCCCAGGCGATGGCCGGATACGTTCAGCACATCGTCCACGCGCCCCGTGATCCAGTAGTAGCCGTCCTCGTCGCGCCGTGCCCCGTCGCCGGTGAAGTAGCACCCGGGGAAGCGCTGGAAGTAGGTCCGGACCATGCGCTCATGGTCGCCGTACACCGTGCGCATCATGCCGGGCCAGGGGTACTTGATGACCAGGTTGCCGCTGCCGGCGCCCTCGATCTCGATGCCGTCGTCGCCCATCAGCGCCGGTTGGATCCCGAAGAAGGGCAGGGTAGCGGAACCCGCTTTGGCTTCGATGGCGCCAGGCAAAGGGCTGATCAGGATGCCGCCGGTCTCGGTCTGCCACCAGGTGTCCACGATGGCACAACGGTCCTCGCCGACCACATGGTTGTACCAGCGCCAGGCCTCAGGGTTGATGGGTTCGCCGACGGTGCCGAGGATGCGGACCGAGCTGCGCGAGTGGCGGCGCACCGGTTCGTCGCCGTGGCCCATCAGCGCGCGCAGCGCGGTCGGCGCGGTGTAGAAGATGTTGACCTGGTGCTTGTCGATCACCTGCCAGAAGCGGTCCACATCCGGGTAGGTCGGCACGCCTTCGAACATCAGGGTGGTGGCGCCGTTGGCCAGCGGTCCGTACACGATGTAGCTGTGGCCGGTGACCCAACCGACATCGGCGGTGCACCAGTACACGTCACCGTCGTGGTAGTCGAACACGAAGCGGTGTGTGAGGCTGACGAACAGCAGGTAGCCCGCGGTGGTGTGCAGCACACCCTTGGGTTTGCCGGTCGAGCCCGAGGTGTAGAGGATGAACAGCGGGTCCTCGGCTGCCATGATCTCCGGCACGCAGAGTTCGGACGCAGCTTCCACCAGCTCGTGGTACCAGCGGTCGCGGCCGGCGTGCCACTCGATGTCACCGCCGGTCCGCCGCAGCACGATCACCGCCCCGACGCCGGGGCACTCGGTCATCGCACGGTCCACGTTCGCCTTCAAGGGGATGCGTTTGCCTCCGCGCACGCCCTCGTCGGCGGTGATCACCACGCGGCAGTCCGAATCCAGGATGCGGTCCTTCAACGACTCCGGCGAGAACCCGCCGAATACCACCGAATGCACAGCACCGATCCGCGCGCAGGCCAGCATCGCGACCGCAGCCTCCGGGACCATGGGCATGTAGATGCAGACCCGGTCGCCGCGCCCGATCCCGAGCCCACGCAGCGCGTTGCCCAGGCGGCAGACCTCTGCGTGCAGCTCCTTGTAGCTGAGGGTGCGGTCCTGGTCCGGCTCGTCGCCCTCCCAGATGATCGCGGGGGTATCCCCCAGCGCACCGAGGTGCCGGTCCAGGCAGTTCACTGTCACGTTGAGCTGGCCGCCATCGAACCAGCGGACCTCGGCGGTACTGAAATCCCAGTCCACCACCCGCTCGAAGGGGCGCTCCCACTCGAGCGCCTGCGCCTGCTCAGCCCAGAAGTGCTCTGGATCCTCCACCGAGCGGCGGTAGAGCTCGCGGTAGCGCTCCGGATCCAGGTGCGCGTGGCCGGCGATCGCAGCAGGGATGGGGTAGCGGCGTCCTTCGGTCATCGATCAGGCTCCGGCGTCAGCGCTGAAGGTCCCGGGATGGGTGGGGTCGGTCGCCTAGATTACTGCAATGCGGCGAAGGATGCCGCAGTGCGTCAAGCCGGCAGGCGGAGGTCGCAACTCGGGACCTGGGCGGGCGCCCAATGCGCCACCGACCAGGCCAGCAGGCCTTCTGCGCCCATGTTCGCCGCGTCCTCCGGCAGGGCTTGCCCGAGCACGGCGAGGGCGCTGCACAGGGCGGTTGTGGGCTCCGCCAGGTCCAGCGCCGCTGCGCCCTCACTCTTGCTCAGCTTCGCACCGGCAGGGTCCAGCAGCATCGGCAGATGGCCGTAGGTGGGCTCGGTGTAGCCCAGGGCCTCCTGCACCAGCCGCTGCTTGTGGGTCGCTGGGAGTAGATCCGCGCCGCGCACCACCTCGGTGATGCCTTGGGCGGCGTCGTCCACAGCGGCCGCGAGGGGGTAGCTGTAGAGGCCGTCGCTGCGGCGGACGATGAAGTCCCCCAGGTCCTCGCGACGGTCACAGCTCCTGAGGCCGCGCCAGCGGTCCACGAAGGTCTGCATGCCATCGCCCACCCGCATCCTGAGCGCATGGCGCTGCTCGCTGGAGCGCGCGGCGTAGCGGCAGGTGCCGGGGTAGATGATGCCGTCGATGCCCTCAGCCGCGGTGCGCTTCAGGAGCTTGCGTCCGCAGGTGCAGCGGAACACCAGACCTGCGGAATCCAGATCCGCCAGAGCAGCGGCGTAGGCCTCGCTGCGCTGGCTCTGGAACCAGGGTTCGCCATCCCAATGCAGGTCCAGCGCCTCGAGCTGGCGGCGGATGGTGTCAGCCGCACCGGCGACCTCACGCGGCGGATCCAGGTCCTCGATCCGCAGCAACCAGCGACCCCCTTGGCTGCGCGCGGAGAGGTAGCTGCCGAGCGCGGCGACCAGCGAACCAGCGTGCATTGGGCCGGTGGGCGACGGCGCGAAGCGACCGACCACTGCGTCAGCGGTCAGAGCACGGTCCATCTGGGGGCGGCGGCGGACCGACCGGGCGGATCAGGAGCGCTGGCGCTCGCGGATCTCGTCCAGGGTCTTGCAGTCGATGCAGAGGGTCGCGGTGGGACGCGCCTCGAGCCGGCGGACACCGATCTCGACACCACAGCCTTCACAGTAGCCGTAGTCATCGCTCTCGATGCTGCTCAGCGACTCGTCGATCTTCTTGATCAGCTTGCGCTCGCGATCGCGGGCACGGAGCTCGAGGCTGAACTCGGATTCCTGGGTCGCGCGATCGTTGGGGTCCGGGAAGTTCGCGGCCTCGTCCTTCATGTGGTGGACGGTGCGGTCGACCTCCTCCATCAACTCACGTTTCCAACCGACCAGGATCTCGCGGAAGTGCGCGCGCATCCGGTCGTCCATGTAGGCTTCGCCGCGCTTGAACTTGTAAGGCTCGAAACCGTCGGCGGGCCCATCAGCTGCAGCACGCTTGGAGGCTGCGGGCTTGCGGGCGGCCTTCTTGGCTGCCGCCGGCTTGCTCACAGCCTTCGGGGCCGCCTTCTTGGCAGTCGCCTTGGACGGGGCTGCTTTCGACTTCGGAGCGGCCTTCTTGACCGACGCCTTCTTCTTAGACGCCTTCTTCTTGGCCACCTTCTTCCGCACTGCCATCCGTTGATTCTCCAAGGCTTCTGACGACACCCGGTCCCGGGCGAGGGCGGGAGTATATACCGCAGGCTCCGACCATCGGCAACCGCTGTGGTGCTCGCTGCGGGGGCCCCGATCAGCGCCCTGGGCCCGGGATCTCGCGCTGGATCCTCACCTGATCGTCGATGGGCGGACACAAGCGGGGGCGGATACTTTAGACTACGCGGCGCCCGTGCTGGGCTCCCGCACCTCACCCCTGAGAAAGCGCAACGGATGCGACTGAGCAAGATAAAGCTGGCCGGTTTCAAGTCCTTCGTGGACCCGACCACGATCTCCTTCGAGACCAACCTCACCGGCATCGTCGGACCGAACGGATGCGGCAAGTCGAACGTGATCGACGCCGTGCGCTGGGTGATGGGTGAGATGTCCGCCAAGCATCTGCGCGGCGACTCGATGGCCGATGTCATCTTCAACGGATCGTCGGCGCGGCAACCGGTGGGGAACGCATCCATCGAACTGCTGTTCGATAACTCCGATGGGTCGGTCGGCGGGCAGTACGCGTCCTACGCTGAGATCTCCGTGCGCCGCCAGGTCGCGCGCGACGGCATCTCGAACTACTACCTGAACGGTGTGCGCTGCCGCCGCAAGGACATCACCGACCTGTTCCTCGGTACCGGGCTCGGCTCGCGCAGCTACGCGATCATCGAGCAGGGCATGATCTCGCGCCTCATCGATGCCAAGCCTGAGGAGCTGCGCGTCTACCTTGAGGAAGCGGCCGGTATCAGCCGCTACAAGGAGAAGCGCCGCGAGACCGAGAACCGGATCCGCCACACGCGTGACAACCTGAGCCGCCTGGACGACGTGCGCGAAGAGGTCGAGAAGCAGCTACAGCACCTGCAGCGGCAAGCCCGCGCGGCCGATCGCTACAAGAAGTACCAGGAGGAGCTGCGGCGCGTGCGCGCCGAGATCCTGCTGCTGCGCCTCGATGTGCTGCGCGACGAGGGCAATGCCCGCGAGCGCCTCGAAGCTGAGCATCGCAACCGCGTGGAGGCCGCCCTGGCCGAACAGCGCGGCGTGGAAGCGAAGATCGAGAAGGTCCGGGAGGCGCAGGAGGAGGCCAACACCGGCTTCAACGCCGCGCAGGCTGAGTTCTACCGCCTCGGTTCCGAGGTCGCGTCGATCGAGCAGGCCATCCAGCACGGTCGGGAGCTGCGCCGGCAGCGCGAGGAGGAGCTGGGCCAGGTCCGTCAGCAGCGTGATGAGTTGGTCGTACTGACCAAGCGCGAGCAGACGCACCGCGACGAGATGCAGCAGGCTGTCGCCGAGCTGGAGCCGCGCGCCGTCAGCTCACAGGCCGCCGAGACGGAGGCCAATGCGACGCTGGAGGCCGCTGAGGCCGCCATGCAGGCTTGGCAGGAGCGCTGGGACGCCTACGCTGAGCACGCCGGCACCACCAACCGCACCAGCCAGGTCCAGCGGACCGCGATCGGTCACCTAGAGGATCGCGAGCGCGCGCTGCTGGCGCGCATGTCCAAGGTCGAGCAGGAGCGGTCGATCTTCGATCCCGCCGCACAGGATGGCGAGGTGGCTGAGGCCACGACCCGCGAACAGACCCTGGCAGATGAACTGGCGGCGCTGCAGACGCGCGCCGAGCAGGGCGCCACCAAGGTTGCCGAGCTGCGCCTGCAGGAGCGCGCACTATCCGAGCGGCTCGACACCGCGCGCACCGCGCTGCAGTCGGCGCAGGGTCGCTTGTCCTCGCTGGAAGCGCTGCAGCAGGCGGCGCTGGCCACCGACGGTGACAGTTCAGAGTGGCTCGCTGCTGAGGGGCTGTCCGAAGCCTCGCGGCTGGCCGAGCGCCTGGAGGTCGAGGACGGCTGGAACCGTGCGGTCGAGACCGTACTGGGTGGTTACCTGGAAGCGGTCTGCGTGGACGATGTCTCGGATCGTCTCGATGCGCTCGCGGGCCTGGTGTCCGGCCGCATGACGCTGATCGACGGCGGCGGCGATCGTAGCGGCGCCTCCGGCCTGGCTGCGAAGGTGCGCGGTCCGGATGGTGTGGTCGCGATGCTCGACGGTGTGCGGACCGCAGACGATGCGACGCAAGCGCGCGGCATGCTCGCCGCGCTGGCCGATGGCGAGAGCGTGGTCACGCGCGATGGCATCTGGCTGTCGCGCAACTGGGTCCGCGTCGCGCGTCCGGCGGATGACGAGGGCGGGATCATCGCGCGCGGCAAGGAGCTGCGCGAAGTGCAGGCGCGGGTCGCGGACCTCGGCGACGAGGTCGCGCGCATGGCGAGCCAGCACAGCGCATTGCAGCAGCAGCTCGCTGACGAGGAGGGCGCGCGCGACGATGCGCAGATCGACCTCAACCGAGTGAACCGCGAGCACGCGGGTGCCAAGGCGCATCTGGATGCCGTGCGCGCGCGTCGCACCGAAGCGGTGGCCAAGCGCGAGGCACTGGATTCCGAACACCAGGAGCTGAGCCGCGGTCTGGGCGAGGTCGGTGACGCGCTCAAGGGCGCACGCGGTCAGCTCGAAGGTGCCATCGATGACATGGCTGTGCTCGAGGACCAGCGCAACGCGCTGCTGGCCGAGCGTGAGGCAGCGCGCATGGCTCTGGATGCGGGCCGCGCTGGTGCGCAGACGCAGCGCAGCCAGGCGCAGGAGATCCGGGTCCGCCTGGAGTCCTGTCGCTCAGCATTGGAGTCCAGCCTGCGCGGTCTGGAGCGACTCCAGCAGCAGCAGCAGCGCTCGAACGACCGGCACGCTGAGCTCGAGGCGCACCTCGCCGAGGGCGACGCGCCGGAGGTCGGACTGCGCGAGCAGCTCGAGGATCTGCTGGAGCAGCGCATCGGCGCTGAATCGAACCTGGGTGCTGCCCGCGACGTGGTCGAAGGGATCCACAACCAGCTCCGCGAGCTGGAGCGCGAGCGTGCCGAGCACGAGCGTGCCGTGCAGGAGCGCCGCGAGGGCCTGGACGCCGCGCGCTTGGAGGCACGCGAGTCGCGGGTGCGCGCAGAGGACGTCCGCGAGCAGCTCGGGGCGACCGGTCTCAGCGAGGAGGAGCTGCGTGCCGAGCTCGCGGAGGATGCCGAGCTGACCGCATGGCAGGACCGCGCCGCTGACCTCGATCGCCGTATCGAGCGTATCGGGCCGGTGAACCTTGCCGCTATCGACGAGTTCGAGGAGCAGAGCCAGCGCAAGGCTTACCTCGACCGCCAGTACGACGATCTGACCGAGGCGCTGGCGACGCTGGAGAGCGCGATGCGACGCATCGACAAGGAGACGCGCACGCGCTTCAAGGAGACCTTCGACAAGGTCAACGCTGGCCTCAAGAGTCGCTTCCCCCGGCTGTTCGGTGGTGGCCACGCCTACCTGGAGCTGATCGGCGACGATCTGCTCGAGTCAGGTGTCGCGATCATGGCGCGGCCCCCGGGCAAGCGGAACAGCACCATCCACCTGCTGTCGGGTGGCGAGAAGGCACTCACCGCGGCCGCGCTGGTGTTCGCGATCTTCGACCTGAACCCGGCGCCGTTCTGCTTGCTCGACGAGGTCGATGCGCCGCTGGACGATGCCAACGTCGGTCGCTTCTGCGAGCTCGTGGAGGAGATGTCCGAGCGCGTGCAGATCGTCCTGATCACCCATAACAAGGTGACCATGGAGATGACCCGCCAGCTCACCGGCGTGACCATGTCCGAGCCAGGCGTCTCGCGCCTGGTCGCTGTCGATCTCGAGCAGGCCGTGAAGATGGCCCAAGCAGGCTGAGCCCGATGGACGAACTACGCCTCATCCTGATCGGGGTCGGCGTCGTCGTCATCGTGGCCGTGTACCTGCTCGGCAGACGGCGCATCGCGCAACGACCTGAGATCGCTGAGATCACCGAGGCGCAGCGGGGTCGTGCGTTCGACGCGCGCATCCCGCCGCAGCTCGACGATGAGCCGGAGCCGATGCCCGCGCCCGGACCTGTGTTGGATTCAAGCAGCGACCGGGACTCGGGTCCCGAGATGCTGGTCACCCTGCATGTGACGTTCCAGAACCCGCGAGGCATGGGCGCGGTGCGCGAAGCGCTGGAGGCAGATGGCCTCGCCTTGGGGCGCCACCGGGTGTTCCATCGCAACTTCGAGGATGGCGAGAGCGTGTTCCTGGTCGCCAACATGGTGGAGCCGGGCGTCCTCGATGGCGATGAGCTCGATGAGGTACCGGGCCTGAGCCTGTTCTGCCAACTCCCTGGCCCCCGCGATCCCACGCTGGCTTTCGCTGATGTGATCGCGACCGCGCGTCGCCTCGCCACCAACCTCGGCGGCGAAGTGCTGGATTCCCACCGCAGCACCCTGACCAAGCAGACCGCACGCCTGATCCGTGAGGAGATCATCGCCTTCCAGCGACGGATCTCGAGACCGGAGCCGACCTGAGATGGCGGGTGATGCGGCCACGCGTGCCGCCGCGCTGCGCGCAGCGCTGGCCCATCACGCCTACCGCTACTACGTGCTGGATGACCCCGAGGTACCGGACGCCGAGTTCGATCGCCTGATGCGTGAGTTGGAGGCGCTGGAGGCAGCGCACCCGGAGCTGGTGGTCCCGGACTCACCGACCCAGCGCGTCGGCGCGGCACCCGCTGAGGGCTTCGCGCGGGTCGAGCACGCGGTGCCGATGCTGTCGCTGGACAACGCGTTCGACGAAGCCAGCTTCCGTGCCTTCGATGAGCGCGTGCGCGAGCGCCTGGAAGGGGTCGCCTCGGTGGACTACCTGTGTGAGCCCAAGCTCGATGGCCTCGCCATCTCCCTGCGCTACGAGCGCGGCGAGCTGGTGCGCGCGGCGACGCGTGGCGACGGCAGCGTCGGGGAGGATGTGACCGCGAACGTGCGCACCATCCAGAGCGTGCCGCTGCGCTTGTTGGGCGATGATCCGCCCGAGCTGCTGGAGGTCCGCGGCGAGGTGATCCTCACCCACGCGGGGTTCGAAGCGATGAACCGCGAGGCGCGCGAGCGCGACGCCAAGGTGTTCGTGAACCCGCGCAATGCAGCGGCGGGCAGTCTGCGCCAGCTGGATCCCGCGATCACGGCGACGCGGCCGCTGGAGATCTTCATCTACGGTGTCGGCGAGGTGATCGGCGCGCCCACCGTGTCCCGGCACTCCGAGCGCCTGCGCCAGCTCAGGGATTGGGGCCTGCGCGTCAGTCCGATCGCGAGTGGGGTGCAAGGCGCCGATGCCTGCCTCGGCTACTACACAGACATGCTCGCCGGACGCGCGGATCTCGGCTACGACATCGACGGCGTCGTCTGCAAGGTGGATCGGTTGGACCAGCAGCGTGAGCTCGGTCAGGTCGCGCGCGCGCCGCGTTGGGCGATCGCTTTCAAGTTCCCGGCGCAGGAGGAGATGACCACCATCCGCGAGGTCGATTTCCAGGTCGGTCGTACCGGCGCGCTGACGCCGGTCGCGCGGCTGGAGCCGGTGTTCGTGGGTGGCGTGACGGTGAGTAACGCGACACTGCACAACATGGACGAGATCGAGCGCTTGGGTGTGCGCATCGGCGACACCGTCGTGGTGCGACGCGCTGGCGACGTGATCCCCGAGGTGGTCTCGGTCGTGCTCGCCAGCCGTCCGGCTCAGACCGAAGCCATAGCGCTGCCAGCGAGCTGCCCCGAGTGCGGCTCCGAGGTGCACCGCGAAGCGGGCAGCGCGATCGCGCGCTGCTCCGGTGGTCTGGTGTGCCGCGCGCAGCGCAAGCAAGCGCTGGTGCACTTCGCGTCGCGGCGCGCGATGGATATCGATGGCCTCGGTGAGAAGTTGGTGGAACAGCTGGTGGATGCCGATCTGGTGCACAGCCCGGCTGACCTGTTCGACCTCGATCAGCATCGTGATGTGTTGATCGCATGGGATGGTTTGGGTGAGCGCTCGGTGGACAATCTCAACGCTGCCATCGCGGCCAGCCGCGAGACCAGCCTGGCTCGGTTCCTGTTCGCGCTCGGCATCCGCGAGGTCGGCGAGGCGACCGCGACCCAGCTCGCGAGCCACTTCGGCGACCTGGACGCCCTGATGGCCGCGGACGCCGAGGGCCTGGAGGCCGTGCCCGATGTCGGTCCCGTGGTCGCCCTGCGCATCCGCGACTTCTTCCACGAGGCGCACAACCGTGCGGTCATCGCGGCGCTGCGGGAGGCGGGTGTGCGCTGGCCGGTGGTCGCCGGGCGGGCAGATGGTCCTACGCCGTTGGCGGGCATGGTGTTCGTGATCACCGGGACCCTGCCCAGCATGACCCGCGATGAGGCCAAGGGCCTGATCCAGGCTCACGGCGGCAAGGTCACCGGGAGCGTGTCCAAGCGCACCAGCTACCTGGTCGCTGGCGCTGAGGCGGGCTCCAAGCTGGCCAAGGCCGAGGAGCTGGGCGTTGCAGTGCTGGACCAGGCGGGGCTGGAGGCCTTGGTGGCGGTCGGGAGCGGCGCCGGATGACGGTCGCTGCGGTACACTCGCCGGCGGTGATGGCCGCCAGGTCATCCTGGCAGCAGCCGATCCTTGGGGGCCGTCCGGAGTGATGCAGCGTGCGCTGATCTACCTAGCGATCTCGGTGGCACTGGCTGCCTGCGCCAGCGTGCGCCAGCCGCACTTCGGCGTCCGTGAGGGCGCGCTCGCACCCTGCGCGCAGATCCAAGGTTGCGTCAGTAGCCAGGCCGCGGATCCCGAGCAGCGCGTCGAGCCGATGCGCTACGACGTCACACGGCAGGAAGCGAAAGCGATCCTACTCACCGTGCTCAACGACACGCATGGTCTGACCGTGGTCTCCAACCATCGCAACTACGTGCGGGTCGAGCTGCGCGAGGAGTCCATGGATGACTTCCCCGGTGCGTCCGCGGTGATCGACGATGTCGAGTTCTACCTGGATCCCACCTCGCGCGTGATCCATTTGCGCGCGGAACCGCGCCTCAGCCGCCCGGATGCAGAGACCAACCGGGCCCGCCTCGAAGCACTGAACCAGCGGTTCGAGGCCTTGCACGAGCGCTACCACAGGCAGAACCCGCTGCGTTGAGCCCCGGGTGCCGGCGCCTCAGGCGCCGGACACCGGGTACGCTGCACGAGCTTCCTCGATCAGCACATCGAAGCGCGCGCGCTCGATCTCCTGCCGCAGCTGGTCCGCGACCTCATCGAAGGAGGGCGGCGGCACATCGCGTGATCCCGTACGCAGGATCACATGCCAGCCGAACCGCGTCTGCACCGGTGCGCTGGTGTAGGTGTCGTCAGCCAGCGCCATCGCCGCCTGCGCGAAGGGTTCCACCATCGCATCCGGGGCGAACCAACCGAGGTCGCCGCCGTTCGGGCCGCTGGGACCGGTCGAGCTGGTGCTGGCGAGCTCCGCGAAGTCGGCGCCGGCGTCCAGCTGCTGGATGAGTTCCTGCGCGGTCACCTCGTCGGCGACCAGGATGTGGCTGGCGCGGATCTCGATGGTCCCGGCGGCCAGGGTCTCGTCGTAGCGAGCGTGGAGCTCCTCGTCGGTGATCGGCCGACCACCGATCTCATCCTGCATGTAGCCGCTGGCCAGCGTGCGCACGCGATCCAGCATCATCATGTCGCGCAGCTCGCCGTGCTCGGCGTAGCCGCGATCCTCGGCTAGCGCGGCCACAGCCATCATGTTCGCCAGCTCATCGCGGAGCACGGTGAGCTGCTCCTCACTTGGTACCCGACCCTGCGGCATGCGCTGCGCGGCGTAGATCGCGATCAGCTGGTCGCTGATCGCCAGCTCGCCGCTGCGTGCCATGCTGGTGGTAGCGCCGGTGCTGGTGGCCTCGCTACCGCCGAAGCCGTAGGCGATGGCGATCGGGAGCGCGAGGGTCGCGGTGAGCAGGATCAGGAAGCTGCGGGGACTTGAGGACATTGTTCTCTCCGGTCTCGTTGTCAGGCTGGGTCCGTGATGTGCACGGACAGTGCGTGGATGTCGGTCTCTAGCAGCGAGCCCACCGCGGCGTAGACCGCCTGGTGCTGCTCGCGTCGGTTGGCGCCGGGAACGGTCCCGACGATGTGGATGCGGAAGTGGCTGCGACCGTCGCGCGCTCCGGCGTGGCCGGCGTGCAGTGCGGACTCATCCTCGATGCGCAGTTCCACCGGTTCGAAGGCATCGGTGAGCGCGCGGTGCAGCGCCATGATACGGGACTTCATGCGTCGGGCTCCGCGTCGTCGTCCACCGGGCTGGCATGGCGGCTCAGCCAGATGGCCTGGGCCAGGACGAACAGCAAGGTCAGGCCCATCAGCCCGAACAGCTTGAAGTCCACCCACAGCTCGTGGTCGTAGTACCAGTGCGACGCCACCCAGAGGTTCAGCGCGGCCAGCGCGACGAAGAAGACCACCCAGGCGGTGTTGAGGTGGGACCACAGGCGCTCGTCGTCCAGCTCGATGGCGCTGCTCATCATGCGGCGCGCGAGCGGGGTATCCGTCATCAGGTCGCTGCCGAGGAAGGCACCCGCGAACAACAGGTAGACCAGGGACGGCTTCAGTTTGATGAAGACGTCGTCCTGCAGGTACAGCGTCAGCCCACCGAAGACCAGCACCAAGCCAGCGGTGATCAGCTGCATGCGGCTGATCCGTCGGTGCCGCAGCCACAGCCAGGCTGCCTGGGCGATGGTCACGACCAGCAGCGCGCCCGTGGCGACCAACAGGGCGCCGAACTCGTCCGCCACCAGACCCGGGATCAGGCCCACGAGTTTGAACACCGCGAAGAACACGATGACCGGCAGGAGGTCGAGGAGGAACTGCATGATTAGGACTCTGGACTCGGGACTCGGGTCGCAAGGCGCGGGTCCCGGCCGTGCGGATGGGTTCAGGGGTTGCGGATGTTACCGCAACGCTAGGGTGGCAGCCCTGTACCATCCGCGCATGGCTGAGTACGTACAGGTCCACCCCAAGAACCCCGAGGTCCGGCTGATCCGTTCCGCCGCTGGGGTGCTGGCCGACGGCGGCCTGATCGCCTACCCCACGGACAGCGGCTACGCCCTCGGCTGCACCTTGGACTCCAAGGAGGGCCTGGACCGCATCCGTCTGCTCCGGCGCGCCGACCGTAACCACCACTACACCCTGGTCTGCGCCGACCTGTCGCAGATCGGGATCTACGCGATCATCGATACCCCGGGGTACCGGATGATGCGCAACCACACGCCGGGCCCCTACACCTTCATCGTCAAGGCCAGCGGTCAGGTGCCGCGGCGGGCCCGGCACCAGAAGCGCCGGACCGTGGGCGTGCGTGTGCCCGACCATCCAGTCCCGCATGCGCTGCTCGCTGAGCTCGGCGCACCGATCATGTCCTCCAGCCTGATCCTGCCCGGTGAGAGCGCCGCCATGACCGACGGCTGGATGATCCGCGAGCGCCTGGCGACCCAGCTGGACCTGATCCTGGACAGCGGGCCCTGCGGCAGCGAACCGACCACCATCGTGGATCTGACCGTGGTGCCCCCGCAGGTCCTGCGGCGCGGGAGCGGAGATCCTGCGGAACTCGGCCTGGAGTGAGCCCCGCCGGGCTCCCGGGCCCGTATAATGCCGCGATGCAGAGCCTGAACCTGATCCAGATGCTGGCCGTCTGGGTCCCCCCCGCACTACTCGCCATCACGCTGCACGAGGTCGCCCACGGTTGGGCTGCGCGTGCGTTGGGCGATCGTACGGCCGAGATGCTCGGACGCCTGAGCCTCAACCCGATCAAGCATGTGGACCCGGTGGGCACCATCCTGGTGCCGGCAGCCGCGCTGTTCCTGACCGGCTACATCTTCGGCTGGGCGCGTCCGGTGCCGGTGGCGATGCGCAACCTGCGTAACCCGCGCCGTGACATGGCGCTGGTCGCCGCCGCTGGCCCCTTGTCGAACCTCGCCATGGCGCTGGGCTGGGCACTGATCGCGGCGATCGGCGCGGGCATCGGCACCGGTCTCGATAACCTGGGCTCGCTGATGCTGATGATGGGGGTCGCAGGTGTGCTCGCCAACGTGCTGCTGGCGGTGATCAACATGATCCCGGTCCTGCCGCTGGACGGTGGGCGGGTGCTGAACGGCTTCCTGCCGCCGCGCGCGTCGGACACCTTCGAGCGCATCGAGCCCTACGGCATGTGGATCGTGTTCGCGCTGCTGATCAGCGGCATCGCATCGCCGCTCATCGGCCCGGTCATCGGTATCGGCGTGTATGGCATCCCGGCCCTGTTCGGGATCCCGCCGGCCGACACCAGCGGCATCCTCAACCTGATCTTGCCCCCGAGGTGACCGCATGGTGATGCCCAACGACCGCGTGGTATCGGGCATGCGCCCGACCGGACGCCTGCACCTCGGCCACCTGCACGGGGTGCTGAACAACTGGATCGAGATGCAGTACCGCTACGAGTGTTTCTTCTTCGTAGCGGACTGGCACGCGCTGACCACGCACTACGAGGACACCCAGGAGCTGCGTCGCAACACCACCGAGATGGTGATCGACTGGCTGGCGGCTGGCGTGGACCCGACCTCGTCGCGACTGTTCGTGCAGTCGCTGGTCCCCGAGCACGCCGAGCTGCACCTGCTGCTGGGCATGATCACGCCGCTGGGCTGGCTGGAGCGCGTGCCCAGCTACAAGGACCAGCAGGAGAAGCTCAAGGACCGCGACCTCGCGACCTACGGCTTCCTCGGCTACCCGCTGCTGCAGAGCGCGGACATCCTGATCTACCGCGGCGCACATGTACCGGTGGGTGAGGATCAGGTCGCGCACGTGGAGATCACGCGCGAGGTCGCGCGTCGCTTCAACCACATCTACGGTCGCGCCAGCGACCACGAGGAGCGCATGCAGCAATCGGTGCGCGCGCTCGGCAAGCGCCTGGGCAAGCGGTACGAGGCGCTGGCCAAGCGCTACCAGGAGAGCGGCGAGGAGGAAGCGCTGTCCGAGGGCCGCGAGCTGGTCACCGGTCACGGCAGCCTGACCAAGGCGGACCGCGAGCGACTGCTCGGTGGGCTCGAGGGTGGCGGTCGCAGCATCCTGACCGAGCCGCAGGCGCTGCTGACCGCGGTGCCCAAGATGCCGGGGCTGGACGGGCAGAAGATGTCCAAGTCCTACGGCAACGTGATCGAGCTGCGCGACGACGAGGACGCGGTCGCGAGCAAGCTCAAGACCATGCCCACCGATCCCGCGCGCGTGCGGCGCACGGATCCCGGGACGCCCGAGGCGTGCCCGGTGTGGGAGCTGCATAAGGTCTACTCCGACGACGCCACCCGCAGCTGGGTGCGCGAGGGCTGCACCAGCGCCGGCATCGGTTGCCTGGAGTGCAAGCAGCGGGTCATCGACACGGTGCAGGCCGAGCTGGAGCCGATCCGCGCGCGCGGTCGCGAGTTGGAGCGGGCACCGGATGAGGTCGAACGCATCATCGAGCGCGGCTCGGATCAGGCCCGTGAGGTCGCGCGTGAGACCATGGAGGATGTGAGGCAGGCGATGGGGCTACCGCAGCGATGAGCCAGGATGTCGAGGATCCGGTGATCGAGGAGGCGACGCCGCTGCCGGTCGGGCAGGACGAGTTCCCGTTCGCGCTGGTTCTGGGCGAGCCGATGACTTCGGTCCCGCGCGACCTGTACATCCCGCCGGATGCGCTGGAGGTCTTCCTGGAGACCTTCGAGGGACCGCTGGATGTCCTGCTGTACCTGATCAAGCGTCAGAACCTGGACATCCTGGACATCCCGATCGCCGAGATCACCCGCCAGTACACGCACTACATCGAAGTGATGCAGGAGATGCGGCTGGAGCTGGCCGCCGAGTACCTGGTGATGGCAGCGATGCTGGCCGAGATCAAGTCGCGCATGCTGCTGCCGCGTCCGGTCGAAGTGGACGACGAGGACGATCCGCGCGCGGAGCTGATCCGCCGCCTGCAGGAGTACGAGCGCTTCAAGACCGCGGCCGAGGACATGGACAGCCTGCAGCGCATGGAGCGCGACACCTACCCGGTGTCCGCCGAGCTGACCGAGCGCAAGGTCGTGGTACGGCTGCCGGACGTGACCCTGAAGGAGATGCTGGTCGCCTTCTACGAGGTGATGCAGCGTTCCGACATGTACGCGACGCACCAGGTGAGGATGGACGCGCTGTCGGTTCGCCAGCGCATGTCGGACGTGCTCGCGGGGATCACGGGCGGCGGCTTCCGGGAGTTCACCACCCTGTTCGACCCGAGCGAGGGACGCATGGGTGTGGTGGTGACCTTCCTCGCGCTGCTCGAGCTGGTGCGCGAGGCGCTCATCGACCTGGTGCAGAACGAACCCTACGGCCCCATCCACGTGCAGGCTGCGGCCGAGCGTGCCGGGGTCGATCGCAGTGATCCCCCCACCGATACCGACGGACCGGAGGCCTGAGTGTGGACCGCGACGAGCTGATGAACATCGTGGAGGCCGCGCTGCTCGCAGCGCCGCGCCCACTGGACATGGATGCGCTGATGGCGCTGTTCCCTGAGGGCGGTCGTCCCGAGCGCAGCGAACTCAAGGATGCGCTGACCGCCCTGGGTGAACGCTACGAAGGCCGCGGTGTCGAGATCGCCGAGGTAGCTTCCGGCTTTCGCGTGCAGGTCCGCACGCGCTACTCGGAGTGGGTCTCCCGCCTGTGGGAGGAGCGGCCGCCGCGCTACTCGCGCGCACTGCTGGAGACCATGGCGATCATCGCTTACCGCCAGCCGGTGACACGCGGCGACATCGAGCAGATCCGCGGTGTCGCGGTGGCTACCAGCATCATCCGCACCTTGCTGGACCGCGGCTGGGTGCGGGTGGTCGGACAGCGCGATGTACCGGGGCATCCCGAGATGTTCGGTACCACCAAGGGCTTCCTGGATTACTTCGGTCTCAAGCGCCTGGACGAGCTGCCCAGCCTTGCCGAGATCCGCGACATCGCGGAGCTGAACCCGGAGCTGGATTTCGACGACGAGGGCAGCGCCTCCGCCAGCCCCATGGCCGACTATGCGGACGCCGATGCGGACGCGGATGCGGTGACCAGCGAGGTGGATACGGATGGCACGGATGAGGAAGCGGACGCCGACGCGGCGGGGACGGACGCCGGACAAGCGCTCGAGCACGAACTCGACGACGACGGAGCCGACGCAACCGTCCACTGAGGACGGCGGCGAGCGCCTGCAGAAGCTGCTGGCGCGGCTCGGTCACGGTTCGCGCCGCGCGCTCGAGGCACGCATCACGACGGGTGAGATCCGCGTCAACGGCAAGACCGTGGACCTCGGCTGCAAGGTGGTCCCCGGTGATCGCGTGAGCTTGGGCCGCCAGCTGATCGTGGTGCCCGCGCAGGACTACCGCCGGGCCCGCGTCCTGCTCTACAACAAGCCTGAGGGTGAGGTCTGCACCCGCGATGACCCCGAGGGTAGGCCCACGGTGTTCGACCGCCTGCCGAAGCTCGAAGGCGCGCGCTGGGTCGCGGTCGGCCGCCTGGATGCGAACACCCAGGGCGTGCTGCTGTTCACCGACGATGGCACCCTCGCCAACACGCTGATGCATCCATCGGGCAACCTGGTGCGCGAGTACGCGGTGCGGGTGCTCGGTGAGGTCGATGCCGCGATGCTGCAGCGGCTGCGTGATGGCATCCAGCTGGATGACGGGCCGGCCAGCTTCGACGATGTGCAGCGTTCGGGCGGCGAGGGCGCGAACGTCTGGTACCACTGCTGGTTGCGCGAGGGCCGCAAGCGCGAGGTGCGTCGGCTGTGGGAATCCCAGGGTTGCCGCGTCAGCCGTCTGATCCGCGTCGCCTACGGCCCGATCATGTTGCCGCAGGATCTGCCGCGCGGTCGTTGGCGCGAGCTCGGACCTGCGGAGATCGGCAGCTTGCGCGGGGCCGTCAGGCCGAGTTGAGGGGCCCGAGCTCCAGGCACTGACCGTGCAGGTCAACCGCGCCTGATCCCAACAGATGCAGATACGCCCAGGCCACCGACGCAGGCTCCGGCAGGCGTTCGCGCGGTTCCGCCGGGAAAGCCTTGATCCGGGTCCGGGTGCGCAGCGGACCGGGGTCCACTGCGTACACGCGCGTGCCACGACCCGGTCCACACTCATCGGCGAGCACTGTCGCCAGCGCTTCCAGTGCGACCTTGGCGACGGCGTAGGCACCCCAGTGGGCCCTGGGCGCCAGCGCGATCTCGCAACTGGTGAAGATGGTGCTGGCATCCGCCGCCTCGCGCAGCAAGGGCAGCATGGCGCGGGTCAGCGCGAAGGCTGCGTTCACATGGACCTGCATCAGCTGGTGCCAGTCCGCATAGCGCCAGTGCGCGAGCGGCGACAGCCGATCCAGGCCGCCGGCGCAGTGCACCAGACCATCGAGACGCCCGAACTCCTGACCGACCAGTTCGGCCAGTTCCTCGTAGGCCGGCTCACCGGCCTGGGCCAGGTCGAAGGGCACGATGCTGGGCCGCGCAGCACCGTCCGCCAGCAGTTGGTCGTACAGCACTTCCAGCGGCGGGGTGCTGCGACCGAGCAGCAGGACCTGCGCACCGTGGTCCGCTGCAGCGCGCGCCACCGCAGAACCCAGCCCGCCGGCCGCGCCGGTGACCAAGATCACGCGGTCAGCCAGGGCATCCGGGGCCACCTCGACCGTAGCGATGCGTTGCCGCTGCATCAGCTGGCCCTCCGGGCTGCGGACCAGGCACGCCAGAGGCGGCGGAACGCGCCCAGGTCCTCGCCGCGGCCCTCCGCCACTGCCAGCGCCAGGGTCGCTCCCAGGAAGCTGCCGAGACCCGAGAGCTTATTATTGTTAACTATCATGATATTACCGAGTTCATTTAAAGTGTCTTCTCGCCTTTGGTCCACGCTCATGGTCGGCCGTCGCGGCAGGCATCCCAGCATCGCCGGGTCGCCAGCGAGCAGGCGCTGACCGCCGCGGGCCGCAGCGTAGCAATCCAGCACCGCCGTCCCCACCGGGATGCCCAGGACTTGGCCCAGGCCTTCGAAGTAGCCGGCGTGCCGGCGCCGCAGGTGCGCCATCAGCGCCGCCAGGTCGGCGGTGCCGCCGGGCTGGATCTCCGCGCGCACCGCGACGATCAGATCGTCGCCGAGTTCCAGCATGACGCCTGCGCGTCCATCGGCCTGCAGGACCCGGGTGGCCGGATGCTGAGCCTGGCCGTGGTGCAGCCGTTCCAGCTCGCGCTGCCACCATTCCAGGCGTGTCCGCGCCACCTGCGGGTCACTGCAGCGGCCGGGGATCCCGCCGACCTCGTGCCAGATGCTGCGCACTGCGGTGAGTGCGGCGCGATCGGACGCCCGCGCCCAGGCCAGTGCCAGCCGCTCGTCCAGCGAGAGCTGCGCGTCCGCCAGCATCCGCTCGGTGTCGTCATCCGGGTCCATCGCCATGCGCGCATTCTGCCGCAGGCGAGGGTGCAGGAGTGGCTACTCGCGACATGGATCGCTCCGGTGCTGGACCCGGCGCGGTCCGCGAGCGACCATGCCGGTCCGTTCCCCGATGCTGTCCTGGAGTCGCGATGACCGTGGTCGAGATCCTGCTGGGCGTGAACCTGCTGCTGGGCGTGGGCCTGCTGGTGCTCGTGCTGCGGCGGGGCGACGGCGGCATCGGTCGCCTGCTCAGCGAGGAATCCCGCGCGGCGCGCGGTGAGAGCGCCGAGGCGGCGCGGGCCCTGCGCGCTGAGGTGGTCGGGCAGATCGGCGAGCTGGGCAAGCAGCAGGCCGAGCAGCTACGCGCGGTGGAACGCCGGGTCGAGATCCTGACCGAGGCCAACGAGCAGCGGCTCTCCAAGCTGCAGGAACGCCTGGAAGCCCAGCTCAAGGCGCTGCAGGAGGGCAACGAGCGCAAGCTGGAGCAGATGCGGGCGACCGTGGACGAGAAGCTGCAGTCCACGCTGGAGAAGCGCCTGGGCGAGTCCTTCAAACAGGTCAGTGACCGCCTCGAGTCGGTGCACAAAGGTCTGGGCGAGATGCAGAGCCTCGCCACCGGCGTCGGCGACCTCAAACGCGTGCTCACCAACGTGAAGACGCGCGGCACCTGGGCCGAGGTGCAGCTGGGCAACCTGCTCGCCGACGTACTCACCGAGGATCAGTTCGAGCGCAACGCCAAGCCCAAGCCAGGCTCCAACGAGATCGTCGAGTTCGCGATCCGGCTGCCGGGCCGGGATGACGACGGCGGGGTGGTGCTGTTGCCGATCGACTCCAAGTTCCCGCAGGAGGATTACCAGCGCCTGCAGGAGGCCTCCGAGCTCGCGGACGTCGCCGCAGTCGAAGCTGCGCGCAAGGCGCTCATCCGAGCGATCGAGGCCTCGGCCAAGGACATCTCCAGCAAGTACCTGGACCCGCCGCACACCACCGACTTCGGGATCCTTTACCTGCCCACCGAAGGGCTGTACGCCGAGGTGCTGCGCGAGCCGGGGCTGATGGAGCGGCTGCAGAACCAGCACCGGATCACCATCGCTGGGCCCACGACCTTGGCGGCGATGCTCTCCAGCCTGCGCATGGGCTTCCGCACCCTGGCGATCGAGAAGCGCTCCAGCGAAGTCTGGAAGGTGCTGGCAGCGGTGAAGACCGAGTTCGGCAAGTTCGGTGAGGTCTTCGCCAAGGTCCGCAAGCAGTTGGACAGCGCGACCAAGACCATCGACGACGAGGTCGGTACGCGCACCCGCGTGATGACCCGCAAGCTGAAGGAGGTCGAGGCGCTGCCGGGCGAGCAGGCGGCGGACCTGCTCGGCCTGGTCGGTGATACCGGCGATGTCGGAGATGTCGGCGAGGACGACGACGAGGGCTGAGGCAGCCCTGGCGCTCAGGCTTCCAGCGCGAGTACCGGCAGCAGTTCCGCGGGCGCGTCGATCAGGAACCGCGCGCCCCAGTCATCCGGATCATCGCCGTCCTTGATGTAACCCCAGCGCACGGCCACCGGCACCATGGCCGCAGCCAGCGCAGCTTCGATGTCGCGGCGCGCATCGCCGACGTACAGGCAAGCGCCCGGATCCACCCCCAGGATGTCGGCAGCCATCAACATCGGCTCGGGATGCGGTTTGGCGCGCGCGGCGGTGTCGCCGCTGATCACGCAGGCCGCGTCCTCGGTGAGCCCCAGCGCCGCCATCAGCGGGTCGGTGAAGCGCGCCGGCTTGTTGGTGACCACACCCCAGGGCATGCCTGCGGCGCTGACCGCGCGCAGCACATCCTGCATGCCGGGGAACACCGCGCTGTCCACGGCGACGCGCTCGGCGTAGGCCGCGAGCAGCGCGAGCTTCAGCGCCTCGTGGCGCTCGGCATCCGCGTCCGCGAAGCCCAGGTTGATCAGGCCGCGCGCACCGTCGGACACATGGCAGCGGACGCGGCGGAAGGGCAGCTCGGGCAGGCCCTCGGCGGCCATCACCGCAGCCAGCGCCGCGGCCATGTCGGGGGCGGTATCCACCAGGGTGCCGTCGAGGTCGAGCAGCAGCGCCCGGACGGACGCCATCAGGCGGTACCGACCTTCACCGCGTGCAGCAGGTAGTTCACGCTGAGGTCGTCGGTGAGCTCGAAACGCTTGCTCAGCGGGTAGTAGGTCATGCCGCGCATGCGCACCGGACGCAGCCCGGCCGCGCGACAGCTTGCGGCCAGCTCGGAGGGCCGGATGAAGCGCGCGTAATCGTGCGTGCCCTTGGGCAGCATGCCGAGCACGAACTCGGCGCCGATCACCGCTTGCACCCAGGAACTGGGCCGTCGGTTCAGGGTGGACAGGAACATGTGGCCACCCGGCGCCAGCATCCCGGCGCACGCAGCGATCACCGAATCCGGTTCCGGCACGTGCTCCAGCAGCTCCATGCAGGTGATCAGGTCGAAAGCCGCCGCGTGCTCGCTGGCGTAGGCCTCGGCAGTGACGTGCTGGTAGTCCACGCTGACACCGGTCTCGTGCAGATGCAGGCGCGCGACCGCCAGCGCTTCGCCAGCGGCATCGATGCCGGTGACCTGCGCACCCGCTGCGGCCAGCGCCTCGCTGAGGATGCCGCCGCCGCAGCCGACATCCAGCGCGCGCTGATCACGCAGGTCCAGGGCTTCGCGGACGAAGCGCAGGCGCAGCGGGTTGAGGGCGTGCAGCGGTGCGAACTCGCCGGCGGGATCCCACCAGCGTGCCGCGAGGCCGTCGAACTTGGCGACCTCTGCAGGATCGATATTCAGATCGACGTCGCCATCCGTGTGGCCACTCATGTCCCGTGCGCCTCCTCGATGCGTGCGCCCCAAGCTGCCGCGTCCGCGAGCAGTTGCTGGATGTCCTGGCGGGTCAGCGCGCCGTCCGCGACCAGGTGCTGGCCGGCGACCCAGGTGTCGGTGACCTGCTCACGGCTGGCAGCGTAGACCAGCTGCGCCACCGGGTCGAAGCAGGGGCTGGTCGCCAGCCGCGCCATGTCCACGCAAGCGAGGTCGGCCCAGCGCCCGGGCTCCAGGCTGCCGATCTGATCTCCCAGGCCCATCGCGCGGGCACCGCCCAGGGTGGCCATGTGCAGGACCTGGTGTGCGGGCAGGGCGCTGGCGTCCTCGGCGATCAGCTTGCCGAGCAGGGCCGCGCTACGCATCTCGCCGAGCATGTCCAGGTCATTGTTGCTGGCGGCGCCATCGGTACCCAGCGCGACGTTGATCCCCGCATCCAGCATGGTGGCGACCGGCGCGGCACCGGAGGCCAGCTTCATGTTCGACTCCGGGCAATGCACCGCGTGGACGCCGTGTTCCGCGAGCAGCGACAGGTCCCCAGCATCGATCTGGGTCAGGTGCACTGCGATCAGCTCCGGCCCGAGCAGGCCCAGCTCGTGCAGTCGCTGCAGCGGTCGGCGGCCGTCCGCGGCCACCGCGCGCTGCACCTCGTCCGCGGTCTCGTGCACATGCATGTGGATCGGCACATCGAGCTCAGCCGCCAGCTCGCGGATCCGCAGCAATGCGGCGTCGCCGACGGTGTAGGGCGCGTGCGGCGCGAACGCCGTGCTGATCAGCGGGTGATCGCGCAACTCATCGTGCACCGCCAGGCCGCGGTGGATGTAGCTCTCGGCATCCGCTGCCCAGGCGGTCGGGAACTCCAGCACCACCAGGCCGACGCGTGCACGGATCCCCGCCGCTGCGGCGGCGCGCGCGGCGGCATCGGGGAAGAAGTACATGTCGTTGAAGCAGGTGGTGCCGCCGAGCAACATCTCCGCGCAGGCCAGGCGGCTGCCATCGTGGACGAAGCCGTCGCTGACCCAGCGCGCTTCGGCTGGCCAGATGTGCTGCTCCAACCAGCTCATCAGCGGCAGGTCGTCGGCGTAGCCGCGCAACAGGTCCATGGCGGCGTGGGTGTGCGCGTTCACCAGGCCGGGGATCAGCAAGTGGTGCGGACGCTCGATCAGCGACACAGCCTGGAAGCTCGCCGTCGCTTCGGCCCAAGGCAGTAGCGCGACGATGCGCCCGCCGTCCACCGCCAGGGCGTGGTCCTCCAGCACCTCGCCGGCGTGCGGGCCCCCGACCGGGGCCACCCAGCGCGCGCGGATGAGGCGTTCGACCTGGCGCATGTCCGGCTCAGGCGGCCTGCGAGATGTTTACGTCGCGCTGCGGGAACGGGATCGAGCAGCCACCGGCTTCCAGCGCTTCCTTGATGTGCTGGTACAGGTCGTCGTAAACCGCCCAGTAGTCGCTGCTTGCGCACCAGGGCCGCACGGAGAAGTCCACGCTGGACTCCCCCAGGCCGGTGATCAGCAGGGTGGGTGCGGGATCCTTGAGCACGCGGTCGTCAGCCTTCAGCACGCCCATGATGATGCGGCGCACAGCCGGCAGGTCGTCGCTGTAGGAGACGCCGATCTTCAGGTCCACGCGGCGGACGGGCTTGGCGGAGTAGTTGACGATGGTGCCGTTGCCGATCTGGTTGTTCGGGATGACGATCAGACGGTTGTCTATGGTCACCAACTTGGTCGCGAAGACGCCGACCTCCTCGACGGTGCCGCTGGCGCCACCGGCGTCCACGTAGTCGCCGACCTTCAGCGGCCGGAACACGATCAGCATCACACCCGAGGCGAAGTTCGAGAGGCTGCCCTGCAGGGCCAAGCCGACGGCGAGGCCGGCGGCACCCATCACGGCGAGCAGCGAGGTGGTCTGTACGCCGAGCTGATCCAGGGCTGCGATCAGTACTGCGGCGAACAGCGTGGTGTAGATCACGCGACCCAGGAAGCGCACCAGGGTGACGTCCTGGCCAGTGCGGATCAGCGCAGCTTCGATGGCGCGCGTGATCAGGCGCGCCACCCAGCGCCCCAGCACGAAGATGACCAGCGCGAAGGCGAGCTTCGGCAGCCAGGGCGTGATGTATTCGATGATCGACTGCAGGTCGAGGTTCTGTAGGGTCTCGGGCATCGTTCTGCTCCTGAGCGTTGCGGGTGGGTCGCGGTCGGCGGCGTAGTATAGATGCGGGTCGCGATGGGCCCAGCGAGGCGGTGGATGCGGATGATGGAGCCGGTGCGAGCGCTGGAGTGGGATGCGGGGGTGCTGCGCCTGCTGGATCAGCGCCAGCTCCCCGACCGTGAGGTGTACCTGGTCTGTGCTGACGCTGCGGCGGTCGCTGCCGCGATCAGGGACATGGTGGTCCGCGGCGCTCCTGCGATAGGCATCGCTGCGGCCTACGGTGCCGCCCTGGCGCTGCGCGATGATGCGCCCGATTGGCGCAGCCGTTTCGAACAGTCACTCTCGGAGCTCGCGGCAGCCCGGCCGACCGCGGTGAACCTGGCCTGGGCGCTGGCCCGGATGCGTGCCGCAGTCGCAGGCATGGATCTGATGGACGCGCGTGCAGCCGCGATCGCGGAAGCGGCCGCCATCCACGCCGAAGACATTGCGGCGAACCGTGCGATCGCCACCGCAGGGGCGGCGTTGCTGCCGATGGATGCGCTGGTGGTCACCCATTGCAACGCGGGTGCGCTGGCTACCGGCGGCGTCGGAACCGCCCTCGGGGTGCTCTGTGAAGCACATCGCCAAGGCCGCCTGGCGCAGGTGCTGGTCGGCGAGACGCGGCCCTGGCTGCAGGGTGCGCGCTTGACCGCCTGGGAGCTGGCGCGCGCCGGCGTGCCGGTCGCCGTCTACGCCGATTCGGCGATCCCGGCACAGATGCGCCTGCGTGGGATCGATTGGCTGGTGGTCGGTGCCGACCGCATCGCTGCCAACGGTGACACCGCGAACAAGGTGGGGACCTACGCGCTGGCGGTGGCCGCGCGTCACCACGGTGCACGCGTCATGGTGGCGGCACCGCGCTCCACCCTGGACCGGGTCACCGCGACCGGCGCCGGGATCGCCATCGAGGAGCGTGACGGGCAGGAGCTCTGGGCCGCCACCGGCAGCGCGGCGCCGCCGCCCGGGGTGGTGCTGCACAACCCGGTCTTCGATGTGACCCCGGCGGCGCTCATCGACGTGATCGTGACCGAGTCAGGGGTGCATCGGCCCCCGTACGGGGTCAGCCTGGCGCCGACGCCGGACTGAGGCCGGATCCGGCGCCTCCTGGGGCTTCCCAGGGCCTCTCAGGGACCCTGAGCGGGGCGCTCACATGTTAAGATGTGTGCCTTCGACGGAGGCCCTTCAAGGGCCTCCGTTCCTACGCCTGGAACCTGCAGAGGTGCACCCCCGCCCATGACCGAGGTCGCTCACGAGATCGTCAACGTAAACCTCGAGGACGAGATGAAGCAGTCCTACCTCGATTACGCCATGAGCGTGATCGTGGGCAGGGCACTCCCCGATGTTCGCGATGGTCTGAAACCGGTCCACCGCCGCGTGCTGTTCGCGATGCGCGAGCTCGGCAACGACTGGAACAAGTCGTACAAGAAGTCGGCCAGGATCGTCGGTGACGTCATCGGTAAGTACCACCCGCACGGCGACTCGGCGGTGTACGACACCATGGTCCGGATGGCGCAGCCGTTCTCCATGCGCTACCTGCTGGTGGACGGCCAGGGCAACTTCGGTTCGGTGGACGGCGACGCGCCCGCGGCGATGCGCTACACCGAGGTCCGCATGGCCCGGCTCGCGCACGAGCTGCTGGCGGACATCGAGAAGGAGACGGTGGACTTCGTCCCCAACTACGACGAGTCCGAGAGCGAGCCTTCGGTCCTGCCCACCCGCGTCCCCAACCTGCTGGTCAACGGCACCACAGGCATCGCGGTCGGCATGGCCACCAACATCCCGCCGCACAACCTCGGCGAGGTCGTGGATGCCTGCATCGGGCTGATCGATGACCCCGAGCTCAGCATCCAGCAGATCATGGAGGTGCTGCCGGGACCGGACTTCCCGACCGCCGGCATCATCAACGGCGCGCGCGGCATCCGCGAGGCGTACCGCACCGGTCGCGGTCGCGTGTACATGCGAGCGCGGGCCGAGATCATCGAGGATGAGAAGGGTCGCTCGACCATCATCGTCTCCGAGATCCCCTACCAGGTGAACAAGGCGCGGCTGATCGAGAAGATCGCCGAGCTGGTCAAGGACAAGAAGCTCGAGGGCATCTCCGAGCTGCGAGACGAGTCCGACAAGGACGGTCTGCGCATCGTCATCGAGCTGCGCCGTGGCGAGAACGCCGACGTGGTGCTGAACAACCTCTACCTGCACACGCAGATGCAGTCGGTGTTCGGCATCAACATGGTCGCGCTGGTGGACGGCCAGCCGCGCTTGCTGGATGTGAAGCAACTGCTCGAGGCATTCCTGCGCCACCGCCGCGAGGTGGTCACGCGCCGCACCGTGTTCGAGCTGCGCAAGGCGCGCGAGCGTGCGCACGTGTTGGAAGGTCTGGCGGTCGCGCTGGCGAACATCGACGAGGTCATCGCGCTGATCAAGGCCAGTCCGAGCGGCGCGGAGGCGAAGGTCGCGCTGTGTGCGCGGACCTGGGCGCCCGGCGTGGTCGCCGACATGCTGGCGCGCGCCGGCGCTGAGGCCACCCGGCCGGAATCCATGGAGGGTGCCTTCGGCCTGGAGCAGGGTGGTTACCGCCTGTCCGCAGTCCAGGCTCAGGCTATCCTCGACCTGCGCCTGCACCGCCTCACCGGGCTGGAGCAGGACAAGATCGTCACCGAGTACGGTGAGATCATCGCGCGCATCGCCGACCTGCTGGACATCCTCTCGGACCCCGAGCGCCTCGCCAAGGTCATCCGCGACGAGCTGGTCGAGATCCGCGAGGCCTACGCCGACCCGCGCCGCACCGAGATCCAGATCGATCAGACCGACCTCACGGTCGAGGACCTGATCGACGACGAGGAGGTGGTGGTCACGCTGTCGCACTCGGGCTACGCCAAGGCGCAGCCGCTGTCGGTGTACCAGGCGCAGCGCCGTGGTGGCCGCGGCAAGACCGCGACCACGGTCAAGGAAGAGGACTTCGTGGACCGACTGTTCGTCGCCAGCACGCACGACACGCTGCTGTGCTTCTCGACGCGCGGCAAGGTCTACTGGCTCAAGGTCTACCAGCTGCCGACCGCCGGGCGCGGCGCGCGCGGTCGTCCGATGGTGAACCTGCTGCCGCTGGGTGAGGACGAGCGCATCACCACGGTGCTGCCGGTGCGCGAGTACGCAGAGGATCGCTTCGTGCTGATGGCGACGCGCAACGGCACGGTCAAGAAGACGCCGCTGTCCGCGTTCTCGCGACCGCGCACCTCCGGGATCATCGCCGTGGACCTGCGCGACGACGACAGCCTGGTCGGCGTCGAGCAGACCTCCGGGGATGACGACATCATGCTGTTCGCAGCGGACGGCAAGTCCGTACGCTTCCACGAGGGCGAGGTCCGCGCCATGGGCCGCACCGCCGCCGGCGTGCGCGGCATCCGCCTGGCCAAGGGCTCGGCGGTGATCTCCCTGATCGTGCCCTCGGCGGATCAGGTCCTGATCGCGACCGAGCACGGCTACGGCAAGCGTACGCTGGTCACCGACTTCCCGCGCAAGGGCCGCGGCATCCAGGGCGTGATCGCCATCCAGACCAGCGACCGTAACGGTGCTGTGGTCGGCGCGCTGGAGGTGGCGGACGAGGACGAGATCATGCTGATCTCCAGCGGCGGCACCCTGGTGCGCACGCCGGTCGAGGATGTCAGCGTGCTCGGGCGCAACACCCAGGGTGTGCGCTTGATCCGGCTGCAGGACGGTGACCGCCTGGTCGGCCTGGATCGTATCGAAGGCCTCGGAGAAGGTGACGGCGATGGTGAGGACGGCGACGATGCTGGTGACTCGGAGTGAGCGCATCCATCGCTGATGCGCGCCGGCACAGCCAGCGCGCGCATAACTTCTCCGCCGGTCCCGCAGCGCTCCCGCTTGAGGTCCTGGAGCGGGTCCGCGCCGACCTGACCGACTACCAGGGTCGCGGGCTCTCGGTGATGGAGATGAGCCACCGCTCGGCGGAGTTCATCGCCATCGCGGAGCAGGCCGAAGCTGACCTGCGCACCCTGCTCTCGATCCCGGACGACTACGCGGTGCTGTTCCTGCAGGGCGGCGCCAGCCTGATGTTCTCGATGTTGCCGATGAACCTCAGCACCGCTGAGCAAAGCCTCGCCTACGCACTGACCGGGCACTGGTCGGTCAAAGCGGTCGAGGAGGCGGGTCGCCTGCGCGACGTGCATCTGGTCGAGGACAACCGCGCTGCCAAGCACGCGGACATGCGCGACCCCGCGGGTTGGGAGGTCCCCAGCGACGCGGCTTACCTGCACCTGACCCCGAACGAGACCATCGCCGGCATCGCCTACGAGGACCGGCCCGCGACCGCCTTGCCGATCGTCGCCGACCTGTCCTCGGTGATCCTGTCGCAGCCCTTGGATGTGAGTCGCTACGGCGTGATCTACGCCGGCGCGCAGAAGAACATCGGTCCCGCCGGGCTGACGGTGCTGATCGTGCGTCGCGACCTGATGCGCGCGGTGGACGGGCTCCCCAAGCAGCTCAGCCTCAAGGCGCACGCGGATGCGGGCTCCATGCTCAACACGCCGCCGACCTTCGCCTGGTACATGGCGGGGCAGGTGTTCCGCTGGCTGTTGGAGCAGGGCGGGCTGGCCGAGATGGGCCGCCGCAACACGGCCAAGGCCGCGGCCCTGTACGCGGCCATCGATGCGTCGTCGTTGTACAGCGCACCGGTCGCCGCCCGCTGGCGTTCGCGCACGAACGTCCCGTTCACGCTCGCTGATCCCGCGCTGGACGAGCGTTTCCTGGCCGAGGCCGGTGCGGCCGGTCTGGTCAACCTCGCCGGTCACCGATCGGTGGGTGGGATGCGCGCATCCATCTACAACGCGGTGGAGCAGGCGTCGGTGGACGCGTTGATCAGCTTCATGCACGCCTTCGAGGCACGCTGCGCATGAGTGATCCCCGGTTCAAGGTCCTGACCCTCAACGATATCTCCGTGAGCGGTCTGGAGCGGCTGCCGCGCGAGCGCTACGAGGTCGCCAGCGAGATCGGTAACCCGCACGCGGTGCTGGTGCGGTCGGCGGACATGCATGGGATGGACCTGCCGGCCTCGCTGCTCGCGGTCGCGCGAGCTGGTGCCGGGGTGAACAACGTGCCGGTGGCGGCGCTGAGCCAGCGCGGCGTGCCGGTGTTCAACGCGCCGGGTGCCAACGCCAATGCGGTCAAGGAGCTGGTGCTGGCCTCGCTGTTCCTCGCCGCGCGCAACCTGTTCGAGGCGGTGAGCTTCGTGCGCGGCCTGGACCTCGAAGGTGCAGCGCTGGAACAGGCGGTCGAATCCGGTAAGAAGCGCTTCAAGGGCTTCGAGCTGCCCGGCCGCACCCTGGGCGTCATCGGCCTCGGCGCGATCGGTGTCGAGGTTGCGAACACGGCGCAGGCGCTCGGCATGCGCGTGTTGGGCTTCGATCCGCAGATCACGGTGGAGCGCGCCTGGCAGCTGTCGTCCAGCGTCACCCAGGCCGCGAGCCTCGAGGACCTGCTCGCGCGCAGCGATGTGGTGACCCTGCACGTGCCGCTGGTCGCAGGCACGCGTAGCCTGATCAACGCAGATCGCATCCGCCGGATGAAGCAAGGTTCCGTGCTGCTGAACTTCGCGCGCGGGCCGATCGTGGAGGAGGCCGCGCTGCTGCAGGGTCTGGCCTCGGGTCGGATCGCCCGCTACCTCTGTGATTTCCCCTCCGATGCGACCGCTCGCAACGAGCGCGTGATCGCGCTGCCGCACCTCGGGGCATCGACCCTGGAAGCGGAGGAGAACTGCGCAGTGATGGCGGTGGATTCCCTGCGCGGTTTCCTGGAGCACGGCGAGGTCCGCCATTCGGTGAACTACCCGGATGCCACCATGCCGCGCACCGAAGGCACGCGCCTGGTGATCTGCAACGCGAACATCCCGAACATGCTCGGCCAGATATCCACTGCGTTGGCCGCGGCCGATCTCAACATCATCGACATGCTCAACCGATCCAAGGGTGAGGTCGCTTACACCCTGGTGGATGTGGCCGGTGAGGTCACCGACGAGACCGTGACCCGCCTGGCGGCGATCGAGGGTGTGCTGTCGACGCGGAGGATCCGATGACGGACTTCCTCGCCCGCGTGATGCCCGGCATCCGCGACCTGCGCCCCTATGAGCCGGGCAAGCCCACCGCGGAGCTCGAACGCGAGCTCGGCATCAGCGACATCGTGAAGCTGGCTTCGAACGAGAACGCGCTGGGTCCCAGCCCGCTGGCCGTCGCCGCCATGCGCGAGGCGCTGGAGGATGTGGCGCTGTACCCGGACGGCAACGGTTACGAGCTCAAGCGTGCGCTCGCCGCCAAACACAGCGTCGGCATGGATCAGATCACGCTGACCTCCGGCTCGGATCATGTGTTCGAGCTGGTCTGCCGCGTGTTCCTCGGCCCGGATCGCCGGGCCGTGATGTCGCGCTACGGTTTCGCGATCTTCGCGATCGCTGCGCGCGCGGCCAGCGCGGACCTGGTGATCGCCGAGGCATACGCATCGGATGACGCGGCCATGCCCTTCGGTCACGACGCCGCGGCGCTACTCGCTGCGACGGGCGCCGCCGACACCCATGTGGTCTACATCGCGAACCCGAACAACCCGACCGGGACCCATATCGGTCAACGGGCGCTCGAGGAGTTGGTCGAGTCGCTACCGACCGACACCATCGTGGTGGTGGACGAGGCTTACCACGAGTACCTGGATGGATCCGACGCGCCGGATGCGTCCACCTTGCTCGCTGCGCACGACAACCTGGTCGTGATGCGCACCTTCTCCAAGGCCTACGGTCTGGCCGGTGTGCGCGTGGGCTACGCGCTGGCCAGCGTTCAGGTCACCGACCTGTTGAACCGGGTGCGCCTGGCCTTCAACCCCAACCAGCTCGCGCAGGTCGCGGCCGTCGCCGCGCTGGACGATGCTGAGCATCTGCAGGCGACCCGGGATGCGAACCGCGCCGGCATGGCGCAGATGCGTACGGGGCTCGACGCCCTGGGCCTGCGCTACATGCCCTCGGTCTGCAACTTCCTCACCGTGGACGTCGGTCGCCCCGGTCCCGAGGTGTTCCAGGCGCTGCTGCGCGAGGGCGTGATCGTGCGTCCGCTGATTCCTTACGGGCTGGCGCAGTGGCTGCGGATATCGATCGGCACCGAGGCGCAGAACCTGCGTTGCCTCGCGGCGCTCGCGAAGGTCCTGGGACGCTGAGCACCAGCCTGACCGTCCATCCGCTGCCGACAGGACCGGTGCGCGGGTCGCTGCGCGTACCCGGTGACAAGTCCATCTCGCACCGCGCATTGCTGGTGTCGGCGATCGCCGATGGCAGCACGGAGATCCATGGCTATCTGGATGCTGCCGATCCGAACGCGACGCTGAGCGCGCTGCGCGCGCTGGGCGTCCGCATAGAGCGCGACGGCACGGTCCTGCAGGTGCACGGCGTCGGGTTGCACGGCTTGCGCGCGCCAACGGCACCGCTGGACATGGGCAATGCCGGCACCGCGATGCGGCTGATCGCAGGGCTGCTCGCGGGTCAAGCTTTCGCCTCAGAGCTGGTCGGCGATGCCTCGCTGTCGCGGCGACCGATGCGCCGCATCGCCGAGCCCTTGATCAGCATGGGTGCCGGGGTGACGACCACGGACGCGGGCACTGCGCCGATCAACATCCACGGCGAGCAGCCGCTGCGTGGCGGGCTGGCGTTCTCCGTGACCTCGGCCCAGGTCCAGGGCGCGATCCTGTTGGCGGGGCTCTACGCCGATGGGCCCACCACCGTGCATGCCGACGCGCCGCTGCGCGCGCACACCGAAGTCATGCTGCGACGTTTCGGGGTGGAGCTGCGGCGTGATGATGCGAGCCTCACGCTGGTGCCACCGAACGCGCTGATCTCGCCCGGCGTAGTCGAGATCCCGAGGGACATCTCCTCAGCCGCCTTCCATCTGGTGCTCGCAGCCCTGAACCCGGATGCCGAGATCACGCTACGCGGGGTGGGCGCGGATCCGACCCGGGACGGCGTGCTGCGACTGCTGGCGCGCATGGGTATGGCGGTGGCGCGTTCGGATGATGGCGCGGTGGGCGGGGAGCACAGCGCCACCCTGACCGCGCGCAGCACGCCGCTGCACGGCGCGACCCTGGATGGGCCCGACGTGACGGTAGCGATGGACGAGTTCCCGATCCTGGCGATCGCCGCGGCCGGCGCTACGGGCCCCAGCGCAGTGGTCGGTGCCCCGGAGCTCAGGGTGAAGGAGAGTGACCGCATCAGCGCCATGGCCCAGGGCCTGGCTACGCTGGGCATCGTGGTCGAGGAGCAGCCCGATGGCCTGGTGATCCAGGGCGGGCGACTCAGCGGGGGCAGGGTGGATGCGTGTGGGGATCACCGGGTGGCCATGGCCTTCGCGGTCGCTGCCACCGTCGCCAAGGGCCCCATCCGGATCGACGGATGCGGCAACATCGGCACCTCCTACCCGGGCTTCGTGGATGACCTGCGCGCCCTGGGGATCACCGTGGAGGTGCACGAGTCATGAGCGAGCCAGCGCCTGCCATCGCCCCAGTCATCGCGATAGACGGCCCTTCGGGTTCTGGCAAGGGCACGGTCGCCCGGATCGTGGCCCGCGAGCTCGGCTGGCATCTGCTGGACTCCGGTGCGCTGTACCGCCTGATCGCGGTCGCTGCGGAGGACGCGGGGGTCGGGCCTGAGGACCCGGACGGCTTGGCAGGGCTCGCCGCCGCCCTGGCGCCAGAGTTCGGTGAGGACGGTTCGGGAGCCGAGCGGATCCTGCTGGACGGCGTGGATGTGACCCTGAGGGTTCGGCACGAGACCACCGGTGCCCTGGCCTCCAAGGTGGCAGCCGTACCGGCGGTGCGCGCGGCCCTGCTCGGACTGCAGCGAGGCCTGCGCCAGGCACCGGGGTTGGTAGCCGATGGGCGGGACATGGGGACGGTCGTATTCCCCGACGCGACGGTCAAAGTGTTCCTCGATGCTAGCCTCGAGGAACGGGCCCGAAGACGCCATAAGCAGTTGATGGAAAAGGGAATCGATGTTAGTCTGCCCGGCCTTTTCGCGGAGGTCGCCGAGCGCGATCGACGCGATCGGGAACGGGAGACGGCCCCCCTGCGACCTGCTTCGGATGCTGTGGTGCTAGACAGCACGACGGTGTCCGTACGCGACGTGGTGGATCGGGTCCTCGGATTGGAACGCTCAGCGCGCTCGCGCTGAGCGGGATCGGGTACAGGGGCGCTGCCATGGGATGGCGGCGCGGATCACTCACAGACCGGACCGACCGGATGCCGGTACCGGGTTGCTAGCACTAACAGGCGCGGCCTGCGGGCCGTCGGGAACAAACCAACATGTCAGAGAACTTCGCACAGCTACTCGAGGAGAGCCTCTCCCAACAGAAGATGCAGACCGGCGCCATCCTGATGGCACGGGTCGTGGACATCCGTTCGGACGTCGTCATCGTCAACGCCGGCTTGAAGTCCGAGGCGGTCATCCCTGCCGAGCAGTTCAAGGACGAGCGGGGCGAGATGGAAGTCGCGATCGGTGACGAGGTCGAGGTCGCGCTGGATGCCGTCGAGGACGGTTTCGGTGAGACCCGCCTGTCGCGCGAGAAGGCCAAGCGCGCGCGCACCTGGACCGAACTGGAGAAGGCTTTCGAGGGGGACGAGGTCGTCTCCGGCATCATCACCGGCAAGGTGAAGGGTGGATTCACGGTCGAGCTGGAGCACGTACGCGCGTTCCTGCCCGGATCGCTGGTGGATGTGCGCCCGGTGCGCGACACCACCTACCTCGAGGGCAAGCCGCTCGAGTTCAAGGTCATCAAGCTGGACCGCCGCCGCAACAACGTGGTGGTGTCCCGCCGCGCCGTGGTCGAGAAGGAGTACAGCGCAGAGCGTGACGAGATGCTCAAGAACCTCCAGGAGGGCGCGGTGCTCAAGGGCATCGTCAAGAACCTCACGGAGTACGGTGCCTTCGTCGACCTGGGTGGCATCGACGGTCTGCTGCACATCACCGACATGGCCTGGAAGCGCGTCAAGCATCCTTCCGAGGTGGTCGAGGTCGGTCGCGAGATCGACGTCAAGGTGCTGAAGTTCGACCGCGAGCGCAACCGCGTCTCGCTGGGTCTGAAGCAGCTCGGCGCGGATCCCTGGGAGGATCTGGCCCGCCGCTACCCGTCCGGTGCGCGCCTGTTCGGTCGCGTCACCAACATCGCCGAGTACGGCGCCTTCGTCGAGATCGAGGATGGCGTCGAGGGTCTGGTGCACGTCTCCGAGATGGACTGGACCAACAAGAACGTGAACCCGCAGAAGGTTGTGTCCATCGGCGACGAGGCCGAGGTCATGGTCCTGGACATCGACGAGGAGCGTCGCCGCATCTCCCTGGGTATCAAGCAGTGCATGCCCAACCCCTGGGATGAGTTCGCGATCGCCCACGGCAAGGGTGACCGGGTCAGCGGCAAGATCAAGTCCATCACCGACTTCGGCGTGTTCGTCGGGCTCGACGGTGGCATCGACGGCCTGGTCCACCTGTCAGACCTGTCCTGGGACCTGCCGGGCGAAGATGCCGTGCGCCAGTACAAGAAGGGTGAGGATGTCGAGGCCGTGGTCCTCAGCATCGATGCCGAGCGCGAGCGCATCTCGCTGGGCGTCAAGCAGATGGAGCAGGACCCGATGGCGCAGTTCCTGTCCGAGCACCCGAAGGGGAGCATGGTCAAGGGCACCGTCCGCGAGGTCGATGCCAAGGGTGCCGTCATCGATCTGGGCAACGGGATCGAGGGTTACCTGCGTGCCTCCGAGCTGGCCGTGGACCGCGTCGAAGACGCGCGTACCGTGCTCAGCGAGGGTGCCGAGGTCGAGTCCCGCTTCATCGGCATGGACCGCAAGACCCGCGCGATCAGCCTCTCCATCAAGGCCAAGGAGCTCCGTGAGGAGGCCGAGGCGATGCAGAGCTACTCCCGCAGCAAGTCCACCGGCGCCACGCTGGGCGACTTCCTGAAGGAGCACATCGGCGGCAGCGAGAGCGACGCCGAAGAAGAGTCCGAGGACGCCTGAGCCGGATGGGGTGGGCCACCTGGGTGGCCCACCCCCTTCCACTCCAGCCCAGGACTCCGCTAGACTCGACATAGCCCTAGAATCAGTGACTTAGAGCATGACGAAGTCTGAACTCATAGAACTCATATCGCGTAAGCAGAAGCACCTGCCCTCCAAGGACGTGGAGTTGGCGGTGAAGAGCTTGCTGGAGATCATGAGCTCCGCCCTGGCCGGCGGTGAGCGGATCGAAGTCCGTGGCTTCGGCAGCTTCTCATTGCACTTCCGCCCACCCCGCATGGGGCGGAACCCCAAGACCGGCGCGGCGGTGGCGCTACCCGGCAAGTTCGTCCCGCACTTCAAGCCGGGCAAGGACCTCCGCGACCGGGCCAACGAAGGCCTGCGCGAGGAGCGTGCGGCGCGCGGGGCAGCCACCGGCTGAACCTCGGATCGGACCCGCCCCCGGACCTGCAACCGCGGGTCGCGGTACGCTAGTCGGCGCACACAGTCCCCATCACGGGAGGCGGAAATGGGCCGCATCATCACCACGCTGCTGGCGCTGATTCTGATCGGCCTGGCTGCTGCGTTCTCCTACCTCAACGCCGGGGTGGTCAACATCGACTACCTGCTCGGCCAGGCGGAGGTGCGCTTGCACTGGTTGGTCTACGCGGCGTTGGTGTCGGGTTGGCTGCTCGGCATCCTGAGTTTGGTGGGTCCGCTGATCCGCCTCGCCGCATCCCGTCGGCGTCTGCGCGAGCAGGTGCGGCTGATGGAGACCGAACTCGATAACCTGCGGAGACTCCCGATCAGCGATGTTCGCTGAGTTGTCACCACTGCTACTTATCGCGCTGGCACTGGCCCTCGTGCTGCTGCTGGTGCTGATCCTGCGCCATGGCTTCGGCAGTCGCCGACGCGGCGACGGTCTGCACCCGGACTACCTCAAGGGGCTCAACTACCTGCTGAACGAGGAGACCGATCGTGCGATCGACCTGTTCGTGCGCATGGCGGAGCTCGACAGTGAGACCGTGGAGACGCACTTCGCACTCGGCAGCCTGTTCCGCCGGCGCGGCGAGGTGGATCGCGCCATCCGCATCCACCAGAACCTGATCGCGCGTCCGAACCTCGCCCGCGACCAGCGTCAGCAAGCGCTGTTCGCACTCGGCGAGGACTACATGCGTGCCGGTCTCCAGGATCGCGCCGAGCATCTGTTCCAGGATCTCGTGGACGCTGCGCGTTTCCGCCGCCGCGCGTTGGAGCAGCTCGCGTCCATCTACGAGCAGCAGAAGGGTTGGGACGAGGCCATAACGGTCCGTAAACGCTTGCAGGTCATCCGCGGTGGCGACGATAGACACATCATCGCGCACTACCTGTGCGAGCAGGCGGAGGCTGCGGGGCTCGCCCGCGATCCGCGAACCGCACGCACACTGCTGCGCAAAGCCACCTCGCAGGACCGTGACTCGCTGCGTGCCCAGATCCTGCTGGCCGGATTATCTGAATCGGAAGGCGACGACGAAGGCGCGATGCGTGCGTACCGCCGCATCCTCGAACAGGACAGCAGCCTCGCAGTGCTAGTGCTGCCCAAGTTGCGGCGCGTGTTGCGCGGTGCCGGGCGTGCCGAGGTGTTCACGGAAGCGGTGCTCGCGATGGAGAAGGCAGGGGGCGCGGCGGCTCGCGCCCATATCGCGCTCGCCCTGGTACTGAACCCGGAGCTCGAGGAACCCGTGACCCTGCGCATCTTCCGCGGCTGGGTCGAGGGCGAGGCGGCTTTCGCAGGCACCCTACGGCTGCTCGATGGCCGTAACGACGAGGCCAGCGACCGCCGGCTGTTGGATGCGGTGCGCGGTCTGCTCGACGGTCGCCCGCGCTTCCGTTGCGGCGAGTGCGGTTTCGCGGGCCACGTGCACTACTGGCAGTGCCCCAGCTGCAAGAGCTGGGATCGGACCCAGGGCATCAGCCTCGCCGGTGGCCTGTTCCCGGAGCCCGAGGACAAACGCGTCCCGTCTTTGAGCCGACGCGTAGCGGATCGGCCTTGAAGCTGGTCTGACGCTGTCTATAGTCCTGCCTCGCGTCCATCCGGGCGCGGGCCGGCCATGGACTTCTCCATGGCCACTCCAAGGAATCCACTCCAAGGAAGGAGGACTAGAGATGAAGCGTCGACCCATCAGGGACATGATCCTGCCCGTGATCGCGGGCATCTCACTACTGACACCCGGCCTGCTCTGGGCCGGCCCGGTGAACGTGAACACCGCGGACGCCACCACCATCGCGCGCGAGCTCAAGGGCGTCGGGCTGTCCCGCGCCCGCGCGATCATCGCCTACCGCGAGCAGCACGGGCCCTTCGAGGACCTGGACGACCTGCTCGCGGTGGACGGGATCGGCCCGCGCATCATCGAGCAGAACAGGGAGTTCATCCTGCTGGATGCACGCGGCGCTGGTTGAGCCGCGGCGGACGGGGTGGGGTGCCCATGAGGACACCCCACCCCCAGCCACCGGCGCGTCCTGCCCCTCTGCTATCCTCGCGCCCCGCCGACCCTGGCGGATTCGAGGCGTTGCGGATGACTCAGCAGGTGCGAACAGCGGTGTTCCCGGTCGCCGGACTCGGCACCCGGTTCCTGCCCGCGACCAAGGCGGTGCCGAAGGAGATGCTGCCGGTGGTCGATCGGCCGCTGGTGCAGTACGCGGTCGAGGAAGCGGTCGCCGCCGGCGTAACCCGCATCATCTTCGTCAACGGACCGACCAAGGGTTCGATCCAGGATCACTTCCAACCTGCGCCGTCGCTTGAAGCAGACCTCCTGGCGCGCGGTCGCGCCGAGCTGGTGGAGAAGCTGCGCGGCACCCACTCCGAGGGGGTCACCTTCAGTACGGTGATCCAGCAGCAGCCGCTGGGACTCGGTCACGCAGTGTTGCAAGCGCGCGACCTAGTCGGCGACGAACCCTTCTTCGTGGTGCTGCCAGATGACCTGATGATCGGCGAGCCGCCGTGTCTGCAACAGATGCTGGCACCGTACGCGGCGACCGGTACCAGCGTGGTCGTGACCCAGCAGGTGCCGCATGATCGCACCGACCGCTACGGCATCGTCAGCGGCACGCGCCTGGACGATCGCCTGATGCGCCTCGATGGCATGGTCGAGAAACCGCATCCGGATCAGGCACCATCCGATGAGGCGGTGGTCGGTCGTTACCTGCTGACACCGAGCATCTGGCGCGAGTTGGAACAGCTCGGCGCGGGCGCGGGTGGAGAGATCCAGCTCACCGACGCGATCGCTGCGCTGATCCCGAAGGAGGGCGTGCACGCGTTCCACTTCGCCGGCAAACGCTTCGATTGCGGATCCAAGCTCGGGTTCCTCGAGGCCACGGTCACGCTGGCGCTGGAGGATCCGGAGGTGTCCGAGCGATTCCGCGAGGTCCTGCGCAAGCTGATCTGAGCACCACACGCCCTCCCGTGCGTGCACCCCAGACGACGACGGCCCAATGCTCACGCATCGGGCCGTCACTCGTATGGCTCCCCGGGACGGGCTCGAACCGCCGACCTAATGATTAACAGTCATCCGCTCTACCGACTGAGCTACCGGGGAATTCTGGCAGGACGGGAGACCCCGTCTGGAAGGCGCGGGATTCTCGCGGATGGGTCCCGCCCAGTCAAGGAAACACGGACTCAACCGCCGCTGAGCGCGCCTCTGATCCGTTCGATCGCCGCATCCAGCGTCGCCATATCGGTGGCGAATGACAGCCGCAGGTGGCCGGGCGCACCGAATGCGGTGCCGGGGACCAGGGCGACGCCGGCATCCACCAGTAGGCGTTCGGCCAGCGCGAGGTCATCCGCGACCCCATCCATGCCAGCGATCGCCTCGCTGAAGTCCGGGAAGGCGTAGAAGGTGCCTTCACCGGCCCGGCAACGCACGCCGGGCATGGCCGCGAGCTGGGTCACCACGGCGTCATGGCGTTCCCGGAACGCCTTGACCATGGGCAGCAGGCAGCCCTGATCGCCGCCGATCGCTGCCACGGCAGCGGCCTGGGCGATTGAGCAGGGGTTCGAGGTGGACTGGGACTGCAACTTGGTCATGGCCTTGATCAGCTTCAGCGGGCCTGCCGCGTAGCCGATCCGCCAGCCGGTCATGGCGTAGGTCTTAGAGACCCCGTTCACGACCACGGTGCGGCCCACGAGGTCCGGGCAGGCCATCAGGATGTTGCAGAAGGGCTCGTCGGCCCAGTAGATGTCCTCGTAGATGTCGTCGGTGACGACCAGCACTTCGGGGTGCTGTCGCAGCACCTCGCCCAGCGCCCCCAGCTCGGCCCGCGTGTAGGCGGCACCGGTGGGGTTGGACGGGCTGTTCAGCACCAGCAGGCGGGTGCGCGGGGTGATCGCCGCGGCGAGCTGCTCCGGCAGCATCTTGAAGTCCGCATCGATGCCGCAGTCGACCACCCGGACCTCGGCGCCGGCCAGCATGGCCATGTCCGGATAGGAGACCCAGTAGGGGGCCGGCACGATGACCTCATCGCCGTCGTCCAGCAGCGCCATACACAGGTTGTAGAGGCTGTGCTTGGCGCCCACCGAGACCAGCACCTGGTCCGGGGTGTAGCTGAAGCCGTTGTCGCGCTCGAACTTGGCCACGATCGCCGCTTTCAACCCCGGGGTGCCGCCGACCGCGGTGTAGCGGGTCTGGCCGTCCGCGATCGCACGCACCGCCGCCTCACGGATGTGCGCCGGGGTGTCGAAGTCCGGCTCGCCAGCGCCCAGGCCGATGATGTCCTTGCCCGCGGCGCGCAGCTCAGCGGCACGCTGGGTCACCGCCAGGGTGGGCGAGGGCTTGATGCGATCCAGGCGCGAGGCGGTCTTCATCGGTACTCCAGGACGGATGCCGCCGCCGGAGCAGGGCACCGGGGCGGTGGTGGCGGGTAAGATGGACGGCTGATTCTACCAGTGGCGCAGATGCACGATAGCGACGAACAGGGGACCGGTGACAACTTCCGGCTGACCGCGGCTTACAGCCCGGCGGGAGATCAGCCCGAGGCGATCGCGGCGCTGCTCGATGGCCTGGATTCCGGATTGGCGGCGCAGACCCTGCTCGGCGTCACTGGCTCCGGCAAGACCTTCACCATCGCCAACGTGGTGCAGTCGGTGCAGCGCCCGACGCTGGTGATGGTGCACAACAAGACCCTGGCGGCGCAGCTCTACGGCGAGTTCAAGGAGTACTTCCCCGATAACCGGGTGGAGTACTTCGTCTCCTACTACGACTACTACCAACCGGAGGCCTACGTCCCGTCATCGGACACCTTCATCGAGAAGGACGCCTCGATCAATGCGCACATCGAGCAGATGCGCCTGTCCGCGACCAAGGCGCTGCTGGAGCGGCGGGATTCGATCATCGTCGCGACGGTGTCCGCGATCTACGGCCTGGGTGATCCCGAGGCCTACCTGAAGATGGTGCTGCATCTGACGCGCGGCGATCGCATGGACCAGCGCGCGATCCTGCGACGCCTGGCCGAGATGCAGTACACCCGCAACGAGTACGACCTGACCCCGGGCACCTACCGCGTGCGCGGTGAGGTCATCGACATCTTCCCGGCTGAGTCCGAGCGCGAGGCGGTACGCATCGAGCTGTTCGATGACGAGATCGAGCAGATCGCCTACTTCGATCCGCTCACCGGCGAGGTGATCCGCAAGGTGCCGCGCTTCACCGTGTTCCCGAAGTCGCACTACGTGACGCCGCGCGAGACGCTGCTCAAAGCGACCGAGTCGATCAAGGAGGAGCTGAAGGGCCGGTTGGCGCAGCTACGCGACGCGCAGAAGCTGGTCGAGGCGCAGCGCCTGGAGCAGCGCACGCTGTACGACATCGAGATGATCCTCGAGCTCGGCTACTGCTCGGGGATCGAGAACTACTCGCGCTACCTGTCGGGGCGGGCGCCCGGCGAGCCCCCGCCTTGTCTGTTCGACTACCTGCCGTCCGATGCGCTGCTGGTGGTGGACGAGAGCCATGTCTCCATCCCGCAGCTGGGCGCGATGTACAAAGGTGATCGCTCGCGCAAGGAGACGCTGGTCGAGTACGGCTTCCGCTTGCCTTCGGCGCTTGATAACCGGCCGTTGCGCTTCGATGAGTGGGAGCGCCTGTCACCACAGACCATCTTCGTCTCGGCGACGCCCGGACCTTACGAGGCGCGCACCGAAGGCAAGCGGGTGGAGCAGGTCGTGCGACCGACCGGCCTGGTGGACCCGGTGGTGGAGGTGCGCCCGGTGGCGACGCAGGTGGATGACCTGCTGTCGGAGATCAACCTGCGCGCGGCGGTCAAGGAGCGGGTGCTCGTCACCACGCTGACCAAGCGCATGGCCGAGGACCTGACCGACTACCTGCACGAACACGGCGTGAAGGTGCGCTACCTGCACTCGGACATCGAGACCGTTGAGCGCTCCGAGATCCTGCGCGACCTGCGCCTGGGTGAGTTCGATGTACTGGTCGGGATCAACTTGCTGCGTGAGGGGCTGGACCTGCCGGAGGTCTCGCTGGTCGCGATCCTGGATGCGGACAAGGAAGGCTTCCTGCGTAGCACCGGTGCGTTGATCCAGACCATCGGTCGCGCGGCGCGCAACCTCAACGGCAAGGCGATCCTGTACGCGGCGCGCATCACCGATTCGATGCAGCGCGCGCTGGACGAGACGGACCGGCGTCGTGCGCGGCAGCTGGAGTTCAACATCGAGCACGGCATCACCCCGCAGACCATCAGCAAGCGGGTGGCCGATGTGATGGAGGGTGCGCGGTACGCGCGCGGTGGCCGCCGCAGCCGCGGCGAGCGGGTGTCCGAGGGGCTGTCGTCGGATCAGCTGCAGGCGAAGATCGCGGTCCTGCAGCAGCGGATGTTCCAGCATGCGAAGGATCTGGAGTTCGAGGAGGCGGCCAAAGTGCGCGATGAAGTCGCTGCACTTCGGAAAGAGTTGGTCGGCCTCTGACCGACGCCGTCCCGGGGTCGGCTCTCCCGCGTCATGGCGTTGTTGCGCTTCGGCCCTCGGATCCTCAGTACCCAGCACGGTAACTCCGGTCCTCGGGCCTCGCGCGCCTAGCCCTGACGCAGGAGCTCTCGCCCGGTGCTCAGACCAGTGTGGTCGCGGCTTTGATATCTCTTGGACCAGCTTCGCCGGATCGGCGCTACTTCGGTTGAGGTCGCTCCGACCGGCGCTTCGGTCAGCCGAGCGCGGGCGCGGCATCGGTCAAGGTCCCTACGAGCGTGCCGTTCGCGCCCCACGTCGACTGGTCGAAGGGCCAATAGAGCCCGGGCTGAGTTGGGTTGTTGCGGGCGCTTCGGTGCAGGGGCGCGAGGCCCGAGGCCCGAGGCCGCCAGGAGCACCGCAAAGGCTTGAGGCTCTAGGGACCGCCCCGTACAATCCGCGTCCCGGCGATGCCGGGGACCCATAGGCGCGTAGCTCAGCTGGTTAGAGCACCACCTTGACATGGTGGGGGTCGTTGGTTCGAGTCCAATCGCGCCTACCAGTTCATCCCACGGGGGTACCGCAGCGGTGCCCCGTCGCGCCACCGCAGGAGGTGGGCGGCACGCATACCGGGTGGCCTCTCGTACGGGCCACCGCTAAGAGGAGAGCACATGCCGACCATCACCCTCCCTGACGGAAGTAAGCGCCCCTACGATCAGTCCGTGACCGCAGCCACGGTGGCGGCCGACATCGGCCCCGGCTTGGCCAAGGCCGCGCTGGCGGCGAAGGTGGACGGCCGCCTGGTGGACGTCAGCCTGCCGATCGAGGCCGATGCCGAGCTCGCGCTGATCACCTCGCGCGACGCGGAGGGCGTCGAGGTGCTGCGGCACTCGACCGCCCATCTGCTGGCGCATGCGGTCAAGCGGCTGTTCCCCGAGGCCCAGGTCACCATCGGCCCGGTCATCGACGACGGCTTCTTCTACGACTTCGCGTTCGAGCGCGGCTTCAAGCCCGAGGACCTGGAGGCCCTGGAGGCCGAGATGGGTCGCATCGTGGCCGAGGCCATCCCGGTGCAGCGCGAGGTCTGGGACCGCGACGAGGCCGCCGCCTTCTTCAAGGCGCAGGGCGAGACCTACAAGGCCGAGATCATCGGTGACCTGCCGGCAGGAGAGACCATCACGCTCTACCGCCAGGGCGACTTCGTGGACCTCTGTCGCGGGCCGCATGTGCCCAGCACCGGCAGCTTGGGCGTGTTCAAGCTGACCAAGGTGGCTGGGGCCTACTGGCGCGGCGATTCGCGCAACCCGATGCTCCAGCGTATCTACGGCACCGCCTGGCCCGACAAGAAGGCGCTGAAGCAGTACCTGCACCGCCTGGATGAGGCCGAGAAGCGCGACCACCGGCGCATCGGCAAGGACCTGGACCTGTTCAGCCTGCAGGAGGACGCTGGCGGCGGCCTGGTGTTCTGGCACCCCAAGGGCGCGCGCGTCCGTCGCACCATCGAGGATCACTGGCGCGAGCGCCATGTGGCCGGCGGCTACGAGCTGCTCTACACCCCGCACATCGCCCTGCAGTCTCTGTGGGACACCTCGGGGCACACCGACTTCTACCGCGAAGGCATGTACGAGCCGATGGTGGAGGACGAGCAGCTCTACCAGCTCAAGCCCATGAACTGCCCGTTCCACATCCTCATCTACAAGGACAAGCTGCGCTCCTACCGGGAGCTGCCGTTCCGCTGGGGCGAGCTGGGCACGGTCTACCGGCACGAGATGAGCGGGGCCCTGCACGGCCTGATGCGGGTCCGGGGCTTCACTCAGGATGACGCCCACATCTTCTGCACCGAGGACCAGATCACCTCGGAGATCGCCCGGGTGCTGGATTTCTCGCTGTCGCTGCTGCGGGACTTCGGCTTCGAGGACTTCGCGATCATGCTCTCCACCCAGCCCGAGAAGTCGGTGGGTTCGGACGAGATCTGGACGCGGTCCACCGCCGCCCTGCGGGCTGCCCTGGAGCAGGAGGACCTGGCTTACGAGGTGGACGAGGGCGGCGGCGCCTTCTACGGGCCCAAGATCGATATCGCCCTGGAGGACGCCATCGGGCGCCAGTGGCAGTGCTCGACCATCCAGCTGGATTTCAACCTGCCTGAGCGCTTCCAGATGGAGTACGTGGCGGCTGACGGCGAGCGCCATCGGCCGATCATGATCCACCGGGCGCTGCTGGGTTCCCTGGAGCGTTTCTTCGGCATCCTGGTCGAGCATTACGCCGGTCGCTTCCCGACCTGGCTGGCTCCGGTGCAGGCCGTCGTGCTCAATATCACCGATCGCCAGGCCGACTTTGCGGCTTCGGTCGCAGAAACATTGAAGAATCAGGGGGTTCGGGCCGAATCGGACTTGAGGAATGAGAAGATCGGCTTTAAAATCCGCGAGCACACCCTGCAACGGGTCCCCTACCTGCTGGTCGTTGGCGACCGGGAGGCTGAGGACGGAACAGTGGCCGTGCGCTCCCGATCCGGTCTGGACCTGGGCGTCATCTCAGTAGCTGAGGTGGCGGATGCCCTAGTCCAGGAGATCGCGACGCGCGGCCACGTCAGTTTGGAGAACGCGAGATCGCAGCCAACAAGAGAGTAAGACGGAACGGAGAGATCACTGCCGACAAGGTCAGGGTCATCGGAGCCGAAGGGGATCAGCTGGGCGTGTTGGGTATCAACGAAGCGCTCGCGCTGGCGCTCGAAGCCACGCTGGACCTAGTCGAGGTGTCACCGAACGTCGAACCACCCGTCTGCAAGATCATGGACTTCGGTCGCTTCCTGTTCGAACAGAACAAGAAGACGCAGGCGGCCAAGAAGAAGCAGAAGCAGGTCCAGATCAAGGAGGTCAAGTTCAGACCTGGGACCGATGAGGGCGACTACCAGGTGAAGCTACGGAACCTGTCGCGGTTCCTGATAGCTGGTGACAAGGCCAAGGTCACGCTGCGTTTCCGCGGTCGTGAGATGGCGCACCAGGAACTCGGTCGCAAGCTGCTGGACAGGGTGAAGACGGATCTGGAGGAGCTGGGCGCAGTCGAACAGTTCCCCAAGATGGAGGGCCGGCAGATGATCATGGTCATCTCGCCGCGCAAGAAGTAGCAAGAAGAGACTAGGGACTCGGGACGCAAGACTCGGGACTCAGGACGAAAACAAGTGAGGGCAGAGCCCTCCGCCCAAGTCGGGTGACCGACCAGGGCCATAACTGGAGAAGAGTAGATGCCTAAGATGAAGACCAACCGAGGTGCTGCGAAGCGCTTCCGGAAGACCGGCTCCGGCCGGTTCAAGTGCAAGCAGGCGCACCTGCGGCACATCCTCACCAAGAAGAGCTCGAAGCGTAAGCGTCATCTTCGTTCCTCCAACATGATCGCAGACAGTGACCTCAAGATGGTCCGTCGTCTGCTGCCCTACGTCTGAGGAGAAGATAGATGCCACGCACAAGCAACAGCGTCCCTTCGCGCGCCCGTCGTAAGAAGGTCCTCGGCAAGGCCAAGGGCTACTACGGCGCACGCAGCAAGACCTTCAAGACCGCCAAGCAGGCGGTCACCAAGGCGGGTCAGTACGCCTACCGCGACCGTCGCCAGCGCAAGCGTCAGTTCCGCGCGCTCTGGATCGCTCGGATCAACGCGGGCGCACGCGCCAACGGTCTGTCCTACAGCCGGATGATGGATGGCCTGAACAAGGCGCAGATCGAGGTCGACCGCAAGGTCCTCGCCGATCTCGCGGTGTTCGAGCCTGAAGCCTTCACGGCTCTGGCGGAGCGGGCCAAGGCCAGCCTCAGCGCCTGATCGGATCCGTCCGCCAGGGCGGACCGGCACAGTCGGAGAGGGGGAGGGCCTGAAGATCCTTCCCCTCTCTGCGTTTCGGATACCGGTGATTCCAGTGATTTCGGGGGACAGCGTGTCGCGGATCGAAGATGTACTGGAACGAGCGCAGCGGGACATCGCAGCGGCCAGCGACACGCGGTCGCTCGAGGCCGTGCGCGTCGCGCTGCTCGGCCGCAAGGGCGAGCTCACCGAGCTGCTGAAGAGCGTCGCTGGGATGGCGCCCGATCAGCGCCGCGAACAAGGTCAGGCCATCAACCTCGCCAAACAGACGATCGCTGCTGCGATCGATGCGCGGGCACAGGCCATCGCGACCGAGGAACTCGATGCGCGCCTGGCCTCGGAGGAGTTGGACCTCACGCTTCCCGGTCGCGGCGAGCCCACCGGCAGCCTGCACCCGATCACGCGCACCATGGAGCGGATCGAGGCGAACTTCTCGGAGGCGGGCTTCAGCGTCGCTGAGGGCCCGGAGATCGAGGACGAGTACCACAACTTCACCGCGCTCAACTTCCCGGAAGATCATCCTGCGCGTGCGATGCACGACACCTTCTACCTGGAGGAGCAGCGCGACGGTGCTGCGCTGCTGCTGCGTACGCACACCTCACCCGTGCAGATCCGCGCCATGCGCGAGACCGGCGCCCCGATCCGGATCATCGCACCGGGTCGCGTGTACCGCTGCGATTCCGACCTCACGCACACACCGATGTTCCACCAGGTCGAAGGGCTGCTGGTGGACCGCGATGTGAGCATGGCGAACCTGAAGTCGGTCCTGCACGACTTCCTCAACGCGTTCTTCGAGCGCCCGCTGAAGGTGCGTCTGCGGCCCAGCTTCTTCCCGTTCACCGAGCCCTCAGCCGAGATGGATGTCGAGTGCATCCATTGCGCGGGTGCCGGCTGCCGCATCTGCTCGCGTACCGGATGGCTGGAGATCCTCGGCTGCGGCATGGTGCATCCGGCGGTGCTGGAGCATGTGGGTCTTGATCCCGAGGAGTGGTCGGGCTACGCCTTCGGGATGGGCGTCGAGCGTCTGGCGATGCTCCGCTACGGGGTGGACGACCTACGCGTCCTGTTCGAGAACGATCTGCGCGTGCTCGCGCAGTTCCGCGGCAGCATCTAGGGGGCGCGATGAAGATCAGCATCGCATGGCTCCGTGATTGGCTGGACCTGCCCGAAGCAGCGCCCGAGCTCGCCGACCGCCTGAGCATGGCCGGCTTGGAGGTCAGCGCGATCGAGCCCGCCGCTGCCGCATTGAAGGATGTAGTCGTCGCCGAGGTCACTGAGGTCTCGCAGCATCCCGACGCTGACCGGCTGTCGGTGTGCGTCGTCTCCGACGGCAGCGGCACGCCATCGCAGGTCGTCTGCGGTGCGCCGAACGTGCGCGCCGGCATGAGGGCCGCGCTGGTCCGCGTCGGTGGCAAGGTCGGTGATCTGGCGGTCCGCAAGGCGAAGCTGCGCGGCGTGGAGAGCGCTGGCATGCTCTGCTCGGTGCGTGAGCTCGGCATGGGCGAGGATCATGACGGCATCCTCGAGTTGCCTGCTGACGCGCCGGTGGGCGAGGACCTGGTCCGGTACCTGGCCCTGGACGACTCGGTCCTGGAGCTGGAGCTGACCCCGAACCGCGGCGACTGCCTGTCGGTGCGCGGGGTCGCGCGCGATCTCGCCGCCATCCTCGGTCGCGAGTTCCGGGATCCCGCCATCGTCACGGTGGCGCCGACGCTGGATGAGCGCTACCCGATCGAGGTGACGCATCCCGAGGGCTGCCCGCGCATCGCCAGCCGCGTGATCCGCGGCATCGATCCCGGTGCTCGCAGCCCGGTCTGGCTGCGCGAGCGCCTGCGCCGCGCCGGCCTGCGCGCCATCAGTCCGGCGGTGGATGCCACCAACTACGTGATGCTGGAGCTGGGTCAGCCCATGCATGCCTACGACCTGCGCGAACTCGGCGCTGGCATCACGGTGCGGATGGCAGCCCCCGGCGAGACCATCACGCTGCTGGACGGCCGCGAGGTGAGCCCTGGCGCGGACGTGCTGGTGATCGCCGATGAGCGGCGTCTGCTGGGCCTGGCCGGCATCATGGGCGGCGAGGGCACGGGCATCGCGGATGACACCGTGGACGTGTTGCTGGAAGCTGCTTATTGGGACCCGGCCACGCTGGCCGGTCGTGCCCGCCGCTTCGGCCTGAGCACCGATGCCTCCCACCGCTTCGAGCGCGGCGTGGACCCCATGGGCCTGGAGCGGGCGCTGGAGCGTGCCACGGAACTCCTGCTGGCCATCGCCGGCGGTGCCGCGGGTCCCAGTTGCATGGTCGAGAACCCGGGGACCCTGCGGGCGCGGCCGGAGATCGAGCTGACGGCGGCCCGGGTCGAGCGGATCCTCGGTCTGCACATCGCCCCGGAGACCATCCGCAGCATCCTGGCGGCCTTGGGCTTCGGGGTTGCGGGATCGGCGGCTGGGCCCTGGCGGGTCCAGGTGCCTTCGCACCGTTCCGACGTGACCCGACCCGAGGACCTGATCGAGGAGGTCGGTCGCGTCCATGGCTACGAGCAGATTCCGGAGCGACCAGCCGTGGCCGCCGAGCGGATCGGGGCCCGCCCCGAGGGCCAGCACAGCATCGCCAGCCTGCGCCGCCTGCTGGTCGGGCGGGGCTACACCGAGGTCATCAACTACAGCTTCGTGGCCGCGGCCACCCAGGGCCGGATGTTCCCCGAGGTCACGCCCATCAAGTTGGCGAACCCGATCTCCGAGGACCTTGCGGTGATGCGCCACAGCCTGCTGCCCGGCCTGCTCCAGGTCGCCAGCAGCAACCTGGACCGGGGCGCCGCGCGGGTACGCATCTTCGAGTATGGCGTGAGGTTTGTACGCCAAGACGATGAAATAAAAGAAATAAACACCATCGCCATCCTCAACTGCGGGGCTGCAGATGCACCCGGTTGGGATGTGCCTGCCAGGCCGGCTGATCTGTACGACCTGAAAGGTGACCTGGAGGCGCTGGCGGCCACCGTCGGCGGGGTCGAGGTGGGGCCAGGCAGCCATCCCAGCTTCCATCCGGGGCAGGCTGCGCGCGTGAGTGTCGGTGGCCAGGAGCGAGGCCATCTAGGGCGGCTACACCCTGCGATCGCCCGTGATCTGGGCCTCTCCGAGGAGCCGTTGCTGCTGGAGATCGATGCCGAAGCCTTGCTGACCGGGTCGGTACCGCACTACCAGCGGGTCAGCCGTTACCCCGGCGTCCACCGCGACCTGGCGCTGGTGGTCCCTGAGGCGGTCCCGGCGGGAGCGCTGATGGAAGCCATCCGGAACGCCGGCGGCGGGCTGGTCACGGCCGTTTCCCCCTTCGATGTTTACCGGGGTCCGGGGGTAGAAGCAGGGCGAAAAAGTGTCGCTTTTACCTTGATTTTGCAGGATTCTTCGCGCACGCTTACTGACGCAGATGCCGAGTCTGCCCTGGCCGCGATCGTCGCAGCCCTGGAGCAGGATCTCGGCGCTAGGATGAGAACCTGACACCATGTCCCTGACCAAAGCAGAGATGTCCGAGGCCCTGTTCGAGGAGCTGGGCCTCAACAAGCGGGAGGCCAAGGAACTCGTCGACCTGTTCTTCGAGGAGATCCGGTCGGCCCTGGCCAGGGGCGAGCAGGTGAAATTGTCCGGTTTCGGCAACTTCGACCTGCGCGACAAGAACGAACGCCCTGGCCGGAACCCCAAGACCGGCGAGGAGATCCCGATCACCGCCCGCAGGGTGGTCACCTTTAGGCCTGGGCAGAAGCTCAAGGCGAGGGTCGAGGCATATGCTGGAACCGGGGAATAACGCAGAGCTGCCGGCGATCCCCGGCAAGCGCTACTTCACCATCGGTGAGGTCAGCGAACTCTGCGGCGTGAAGCCCCATGTGCTGCGCTACTGGGAGCAGGAGTTCCCGCAGCTCAAGCCGGTTAAGCGTCGCGGCAACCGCCGCTACTACCAGCGCCAGGACGTCCTGATCATCCGCCAGATCCGCAGCCTGCTCTACGAGCAGGGCTTCACCATCGGCGGTGCACGCCAGCAGCTCTCCAGCGAGGGCGCGAAGCAGGATGTGAACCAGAGCCAGCAGGTGATCCACCAGGTGCGCATGGAGCTCGAAGAGATCCTGAAGATCCTCCGACGCTGAGCGCGCCGCTTCCTGTATCATCCCGCCTCCCGACCTCACGGTCGGGCCGACTCACGGGGCGTGGCGCAGCCTGGTAGCGCACCTGCATGGGGTGCAGGGGGTCGGAGGTTCGAATCCTCTCGCCCCGACCAATCGAGCCCCCGGGTGCTTGCACCCGGGGGCTCTCTCGTTCCTGGGTCCTCCTGTGCAGCACCTTGCCGATGGGTTAGCCTTCGCACAACGACCGCGGTGCGCGCGAAGCCCCGCAGGTCGGTCGCCAGAGCCTGGGGGGAGTGGATCACTGGTGCCGCATTCGATGCCAAGGTTGACCGTTGCCGCCGGGATGCCAGGATGATTCGTCGTCCCTCGCTCCTGATCGCGCTGCTGTTGCTCGCATCGAGCAACCCCGCACTGGCTTCCTACAGCGAGCGCTTCCGGCACCTCACCATCACCGATGGGCTGGTCCAGAACTCCGCGCAAGCCCTTGCGCAGGACAGCACCGGCTACATCTGGATCGGTACGCAGGAGGGTCTGCACCGTTACGACGGCATCCGGCTGGACCTGTTCCGCTACGACCCGGATGACCCGCGTTCGCTAGGTGGCAACTCGATCAGCTACATCGCCGCCGGTCCAGACGGTGGCCTTTGGTTAGCGCACGATCGCGGCGTCGATCACTTCGATCCCACGACCGGAACCTTCGAGCATCTCCCTCACGCCGAAGCGGGCACCGATTCCCCCGGGATCTGGTCCGAGTACGCGTTGTTCGTGATGCTGGGGTCGGACGGGCGCTTGTGGATCGCGGGCGATCAGGGTCTGGATATCCTCGATCCGGCCACCGGTGGCTGGGAGCACTACGGTGAGGGCGCGCTGGATCCTACCCATGTGCTGCCGACGGATCGGGTCTATGCGATCCGCGAGGGCTCGGACGGGACGGTCTACCTCGGCACCGAGGAGGGCATGTTCCTGCTCGAGCAGGGCCGCGGTGAAGCCCATGAGTTCGACTGGGGCACCGACGAGGACAAGCTCGCGCACCACGCCGTCTACGCGATCTTCGAGGACGCCGAGCACCGCCTGTGGATCGGTCACTGGTACGGCCTGACCATGGTCGCGACCGACGGCGCGATGACGCATTGGCCGGAGCAGGACACCAGCTTCGCCGAAGGCGCCGAGGTGACGGTGCCGCGTTTGATCTACGCGATCGCGCAGGGCCAGCGCGGTGAGATCTGGGTCGGCACCGTGTACGGCGGTCTGGTGCACGTGTACCCCGACAGCGGGCGCATCGCGACCAGCACGGCTGATGCAAGCGATCCCACCAGCCTCAGCACGGACGAGATCTGGAGCCTGCTGGTGGACCGGGCGGGCCTGCTCTGGATCGGTACCAACGGCGGCGGCGTGGATCTGCTGGATCCTGCCACCGAGGTCTTCCAGCACTACCGCTACCTGCCCAGTCAGGAAGGCACGCTCCCGGATCCGAACGTATGGGGCATGCTCGCGGATAGTCGCGGGCGCCTGTGGATCAGCACCCAGAAGGGCCTCGCGCTGAAGCTCCCTGGCGAGGATGCATTGCAGGTGTTCAAGCGCGATGGCTCGCGCGACGATGCTGTGCGCGACGAGTTGGACGGGATCGAGGACGAGGACGCGCGCGCGGCGCGCGGCTGGGAGCTCTGGGCGCAGAACCACAGCCTGGGTCACAACTGGATCAACAGCGCCTACGAGGACTCGCAGGGCAGGATCTGGATCGGTACCTCCTACGGATTGGCACGGTACCTGGAGGACGGGACCTTCCAGCGCTACGGCTGGGTAGGGATGGACCCGGAGGTCCAGCCCTACGTGATGGACTGCATGGTCATCTCGGAGTTCGACGGCTACCTGTGGATCGGCACCTACGATGGCCTGGTCCGGTTCGATCCCGAGACCGGTGACTGGCGGCGCTACACCGAAGGTGCAGAGGACGCGCCCGGCCTGGAGGGTAGCTTCGTCGGCACGCTGCTGCATGTGGACGATGACACCCAGCTGGTGCTCACCGATGCCGGCCCGTTGACCATGCGCGTCACGCCCACGGGTTACGAGTTCGAGCGCGTCGACCACCCCGGCGAGCCCGGACACACGCTGCGCGCTACCTCCGCGAACGATGGCTTCATCCAGGGCGAGCGGCTCTGGCTGGGTACCAGCCTCGGGCTGCATTCGATCAACCTGCGCACCGGTGAGGTCGATCGGATCTACACCCAGGCGGACGGCCTGCCCAGCGATGTCATCTACGCGGTGGAGGCGGATGCAGCAGGCAACATCTGGGTCAGCACCACGCGCGGCCTGTCACAGCTCGACCGCGTGGCGCACGTGTTCCGTAACTACGATTACAACGACGGCCTGCAGAGCGACGAGTTCAACGGCGGTTCGTCCGCGCGTTTCGCCGATGGGCGCCTCGCCTTCGGCGGCATCAACGGCCTCAACATCTTCGACCCTGCACTGGTGGTTCCGAACACCAGCCGCCCCAGCGTCGCCATCACGCGCTTCTTCAAGTACGACGAGGCGCAGGACCTGAACGGCATGCTGGCTGCGGATGGTCGGGTGACGCTCGATCATGTGGACGATGTGATCGCGATCGAGTTCGTCGCCTTCGATTTCGCCGCACCCGAGCGCAACCAGTTCGAGTTCCGGCTCGAAGGCTTCGATCCGTTCTGGCGCGACGACGCGACCGGTAACCGCGCCATCTACACCAACCTCGATGCGGGCGACTACACCTTCATGGTCCGCGGCACCAACAAGGACGGTGTCTGGAGCGAGGAGGCGGCCACGCTGCGCATCAGGGTGCTGCCCGCGCCGTGGGAGACCTGGTGGGCGTACACGCTCTACCTGCTGCTGACCCTGTCGCTGAGCTATGGATTCTGGCGCCTGCAGAAGCATCGTTTGCTACGCGAGAACGCGCTCAAGCACGAGCAGCAGCGCCGGCATTGGGCGGAGACCCTGAACCAGCTCACGCAGTCGCTGCTCGGCACGCTGGACGATGCGGAGATCGCGGATCAGCTCTTGGATAACCTGGGTTGGATCGTCCCGTACCAGTACGCTGCTCTGTACCTGGAGCAGGGCACCGAGGTGAGGCTGGTCGCGCACCGCGGGCTGCGCACCGAGGATGTGCTGGCGTTCCGGCTGCTGTCCGAAGACAGCCCCCAGACCTTCGCTGGCCTGCGCGCTTCGCGCACCGCCGCGCACCTGTCTGCCGAGGTGGTGGCGGGCACACCGCTGCAGCTACCGGACGAACCGCATTGGCTGGCGGTCCCGATGACCACCCGCGCCGAGGAGTTCGCCTTGCTACTGCTCGGGCGTCCACAGCGAGCGTACGAGCCGCAGGAGGTCGCGATGACCGCGTCCTTCGCGCAGCAGGCTGTGGTCGCGTTGGAGAACGCGAAGCTGTTCGCGGAGGTGCAGAACCTCGCGACCACGGATGGGCTCACGCGTCTGAGCACCCGCCGCCACTTCCTGGATCAGGCGGAACTGGAGTACACGCGCAGCCGGCGTTACGGTCGGCGCCTGAGCTTGCTGATGCTGGACGCTGACCGCTTCAAGCAGGTCAACGATGAGTATGGCCATGAGGTCGGTGACCGCGTGCTCAAGCTGGTGGCCAGCGTCTGCCGGACCAACCTCAGACATTTCGACATCATCGGCCGCTACGGTGGTGAGGAGTTCATCATCGCGTTGCCGGAGACCGGTGGTGAGACCGCGGCCGATGTCGCTGAGCGGATCCGGTCGCATGTCGCCGAGTTGATGGTCACCACCCACAAGGGTGACCTGAAGGTCTCGGTCAGCCTCGGTTGCGCCACTCTGGCTGAGGACATCGAGGACCTCGCAGATCTGATCAACCGCGCCGATGCGGCCTTGTACGCAGCTAAGCGCGGTGGCCGGAACCAGGTGCGCACCTACGGTCCTGAGCTGGAGGGCGAGGACTGACCACGCCCGCACGGCGCAGGCGGCAGGTCTTCGCGGGCGTCCTCGCCCTGACCCTGCTCGCCGTCAACCCACCGGTACTGCCGTGGGTGCTCACGCTGCGGGAGCGGCTCGGACCGCTGCCCTGGCCGATGGCCTGGATACTGATCTGGATCCTGCTGGTCGCAGCCTCCCTGTTCTGGATGTACCTCGGTGACGAGGCGGAGGACGGTCGGTGACGATCGCGCTGGGGATCTGCATCGCGTACCTGGCGGTCGCGCTGGTCCTCGGTCTGGTTCCTGGGCTGCGCGTCAGCCGCAGCGTCGCGGGCTTCGTCGCGGGCGATCGCGCCATGGATGTCCTGCTCATGTACTTCGTGATGGGCGCCACCATCTTCTCGTCGGCCGCCTTCCTCGGCGTTCCCGGATGGGCCTACAGCCGCGGTGGCGCTGCCTACTTCCTGCTCACCTACGTCGCCTTCGGCATGCTGCCGTTCTACTTCCTCGGTCCGCGCGCGCGCCGGGTCGGTGCACGCTTCGGCATCGTCACGCAGGCGGGGATGATCGGGCACCGGTTCTCTAGCCGCACGCTCACCGCTACGCTTGCGGTGGTCAGCGTGCTGTCGTTCATCCCCTACGTCGCGCTGCAGATGAAGGGTGCCGGCTACATCGTGGAGATGCTCTCCGAGGGTGCGGTGCCGGCCTGGGTCGGTGCCCTGGTCACCTACGCGGTGGTGACCACCTACGTGATCGCCAGCGGCGTGATGGGCGTCGGCTGGTCCAGCGTGCTGCAGGGTGCGTTGATGATGATCGTGGCCTGGTCGCTCGGCCTGTACATCCCGTACGCCCTCTACGGCGGCATCGGGGAGATGTTCGACGCGATCGCTGCGACCGATGCGGTCGGCATGATGCTGCCGCCGGGACTATCAGGTAGCGGCGCGCCTTGGACCTGGCCGGAGTACAGCTCGGCCATGCTGGTGACGGGCCTGGGCTTCTCCTGTTGGCCGCACATCTTCATGAAGGCGTTCGCCGCGAAGGATGATCGCGCGGTGCGCCTTCCGCTGGTGCTGTATCCGACCTTCCAGCTGTTCCTGATCCCGATCCTGTTGATGGGGTTCGCCGGGATCGCGGCACTCCCGGGCGTATCACCGCCGGATACCATCGTGCCGGCGCTGATGTTCGCCACCGGGATCTCGCCCTGGCTGATCGGACTCGCCTGCGCGGGCGTGCTCGCTGCTTCCATGAGTTCTGGCGATGCCATCCTGCACGCAGCGGGCTCGATCCTGGTGCGTGATGGCTACGGGTCGATCGCGCGCGAGCCGATGGCCGATCGCACGGAGCGGCGCGCCATGCAGTGGGCGATCGTGGTCGTCGCGTTGATCAGCTTCGGCATGGCGGTGGGTACCGACCTCTCGCTGGTCGGTCTTCTGGTCCTGGCTTACGGTGCGGTGGTGCAGATCCTGCCCGGCCTGATCGCAGCGCTGTACTGGCCGCGGGCCACCGCCGCCGGGGTGCTCGCCGGCCTGGTCGGCGGGAGTGCGATCACGGCCTTGTTCCTGTTCGCGCCGGACCTGCGGCCGCTGCCGATGCACGAGGGTGCGTACGGCCTGTTCGCGAACGGGGTGGTGCTGCTGCTGGTCAGCTGGCGGACCGCGCCAGCCCCGGACGGCTTGCTCGCGGAGTACCGCATCGCGCTGGGGCGCTGAGCTGGGCCCGAACCTGCGACCTCAGAGCTGTAGATCGATCCCGATCTGGTAACTGCCATCCGCCAGTGGCCTCGCGAAGGCGGTCACAGCGGCCATCACGCGTTCGGGTGTGCGTGCGTCCGGGTGCAGGATCAGCGCGCCGCGCAGGTGGCCGCCCGGAGTGAGGTAGAGCTCGCCGCTGATCCCGAGCTCGCCATCGCTGGATCGCAACGGCAGCCGCAACGCGCCGTCCGATGCGGAGATCTCGGAGACGAAATCCCCGAGCCTGAGCTGTTCACCGGCGGCGCTGATCCGCAGATCCTGCACCGTCAGGTGCCCCATGGCCTCCCGCACCGCACCGTCGACGATCACCAGCTGTGCTAGGTCGAGGGTTGCGTTGAAACTAGCGGTCCCCGGCAGTGGCGCCCGCAGTGGCATCGCATCCGGGGCCCAGGCCAGATCAGCCGTGCGCAGCGTCAGGCTACCGCCTACGCCGAGCGCAACCTCAGCATCGGCGCGCAGGCCACCGCCCGTGGCACGCATCCCGTAGGTGAGTTCGCCGACCAGCAGCCGCATCGGTGCCAGCGTCCAGCTGAGCTGCAACGCGGGTGTCGGCCGTGGCGCGGTCAGCATCGCCACCCCATGCCGCCAGTCGCCGCCGATCCGTTCTAGTCGGATGGCGCCGATCGGTCCGTCCGGGATCAGGAGCCGTGCAGGCAGGTGGGCGAGGAGGCTGATCAGCAGCAAGGCGGCTGCCACCAGCAGCAGTCGGCGTGTAGGCATCAGGCTCCAGACCGCAGGCTGAGTGATCCGTCGACCAAGCCGTCGCCAGCGGCATCGCGGCGCAGCGTCATGCGCTCCACCCGTACGCCGCTATCCCTGAGCTCACCCAGCATCAGGACGATGGCATCGAACGCAGCGTCGTCGAGGGTGATGCGCACGCCGTCGCTGCCGTCCGACTGCAGGCGGCGCACTGCGGCGCGCAGACCGGCGCGCTGTGCGCTGGCATCCACGGTGGAGAGCAGCGAGCCATCACCCGTGCTGTTGACCGGAGTAGGGGATATCCGGACCGCCGCATCGCGCATCCAGGCGGCATCATCGGACAGCGCACTGACCTCGGCACGCAGGGTGTCACGCGTAGCCAACACCGGCTCGATCACCGCCAGGAACAGGATCGCTACCGTCGCGACCAGGGCCGCGGCGGCCACGGCGACGCGCTCGCGGCCGCCGAGTGCTTCCCAGCGCGCAAGCAGTATGTCGAAGGGTGGCCGATCGAACATCAGCTGCCCTCCATCCGGATGCTGAGCTGCGCCGACACCGTCGCGCCGCCGCTGGCATCCACGTCACCGATGCCCACGGTCGTGCCAGCGCGGCCCTCGATCGCGGACGCGAGCTGCTGCACCGCGCTGACATCCGGTGCGCGTACCAGGATCTGCAGGTCGCCCGGCGCGAGGGCGAGCCCCTCGATGCGGATGCCGGTGCCAGCGCCCGCAGAAGCGACCGTGGCGAGCATGGACAGGAAGCGATCGGTGCCACCGTCTGCGGATGCGCCGCCAGCACCGCGCAACGCGATCTCCATCCGCCCGCGAGCCTGGTAGCGATCGAAGCGCGCGCCGGGTCCCATGGCGCCCCGCCAGACAGTCTCCATGTCCTGAATCAGGGTGTCCTGCTGCGCTGAGAGCGTGTCGATCTCGACCACCCAGACCAGCAGTTGCACGACCATCAGGACCGCGGCCGTGGCACCGACCCAAGCCCAGGGCTTGAGGTCGCCGCGTTGACCGCGCTCATCGCGGTACGGACCCTGCAGCAGATCCACGAGGTCGCGCCGCTGCCGGACTTGATCGGCCATCCAGGCGACGACCGCGCGGTCCATGGGCAGGTGTTCGACGGGGATCCCAGCTGCTTCCACGGCAGCGAGTGCGCTCCCAGGGTCCTGCCCAGGAGCCGACCAGATCCGGACCGGCGCATCGTCGCTGCGCAGTCTGGAGATCACATCCGCAGCCTGTCCGGGCTTGCAGGTGACAGCGCGGCCGTCGGCGCTGAGCGCCAGCACACGCTGCTGTTCCCACAGCACATGCAGGCTGGGACCTACCGGGAACAACTCGCTCTCGCTCAGCATCCGCGTCGCGCTGAGGCCGACCTCGGCGAGTGCGGTGATCCAGGCTCGCATGCGCTCATGCGCGACCGCGATCTGCGACCAGTTCCCATCGCGGCTGCGATCGGCCTGCGCGACATGGGTGTCGTCCAGCGGTGCCAGCAGGCGATCCTCGAGGGCGAACAACGCGGCTTGGCGCGCGCGGCGCCGATCCTTCACCGGCACGCTGATCGCGGCGGTGCGGACATCATCCTGAGGCACCACGCACCAGACCGCCGCGCCGCGCGCGGCATCGGCAGCGAGCGCGAGACTGCCCTCGCGTGCGGGCCCCAACAGGTTGCCCAAGCGGTCCACGCGCTGCCATGCGCTATGCGCAGGATCAGCCGAGAGTCGCAGCAACAGGATCTCAGACATGCGTCAGAAGGCGTCCAGCGACCGGAGGAGGGGGCGTGTGAGGCCGCCGTTGCGGCCGAGCAGACTATAGAGCGACACCGGGAGGCTGCCAACCACAGCCTGCGCTTCCAGCTGGAAGTAGGCCGAGTTGAGGCCGATCGCCACCGGGACCTCACCGCCCAGGAGCTCGACCACGGCTTCTGCATCCGCCAGGCCACCGCCTTCGCGGAGTTGTAGGATGCGCTCCGCGGTCGCGAGCGTCACATCGGGCGCCAGCGAGCGCAGCACCGGGACGGTCGCGGTGTTCAGGTTGATGGCGGTACCCGGAGGGAGCGCGGCGACATGCGGGCTCAGGACCGCATAGACCTCGGCGGTGACACCCTGGACTGCGCGTAGCTCACTGATCGTCAGGATCGGCCGGTCAGCCGCCTGGTACGCCGGGTCCAAGCGCTGGTAGCTGTCATCCTCAGCGCCATCGGGGAAGCGCGGCTCGGAATCCGTGTCCAACCAGTCCGCAGTCGCCACCGCGATCCCCTGAGGTAGGTCGAGCGCCGCCAGCAGGCGCTCGAACTGCTCCAGCGCGCGGGTCGCTTCCTGCTCATCGCCCGCGATCAGGTTGTTCAGATTGAACCGACCCTGCAGGTCGATGATGTGGCCGACGATGTAGCCACCCTCGATCGGCAGCGCGGGTACCTCCTGCGCCCAGTCCTCACCGAGGTGGTCACGATCACCGGCAGCCAGGTCTTCATCCAGCTGCGACGCGGCCCAGCTCTCGGCGCCGAGCAACACCTGCCGCGCTTGGTCGCGCCAGATCAGGTTCTGCGCGCGCCGCGTGTCGATGCGCGCATCCAGACTCAGACCAGCGGCGACGATCGCCGCCAACGCGAGCACCAGCATCGCTGTGATCAGGGCGACGCCCTGCTGTGTGCGGGGCGCGATCATCCGCCCACCATCTCGGTCATCCAGCGCAGCTCGCCCCAGTCGCTGAGTTCAACGCGCACCTCGGCGGCTCGGGGCAGGGCGGTCGGCGCCTGGATATCGGCCGCCTCCGAGGTGGGCCAGCGTTCCAACCAGGTGTCGTCCCCGGTGAGCACGCGCACTTCGAAGCGCAGCACGCCGTGCAGCAGAACCTGCCGCGTCGGTTCCGTATCCGGTGCTGGATCGAGCACCGTCCAGGTCAGCCTGACCAGATCCTCACCGTCCAGCAGGTAGGCCACGCGCTGCTGCGTGCTGCGCGCACGCCCTGCGGGGTTCATCCAGCCACCGTGCGTCAGCACCAGGATCGGGGTGCCGTCCGGTTCCACGCGCAGGGCCGGTTGCGCGGGCCCACCGAAGGGATCGTCCACCGGGCGCGGGCTGGTGCTGAACAGGTCCTCCATCACCCGGTAGGCAGCGGTGCGCACCTCGTTGGTGCGTGCCAGTCCGCTGCCGGCGATCTCGCGTTGATCGAGCAGGCGCGCCAGGCCGAGGTAACCCATGCCGGCCATGATGACGAACACGACGATCGCCACCATCAGTTCGACCAGGGTGAAGCCGCGGGAGGCGCGCTGCATCATCCGCCCTCCGCGCCGGAGCCAGCCGGCGTCGGCGGCAGCTCCCAAGGGCTGAACGGTGAGCCGGGGCGTGCGCTACCGGCGTAGCCGGTCTCGCTGATGATGACCGCGTCCGGGCGCGCCTCGGTGCTCACCTCGACGACCAAGCGGCGCAGGCCACCGACGCCGGTATCGGTGACCTGCAACTCCCAGCGCCAGTCGATGCCACCCATGGTGACCTGTCCTTGCTGACGGCCGGTCGCAGGCGGAGATGACTGCAGGCGGAGTTCGGTGATCTCAGCTTGGGCGACCCAGTGCGCGAGCGTGCGCATGCGCAGATCGGCCGCGATGCGCCCGACCTGACCGGCCGCTGCAAGCGCAGCGCTGAGCCCGATCGCGAGCACCGCGAGCGCCACCAGCACCTCGGCCAGGGTGAACCCGCGCGCACGCGCGATCACGATCCGTCCTCCACAGCTTCCAGCAGGATGGTGGCCGTCGCGTCCACGCTGAGGCGATGCTGACCGCCGCTGCGGTTGCGCAGCTCGACCACGAACGGTGTGGCCTCGCCGGAGGAGAGCAACATCACTTGCGGTGCCACCGTCGCGCCGCCGTCCGCGACCGCGATAAGCGGCTCCGCAGCACCCTCGATGTGTAACTCCAGCGTGATGCCCCCTGGCAGCTGTCTAGCGCGCAGGAAGCCATCGTCGTCCATCTCACGCCAGCGTTGTCCGTCCAGCAGCAGGAATCGGTATCCATCAGCTTGGAACACGATGCCGACCTGGCGCGAGCCGAGCACGGACTCCTCGGCAGCGAGCGTCACCAACTGCCGCAAGCGCTGCGCTTCCTCGCGCAGCGCCTGGCGCTCGCGCGCACCGCCGCCGCGCAGGCCGACCATGGTGATGATGAGCGCGATGATGAAGATGACGACCAGGATCTCCACCAGCGTGAAGCCCGATCGGCTGGCCCTGACGCGGGCCGGGGCGGGGCGGTTCACCGCTGGTCGAGGTTCCAGTTGCCGATGTCGGCGTCCAGACCCTCGCCGCCTGGACGGCCGTCGCGCCCTAGCGTGTACACGTCGTACTCGCCGTGCTGCCCGGGGCTGAGGTAGAGGTAGGGGCGGTCCCAGGGATCGTTCGGCAAGCGCTCGATGTAACCGCCTTGCTGCCAGTGCGCCGCGGCCGGCTCGCCCTGCGGCTGCGTCACCAAGGCCTCCAGACCCTGGTCGCTGCTCGGGTAGCTGTAGTTGTCCAAGCGGTAGAGGTCCAGCGCCGACTGCAGCGCGAGTACATCCTGCTTGGCTTTGGCCACCCGTGCTCGATCCGGTGCGTCCATCACCCGCGGCACCACCAGGGCTGCGAGGATGCCCAGGATCACGATGACGACCATCACCTCGATCAGGGTGAATCCCTGCACGCGAGGGCGCCGGATGCGGGTGCTAGCATCACGCAGCGGGCGGGCAGACAGGGTATCGGGATGGCTGAGGTCGAACATGCGCGGGATGTTAGCAGAAGGGTGCTGGAGCTGACCGGCTGGTCGGCCGCGTGGCCGACCCTGGTCCTGCTGCTGGTCCTGAGCGCCACGATCCTGATCCTGGCCGCGCTGCCTGAGGCGACGCTGGCGCTGCGCTACGAACGCGAACTGATGATGTCGCCGACCGGCGCGGTGCGCTGGCTGGGTGCGCACCTGGTCCACCTGGGCTGGAGCCACACCCTCCTGAACCTCGCCGGCCTCTGGCTGGTCGCCGCTTACCTGGGGCCGGGTTTCGGGGCCCGGGCCTGGGCCGCTGCCCTGCTGGTCACGGCGATCGCGGTGGACCTCGGGCTCTACCTGGGCGACCCAGCCCTGGGCTGGTACGTCGGCCTCTCCGGGGTGCTGCATGGCGCCCTGATGGCCGGGCTGGTCGCGGCGGCGGGCATCCCGCGCAGCGAGCGGTGGACCCTGGGGATACTCGTGGCCGCGAAGATCCTCTGGGAGCAGCTCGCCGGGCCGGTACCGGGATCCGAACTGGTCTCCGGGGGCAGCGTGGTGGTGGATGCGCACCTGTATGGTGCGATGGGCGGGCTGCTGGTGGGCGCCTGCATCCGCGCCATGGCCCCCCGCCCCGGTTGATATACTCCCCCGCCTCAGCGCCCCTGCGCCTACAGGATCCCCCCGCATGAGCTTCGCGATCGTGTTCCCCGGACAGGGGTCGCAGTCCCTCGGCATGCTGTCGGAACTCGCTGCCGCCGAGCCTGCGGTACTGCGTACCTACGCGGAAGCCTCGGAGGTCCTGGGTTACGACCTGTGGGCACTCTGCCAGTCCGGACCCGAGGAAGACCTGAACGACACCACGCGCACCCAGCCCGCACTGCTCGCAGCAGGCGTCGCGGTGCATCGGGTGCTGGTGGAGCGCGGCGGTCCGGCGCCGGTCGTGCTGGCCGGTCACAGCCTGGGCGAGTACACAGCCCTGGTCGCGGCCGGTGCGATCGGGTTCGCGGACGCGGTGGACCTGGTGCGCGCACGGGGTGAAGCCATGCAGGCTGCGGTGCCTGCTGGCACCGGCGCGATGGCGGCGATCCTGGGGCTTGACGATGACGCCGTCCGCGCAGCTTGCGCGGGTGTGGCTGGCGATCAAGTGGTGTCCGCGGTGAACCTCAATGCGCCGGGTCAGGTCGTCATCGCAGGCGACGCCGCCGCGGTGGCGCGCGCGATCGAAGCCTGCAAGACCGCGGGTGCCAAGCGCGCGATCCCGCTGCCTGTCAGCGTGCCCTCGCACTGCGCCCTGATGGCGCCGGCTGCGGAGCGCATGCGGGTACGCCTCGCGGGCGTCGCCATCTCGGCACCATCCGTACCGGTGGTGCACAACGCGGATGTCGCGGAGCATCCGGACGCCGACGGCATCCGTGCGGCCTTGGTCGCGCAGCTGTACAGCCCGGTGCGTTGGGTAGAGACCATGCAGGCGCTGCGCGCCCGCGGTGTCACCCGCATCGCCGAGCTCGGCCCGGGCAAGGTCCTCACCGGCCTGATGAAACGCATAGACCGCGAGATCGAAGCGATCGCGGTCCTGGATCCAGCGTCTGTGGATGCGCTGTTAGCGCAGGCTGACGCATGAGTACGGAGGAGGGGGGGTTGTGACGGAAGCACGGGTCGCGCTGGTCACCGGCGCATCGAGGGGCATCGGCCAGGCCATCGCGCGCGCGCTCGCTGCCAGCGGCATGCAGGTCGCCGGGACGGCCACATCGGATGCGGGCGCCGAGCGCATCGCTGCGGACATCGCCGAACACGGCACCGGGATCGGGCTGCGGCTCGACGTCACCGACGCAGCGCAGGTCGAAGCCGTGGTGGCCGAGGTCACCGAACGCCTGGGTACGCCGCTGGTACTGGTAAACAACGCGGGCATCACGCGCGACAACCTGCTGATGCGGATGAAGCCCGAGGAATGGGACAGCATCCTGGATACCAACCTCAGTGCGGTCTATCGCATGAGTCGCGCTTGCCTGCGCGGGATGATGAAGGCCCGCTGGGGCCGCATCATCAGCGTCGCCTCCGTCGTCGGCGTCACCGGTAACCCCGGGCAGACCAACTACGCAGCGGCCAAGGCCGGCATGATCGGGTTCACTAAATCGTTGGCGCAGGAGATCGGCTCGCGCGGGATCACCGTCAACGTCGTGGCGCCGGGCTTCATCGACACCGATATGACGCGCGCGCTGGATGATGCGCAGCGCGAGGTGCTGATGGGTCGCATCCCGCTGGGACGGCTCGGGTCGCCGGAGGACCTCGGCGATGCGGTGGCCTTCCTGGCCTCGGAGCGGGCGTCCTACATCACCGGCGAGACGCTGCACGTCAACGGTGGCATGTACATGAGTTGAGTCCGTATGGAGGATCTGGGAGGCTGCAGATATTGCGTTGCAGCAAGTGTCAGATCGCATGTGCGGAAGGCAAGACCTTGCTCTACAATACCCGCCCGTTGACCCGGGCCTCGGTTTGTCGAGCTCCCCCAGGTGTCGCGAATCGGAGGAAGGACAGCTGATGAGCAACGTTCAAGAACGCGTGAAGAAGATCGTGGCCGAGCAGCTCGGCGTCAAGGAGGACGAGGTCACCAATGAGGCATCCTTCGTGGATGACCTGGGTGCCGACTCCCTCGACACGGTCGAACTGGTGATGGCGCTCGAGGAAGAGTTCGAGTGCGAGATCCCGGATGAGGAGGCTGAGAAGATCACCTCCGTACAGCAGGCCATCAACTACGTGACTGAGCGACTCGGCGACGACTGAGGCGACTCTAGGGGCCGGGCAGGTTGCCCGGCCGTCCCTCCCCCAACCCTGATCCACGAGGCATGCCGTTGAGCAGGCGCGTCGTTATCACAGGACTTGGAATCATCTCGCCGGTCGGGAACTCCGTACCTGTGGCCTGGGACAATATCGTCAACGGTCGCAGTGGTATCGGTCCGATCACGAACTTCGACGCCTCGGACTTCGCTACGAAGTTCGCGGGTGAGGTGCGTGACTTCGATCCGGCAGCCTTCATGCCCGCCAAGGACGTGAAGAAGATGGATCCGTTCATGCACTACGGCATCGCCGCCTCAGCGGAAGCGCTGGCGGATTCGGGGCTGGAGGTGACGGACTCCAACGCGGGGCGCATCGGGATCGCGGTGGGTGCTGGCATCGGTGGTATCAACACCATCGAACGCAACTACCACGCGTACATGGCCTCCGGGTCACCGCGCAAGATCTCGCCGTTCTTCGTCCCGGCCAGCATCATCAACATGGTGTCCGGACACTTCTCGATCATGAACGGGCTCAAGGGCCCGAACCTGTCCATGGTCACCGCTTGCACCACCGCGACCCACTGCATCGGTATCGCTGCGCGCACCATCGCCTACGGTGACGCCGACGCGATGCTCGCGGGTGGCGCGGAGCATGCGACCACCGTGCTCGGCATCGGCGGTTTCTGTTCGGCGCGGGCACTGTCCACCCGCAACGACGATCCGCAGCGCGCCAGCCGGCCCTGGGACCGAGGTCGCGATGGCTTCGTGCTCAGCGACGGCGCCGGCATCGTGATGCTGGAGGAGTACGAGTTCGCGAAGGCGCGCGGTGCGCAGATCTACGCTGAGGTCGTCGGCTTCGGTATGAGTGGCGATGCGTTCCACATGACCTCACCGCCGGATGATGGCTCGGGCGCAGCAGCCTGCATGCGCAACGCCATGCGTGATGCGGGCGTGAACCCCGAGGACATCCAGTACGTGAACGCGCACGGCACCTCGACGCCCGTCGGCGACAAGGGCGAGTGCATCGCGATCCGCTCCGCCTTCGGTGCGCATGCTGACTCGCTGCCGGTGAGTTCGACCAAGTCCATGACCGGACACCTGCTCGGCGCCGCTGGTGGCGTCGAAGCCTTGTTCACGGTCCTCGCGATGCGCGACGGCATCCTGCCGCCGACCATCAACTACGAGGATCCGGACCCCGAGTGCGATCTGGACTTCGTGCCCAACACCGCGCGCGAGGTGAAGCTGGACATAGCGATCTCCAACAGCTTCGGGTTCGGTGGCACCAACGGGACCCTGGTGTTCCGCAAGATCTGAGCGGACGATGGCTGGCAGCGGGGCAAGCCCCCAGAGCTACCGGCTGGCGGCCCTGCCGCCCCATAGCGATCTCGCGGCGCTGGTGGACCTCGCCCCCGACCGCTACCCGTACCTCATGCAGAGCGCAGCCAGCGGCACGCGCGAGGGACGCTATGACCTGCTGTTGATTGCCGACGGCCCGACGCTGCGCCTGGATGCGGATGGCCAGCTGCAGGGCCCGCACGCTGAGGGCGGCGATTTCCTCGCCGCGCTGGACCGCTGGACCGCCGCGGAAGCCTGCCCGCGTGATCCCGGCGCTGCCGGCGAGCTCCCGTTCCGCAGCGGCTGGTTCCTGTTCCTCGCCTACGATCTCGCCTACCAGATCGAACCGACCCTCAGCCTGCCGCGCTCGAGCGACCTCCCGGTCGCGCTGGCGGCTCGCGTCGTCGGGGCGGTCATCCGTGATCACGAGCAGGGCAGCCTGACCGCGGTGGTCGAGGCCGAGCATGCGGCAGCGCTCGATGTCCTGCAGGAAGATCTGGCGCGGGCGCGCACGCCTGCCGGCGTGCGGCTGACCGAGATCTCGGAGGAACCTGCGGCCACCTACCTGGCCGCGGTCCGCCGCACAATCCGCTACATCTACGACGGCGATGTGTTCCAGGCCAACCTGTCGCGTGCGTGGACCGGCGGCGTGGAAGGGCGCCCCGTGGATCTGTACCGCGCGTTGTGCGCGGCCAACCCCGCGCCGTTCGCAGGCCTGGCGAAGATCGGGGAGCGATGGTTGATAAGCTCCTCGCCGGAGCGCCTGATCGAGATCCGGGCGGGCAGCATCCAGACGCGCCCGATCGCCGGTACGCGACCGCGCGGTGCGGACATCGCCTCCGATCGCGCGTTGATGGAGGAGTTGATCAACCATCCCAAGGAGCGCGCCGAACACGTGATGCTCATCGACCTGGAGCGGAACGATCTCGGACGGGTCTGTCGCATCGGCACGGTGGAGGTGGATGAGCTGATGGTGATCGAGAGCTACACCCATGTGCACCACATCGTCTCGAACGTGCGCGGCGAGCTGCGCGAGGACGTGGGGCCAGGTGCGGCGATCGCCGCAGTGTTCCCCGGGGGCACCATCACCGGCTGCCCCAAGGTGCGTTGCATGGAGATCATCCAGGAGATGGAGCAGGCACCGCGCGCGGCCTACACCGGCAGCTTCGGTTACCTGGACCGCTGCGGCGACATGGACCTGAACATCCTGATCCGCACCTTGGAGTTGGAGGCCGGCCGCTTCACGCTGCGCGCTGGCGCCGGCATCGTCGCGGACTCGGACCCGGAGCATGAGTTGCAGGAGACGCGCGCCAAGGCCAAGGGTCTGCTGCGCGCGCTGGGGGTCGTCGATGGTTGAGGCCAACGCGATGATCGATCGTGGTCTCAGCTACGGCGACGGTCTGTTCGAGACGATGCGGGTGGTATCGGGCCGTTGCCGGTACCTCGAGCTGCATCACGCGAGGATGTGTCACGGCCTGCGCCGACTCGACATCGCGCTCCCAGACCTCAGCGAGCGCATGCTGGCAGCGGTGGCGGCGGCAGATGATGGCGTCCTCAAGTTCATCGTTACCGCCGGTGATGGCGACGGCTATGGTCGTGCCGATGGCGCGCCGGGCCGGGTCCTCACCTGCTGGCGCCCGGCGCCGCCCGCCACGGAGGATCTGCGCGTCAGTCTGTGCCGCACAAGGCTGGCCTGGGAACCCGCGCTCACGGGCATGAAGCATCTGGGGCGGCTGCCGCAGGTGCTCGCGCGCCGGGAGGTCGCGGCGGCGGCATCGGATGAAGGCTTGATGGCCGACCCTGAGGGCGCCTGGGTCTGCGGTACGCAGAGCAACCTGTTCCTGCGCGTAGACGGTAGTTGGTTCACGCCGCGCCTGGATCGCGGTGGGGTCGCGGGCGTGATGCGTCGCGTGCTGATCACGGCGCTGGCACCCCGCCTGGTGCGCGTCGATACCGCCATGCTCCAGGCCGCTGATCGGATGCTGATGAGCAACGCCGTGCGCGGCCTGCAGTGGGTCAGCGAGTTGGATGGCCGGCAGCTGAAGGTGACCCCGGAGGGTCGTAAGCTGAGCGAGTTGCTCGCGCCCTGGAGGCTGGACGGGTGAGGATCTTGATCCGCGTACTCGCGCCGCTGCTGCTGCTGATCGTCGGCGGCGTGTTCTGGGTGAACGCTGTGCTCGAACAGGAACTGCCGCTGCCGGTGGAGGGCAGGGTGGTGCAGATCGCTCCCGGCCAGAGCTTGGGTGCGGTGCTGCGGGCGCTGCACGACGATGAGCTGCTTCCGTACCCCGAGGTCGTACGTCGCTACGCGCACCTCAGTGGTGCCGCGCCACGGATCCAGGCCGGCGAGTTCCTGATCCCGCTCGGGACGAATGCGCGCGGATTGCTGCGCATCCTCAGCGAGGGCAGGCCGGTGATGCACAGCTTCACCATCGTCGAGGGCTGGACCTTCCGCGAGATGCTGCGAGCACTGCAGGCGCACGACGCGATCCGGGTGGAGCTCGCGGATGCCAGCGCTGAGCAGATCATGGCTGCCATCGGGGCCAGCGAGCCGTCCCCGGAGGGTCTGTTCCTACCCGATACTTATCACTTCCCTCGTGGCGAGACCGACACCGCCTTCCTGCAGCGCGCGTACCGTGAGATGCAGACCTTCCTGGCCACGGCCTGGGCTGAGCGCGATCCGACCGTAGCGGTGGCAGATCCGTACCAAGCGCTGACCCTTGCCTCCATCGTCGAGAAGGAGACCGGCGTCGCGGACGAGCGACCGCAGATCGCTGGGGTGTTCGATCGCCGCCTCAAGCTGAACATGCGCCTCGAGACCGACCCCACCGTGATCTACGGCCTGGGCGAATCCTTCGATGGTGACCTGAGACGACGCGACCTGGATGCCGACACGCCTTACAACACCTACACCCGCCGCGGGCTCCCACCGACGCCGATCGCGCTTCCGAGCCCCGCAGCAATCCTCGCCGCCATGCACCCAGCGCCCGGCGACACGCTCTACTTCGTCGCCATCGGGGATGGGCGCCATCACTTCTCCAGCAGTTACGATGAGCACCTGGACGCCGTACGGCGCTACCAGTTGCGCAGGAGATGAGTCGGTGAGGGGCCGCTTGATCACGCTGGAGGGCATCGAGGGCGCAGGCAAATCCACCTGTGCTGCGGCGCTGTGTGCCGGCCTCACCGAAGCGGGGATCCCCTTGCTGCGCACCCGCGAACCCGGCGGCACGCCGGTCGGTGAAGCGGTGCGGGAGCTGCTGCTGCGCAATGAGGATGAGCCCATGCAGGGCCTCACCGAGCTCATCCTGATGTTCGCCGCACGCGCCGAGCACATCGCGACCGTCATCCGTCCGGCGCTGGACGCGGGGACCTGGGTGGTCTGCGATCGCTTCACCGATGCCAGCCGCGCCTATCAGGGTGCGGGGCGTGACCTCAGTGCTGCGGTCGAGCAGTTGGTGGCGGTGGTGCACCCCGATCTCAGTCCCGACCTCACGCTGTTGCTGGACCTACCGGTGGACCTCGGTCTCGCGCGTGCCGCTGTGCGCAGCGCATCGGATCGCTTCGAAGCGGAGGGTGCTGCGTTCATGCAGCGGGTGCGGGATGGCTACCTGGCACTGGCAGCCGCTGAGCCGACGCGCTTCGCCGTCATCGATGCAGCTGCATCCGAGTCCGAGGTCGCGGCCGCCGCGTTCGCAGTGCTGGACGCGCGGCTGGGGCCGCTCGATGCGCTGGGACGCAGCACATGAGCGGCAAGGTCCTCGCCTGGCACGCGGCCGCCGTGCGCTCCCTCAGCGGTGCGCGCCACGAGGGTCGGTTCCCGCATGCGCTGCTGATCGCCGGGGCACCGGGGGTCGGCAAGGGTGAGCTGTCGAACCGGGTCGCCACCTGGCTGCTGTGCGCCGCGCCCGGTGAGGAACTCGCTGCGTGCGGGCGCTGCGATCAGTGCCGGCTGGGGGTCAGCAGCGACCACCCGGATCTGCATCGGATCGCACCGCTGGAGGACAAGCGCAACATCGCGGTGGACCAGATCCGGCGGCTGATCACCGACCTGACCCTGAAGCCCCTGCGGGCCGACGCTCGGGTAGCCATCATCAGCCCCGCGGAGAGCATGAACTCGGCGGCGCAGAACGCCTTGCTGAAGACCCTGGAGGAGCCGGTCGGGACCACCTACCTGATGCTGCTGGCGGCGAACCCCATCCGACTGTTGCCGACCATCCGCAGCCGCTGCCAACCCTTGCAGCTCACCGTGCCGGACCCGGCCACAGCGGCAGCCTGGCTGGCCGCTGAGGGGCCCCAGGGCGTGGATTGGGCCCCGCTGCTGCAGTTCACGGGTGGCGCGCCGCTGGCGGCCCTGGCGCTGGCCAGGGATGGGGTGGCCGAGGGCCTGGCCCTGGACGTCCTGCTGCGGGACCTAGAGGAGGGCATCCTCCGCCTGGTGGAGGGACGGCTCGACCCCGCCACGGTCGCTGAGCGCTTCGCTGAGGTGCCTCTTCCCATGCTCCTGACCTGGGTCCAGCGCCTGCTGCACCAGCTGGCGCGGGCTGCTGCGGGACTGGAGGCGGGCTCCGGGGCCATGCGCGCTGCCCGTTTCCACAAGCTCTTAGCTGACATAGACTTGCATGGCTTGTACGAGTACGCGGATGGGGTGGCGGCGCTGCGCGGCGCGGAGGACGTCCCCCTGAACCGGCAACTGACCCTGGAGGCGCTGTTCGCGCCATGGGGGCGGGGGCTGGAGCCTAGAAGTCAGTTCACGGAGGTCTAGAGGATGGGAATGCCAGGGGGCGCCAAGCCGGGGATCCTGACCCTGACGATCAAGGACAAGAGCGCCCTGTACGTCGCGTACATGCCGTTCATCAAGAACGGTGGTCTCTTCATCCCGACCAACAAGAGCAACTACAACATCGGTGACGAGGTGTTCATGCTCCTCACCCTCACCGATAACGAGCGCATCCCGGTCGCCGGCAAGGTGGTCTGGATCACCCCGCGCGGCGCGCAGGGCAAGCGCTCAGCCGGCATCGGCGTGCAGTTCTCCGACCAGGACAACGGCCAGACCCACAAGAAGATCGAGACGCTGCTGGCCGGCGCCCTCGGCGCGGACCGCCCCACGCATACCATGTAACCCCGCCGGGGTTTCGGCCGCGACGGGTCCTACTCGGCGCCTCTTCGTTGCAGCGCCCGCTCGCGATCCTCATTGCACTACCAGGCAACTCCGGTCGCTTCCGGGCACCGCGCCTCGACGCGCCGTCGCAGTCCTCCGCCGAACAGCTCCAGGCCGTCGTATGGATTGAGCGGCGGAGCCAGTTCCGGCCCAGAAACGAAGTGACGGCTAGCCGGCCACCGCCGAATAGATCGGGACCGTCGTATGTATGGAGCGGCGGAGGATGATCGCGTCAGGGCAAGGCGCGGGTCCGCCCGAGGAGCGGAGCCTACTGGGAGCTAGGTGAGCATCCGAGGGCGGGGCCGCAACGCCGCACTGGCGTGATCAGACCCGCCGGAAGTCAGGCGGGCTTGCTCTGAAGCCCGCCCGTCAATACATAAGTCTCGAAGCCCTTCTCCGCCAGGATGTAGCTCGCCGCGGCGCTGCGGCGGCCGGTGTCGCAGCAGACCACGACCTTCTTGCCCTGCGGCAGGGTGTTGAACTTCATGCGCACGAAGGGCAGGGGCATGTTGATTGCGCCTTCCTCATGCTCCTTCTCGAACTCGCCCGGGAGTCGCACGTCCAGCCAGACGCCGCCATCGGCGATGATCTTGGCGGCCTCGGCGAAGTCCACATGGTTCGAGAGCGGCTCATGCAGCAGGCTGGAGAAGTCGGTCTTTGACAGGCGCATCAGCTTGCCGTTGGTGATCATGGTCACGGTGGCGTTGCGCTTGGCCTCGGAGATCAGGGCCTCCTCGCCGAAGGTGTCGCCTACATGCAGCTCGGCCAGCTTGATGCCGTCCTTGTTCATCGGGGTCTCGCGCGTTACCGCAGCGGTGCCCTCGGTGATGACGTAGAAGTAGTCGCCGTCCTCGCCCTGGCGGATGGCCGACTCGCCGGCCTTCAGCACGACCGGCTCCATGCGCATGAACATCGCCTGGATGTTCGCCGGCGGCACGCGCAGGAAAGCCTTGGAGGCCAGGACTGCGGTCATCCAGTCGCCGCTGTCATCGTCGCTGTCGTCGATGACGTCTACCTCGAAGGATGAGGTCTGGTCCCAGGTGAGCATGATGTCGAGCAGGTCGCTGTCCACCGCCATGAACTCGACGTCGTTCTTGGCGCGCGCGGAGAGCATCCGGGGCAGCTGGGGCGCCAGCGGATGCTTGGCATCCTCGGTCCCGCCAGCGATCACCTTGACCACCTTGTCGCCGCTGCGCAGTTCGACTTCGCCGGAGACGACGTAGATGTTGCGCTTGTCTGTGTCGCCCTGCTTGAAGATGAACCGACCCGCGCCGCAGTCCTCGATGAAGCTCTTGCTGGCGATCGTGGAAAGGTTCTCAGGTTTCACACCGCTGATCGGCGTGAGGGTCCTCAGGAGGTTG
>Ga0214472_10000231_pt1 | contig 74213 bp, 66 predicted proteins | sample RVTome_6_FD_207662 | JGI IMG/M metagenome (GOLD analysis project Ga0214472, IMG submission 207662) | Soil microbial communities from uranium-contaminated site in the Upper Colorado River Basin, Wyoming, United States - RVT140D175 | ecosystem: Environmental > Terrestrial > Soil > Contaminated >...
AATGCTATACAATTTTTCCAAATGCGATTCCCGTGGCCCGAAGAGGGCGGTTCACCATTGCCGTGACACGAGAGGCCTCTGACCGATCGCGCCCTATTTGCAGTCCGGGCGAATAACGCCTTACAACAATGAGATGGCTATGGTAACTTCCAAGTGTGCTTTAACCAGCATGCGTGCAATTTTATGGGGTATGTAATGCGCAGAATTTTCATGTTCGCCGGCGTTGCCGCCGTCGCCGGATTCCTGGGGATGTCCGGGGCGGTTGCGGGAGAAACACCGGCTGCCAAGGATGCCAGGGTCTATATCATCTGGCCGAGTGATGGCACGATCATCAATGGCGGCAAGTTCTGGCTGCGGATGGGAGCCCGGGGTGTCGGCGTTGCGCCTTCCGGAGTCGAAAAGGCGAACACCGGTCATCACCATGTGATCATCGATTCACCGCTGCCTCCGTTCGACGAGGACATTCCCGCGGACAACAATCATCTGCATTTCGGCGCCGGACAATCCGAAGCGCGGGTCGAATTGCCGCCGGGTACGCACACCCTGCAGCTCCTGATGGGCGACCATAATCATGTTCCCCACGACCCGCCGCTGATGTCCCAGAAAATAACGGTCATCGTCCGTTGAGGGCAGCGTCTTGAGGGCGAATCCCCCAGGACGCGGCAGGAGTCTGAATTTGTTTGCTCGATTGGACCGTTTTGCGCGCATGTTTTGTTCAGGTGAACCGGGCGACCGCGGACGGTCAGGTAAAAGGACGGAAAAATGAAAAAGCTTGCCCTGGCCGTGCTGTTTGCGGTGCCTTTGTTCGTGCTGCCGGCTGTGTTGTCACAGCCCGCAGCAGCCGGCGAAACGCCCGCACCGGAAAATGCCTATCTCTACATCGGCTGGCCCAATGACGGCGAAGTGATCAACAACCGGCGCTTTCGCGTCTGGTTCGGTCTGCGCAACATGGGGCTGGCGCCGGCGGGTATCGAATGGCCAAATGCGGGCCATCACCACCTGATTATCGATCGTGAACTTCCGCCGTTCGATGAAGACATCCCGGCGGACAACAATCATCTGCACTTCGGTGCCGGACAGACCGAAACGGTTATTGAACTGGAGCCCGGGGTCCATACCCTGCAGCTGGTTCTGGGCGATCACAATCATGTCCCCTTCGATCCGCCGGTCATTTCGAAGAAGATCACGATCACGGTGAAATAAAGCCGACTGAAGCGTAATGTCCGGGGCCTTGAATTTGGGGCTCCGGGCCGACCTGACAGACTAACAGCGGAGCAGGAAAGATGGGACAACCCGCCGCGCGTATGACGGATATGCATGTCTGTCCGATGGTAACGGGGATTGTGCCCCATGTCGGCGGACCGATCATCAAGGGGCAGCCGAACGTGCTCGTGGGGAAGATGCCGGCGGCTCGTGCGACCGATATGGCAACCTGTGTCGGACCGCCGGATGTGATCGCCAAGGGCTCGGCCACGGTACTGATCGGAAAGATGCCGGCGGCCCGCATGGGCGATCTCACGTCCCATGGCGGTACCATTGTTATCGGATGTCCAACGGTCCTGATCGGCGGATAATTGGCATTCCCTGATCCCTGACGGGATTGTGTGAACAATGTCCATAAAAGCGCGCGGCCAAACAAGGGTTTCGGTCGCTCCCGGCCGTATCCAGGCGCTGCGTCCGGCCTGAAGACCTCTTTCATACGATTATATGTAACCATGGCTGTTAGAAACGGCTATAATCACCGGTGTGCATATAAAAAATCTGCCACGCGTCTGTGAGAGCTTTTTTGTGAGGAGATTCAACGTGAACGCATTTCATCCTGATTCAAAGAGCGTCTGTCTGACGGCTGCGATCGCCGTTGGTTTCCTGGTGTCATTCGGCGGGGCTTCATTCGCGGACTGCCTGTCTGTGACGGCGTCGCACGCCGCGCCAGGTGTTTCCGTTACGGATGTTACCGCTCCCCGACAATCGGCTCTAGCCGCCGATACGCAGGTTGCGATGCAGATTCCGGCTCCATCCGGCAACAAGCGCCATCAGCCCTATAACCCGATCGCCCGCGCCGGCACCGGCCTGGAAGGCGGTGGCGGCGGCAATGACGGCGGCGGCGGTGGAGGCGGAGGCGGAGGTGGCGGCGGAGGCGGAGGTGGCGGAGGTGGCGGTGGCGGCGGCGGGGGCTGGTAAAGCCGGCGCCCTCAAACTGTTTCCTGTCATGAATTTGGACCTGCAGAGTGTTTAACTGTTCAAAATACGCTGTCGTTGGCCTGTCCCTTTTCGGGGCTGTCTCCGCACTCGTCCTCGGTAACGCACGTGCCGTCCTCGCGGAACCGGCGGCCCCGATCTCTGCCTGCGATCGCCTGGCGGCCCATCCGGCCGATAACCAGCGTGTCGTGGAGGGAGTCGCCTGGGATTTGATGAACGGCCGCGATGCCGTGCGCGCCTGCGAGGACGCGGTAAAGCGCCATCCCCAGGAACTCAGATTTCAGTATCAGCTTGGTCGCGCGCTTTTGCGGGCCAAACGTCGGGACGAAGGCCTGCCGTATCTTTTCGATGTAGCGGAAAAAGGTTACATGGCGGCCTTTGCGAACATCGGCGGCACCTATCAGTTCGATCTGGAAAACCTGACCGAGGCGCTGAAGTGGTATCGCCGTGGCGCCGATCTCGATGATGTCAGTTCACAGACCCATCTGGCGGAAATGTATCTTGAGGGCTGGGGGGTAAAACGCGATCTCGCCGAAGCCCTCAAGTGGTTCATGCCCTCGGCGCAACAGGGTTATGCCCTGTCCCAGTACAAGGTGGGACTGGTCCATCTACGGGGCGACAGCCGGGTGCCCCGTGACATTCCACAGGCCATGGAGTGGTTCAGCAAGGCTGCGGCACAGGGATTTGCCCGGGCGCAGAATGATCTCGGCGTTTTGTACGAGGAAGGCAAATCCGTTCCCCGGGATTTTAACGAGGCGGCGAAGTGGTATCGTCTCGCATCCGAGCAGGGCTGGGCGCTGGCGCAGATCAACCTGGCCCGGCTCTACGAAGCCGGGAAGGGCGTCGATAAAGATCCTGCCGAGGCGTTTTACTGGTATCGCCTGGCAACACAGGCGCGCGCCAACGACCTGGCCGAAATGGCCAGGGAAGGCGTCAGCCGGGCGCGCACCAGGATGTCGTCGGCCCAGATTGCAGCGGTCGACGAGAGAATTGGCGCGTGGCGCTCTCTGTCGCAGGACGAATCGGCAACAGCCCTGCGCCGGTTCGGTGGCGGCGCCGGCACTGCTGCCATCGCTTCTCTCAACAACGGTGCCTCTGTTGTCGACCCGGTCTATACCCCGCCGCCAAGGGACGGCGCGGATACAACCTATCGGCCTGATCCGGAAGACAGCCCGGCAGACAGCCCGGCGGCCAAACCTGCCGCGCCAAAGCAGGCGCCGAAACAGGTGACTACGGCGATACCGGCACCGGTGATCCCCACGGCGCCTGTCGTGGAAGAGCGTCCGGACATCGTGCCTGAGTTCGCGGTTTACGTCGCGGCGACGAATGCCAATATCAGATCCGCTCCCGCGGCAGCTGCCGGTCTGATCGGCGGTTTACGCCGCGGCGAGAACATCACCGTGCTGGGCCGCGTGGTCGGTAAGAACTGGGTGATGGTCAGCACCGCCGACGAGCGGATCGGCTATATTCACGGCGATCTTGTCGAACCGCAAAAGGCGCAGACTCCACAGATCGCGCTTGCGCCCCAACCGGAACCCGAGGCTTCCGTGGCCAAGGCCGCCCCGGTTGTGGCGGCGCCAGATATAACCGAGAAGACAGGGGCCGGCGCAGCAGCGGCGCTTGAAACGCCTGCGTCAGGCCGCACCCACGCCCTGGTGATCGGCATCAACGACTACGAAGAGCTTCCCGCCCTGCTTACGGCGGTGAACGACGCCCGGGCGATTGGCGAGGTTCTGGAAAACGCATACGGTTACAGGGTCCGGCTGCTGCTGAACGCTACGCGCGCGGACATCATTCTGGCGCTGGACGACTACCGGAAACGCCTTACGGATCAGGATAACCTGCTGATCTATTACGCCGGGCACGGATATCTCGACAGCGAGTCCGATCGCGGTTACTGGCTCCCGGTCGATGCATCCGGGGACAGTCAGGTGAGCTGGCTGTCGAACGTCACCATTACCGACACCCTGAAGGCGATCGAGGCGAAGCACGCGATGCTCATCGTCGACAGCTGTTATTCCGGCACCCTGACGCGAGGGTTGAGGGTGTCGCTGCGCGGGCCTTTAGCCGAGAAACGCCTGGCGGAAAGCCGGGTGCGGGTTGTTCTTACGTCCGGAGGTCTGGAGCCGGTGGTGGACAGCGGCGGCGGCAATCACTCGGTCTTCGCCAAGGCGGTACTCGAGGCGCTGCGCCGGAACAAAAGTCAGATGAAGGGTAGCGAGCTAGCGCTCCAGGTGAGGCGGCCGGTCATGTTGGAGGCCAACCAGAAACCCGATTACGCCGATCTCAGGTTTGCCGGGCATGAAGGCGGCGATTTCATCTTCGCCGCGCGGCCGTAAGGCGAGTGTCGGGCCCCGGTCCGGGCCAAGGCTTTTACCGGATTCGGATTGCCGCATCGGACGGCCGGCACGCCATACAGGTTTGTAACTGCGGAGGGCCCAAAGCCGATCCGCTCCTAGAGGGCATCGAGCATTACGGAACGTTTTCGGCTGTATTCGGCCTCTGAAATCAACCGCTCATTGATCAGCTCGTTTAAGAGCACCAGTCCATCCTTGGCGTCCATATCGGAGGCGTTGATCTTCGCCAGGATGTCAGCACGGGCCTGCACGAATTCTTCCGGATTGATCTTGCCCTGCCTGAAGAGCCTGTTGGTATCGCGCAGCTGTTCCGCGACACCGTCCGAGTGGAAGGTACCCAGAACTTCCTGACGCTTCTTCTGATACTCGGCTTCGGTGATCAGATTTGCCCGGAGCAGTTCGTCCAGCTGTTGCAAACGGCCGGTCGAATCCGTTGCTGCAGCGGGTGCAGGCGCTTTGAGCGTTGCGGCCGGTTTTGTTGCGGCAGCCGCCGGTGCAGCAGCTGCTTTCGGGGCGGGCGCCGGCGCTGTTGCTTCTTTCAACAGGCCGCCGAAAACATAACCGGTGGTTCCGTTGTCCAGCGGAAGGGCGTACCAGCGTTCGCCACCCGCTTCGACATAGCCGGAGACCGAAATGCCGGCGCCGCTGTTGAGCAGTCCTATACGGGCGCCCTGACGCGAGGGTTGCGCGCGAATGTTGGTATTGCCGAGTGCCTGCATGCGCGCCTGACCGGGAATCAGTACAATCTGTGCCAATTCGGCCGCCGGCGCGCTCTTTGCGCCTGAAGATGCAACAGCGGCAACAGCAATTCCGGTTGCCGCGGCAAGCTCGCAGTCGACTTCCGCACCGTTCGAATCGTTATACTTCCACGACAGGGGAAAGGCCAGATCGGGCGCATACTGAACATCGAGCTTCGAGGAAAAGACATTCACCCAGCGCGATTCGTTGATGGTGACAACCTTGAGATCGCCGAAGGCTCTGTTGTAGACGGTTTCCTGCCCCGATACGGCGACGCTGTAGTGCCACTCGAATCGATCGTTCGGGCGTCGTTCGGTGACATAGCCCGAATACTTTCCACCGACTGTAAGAGACGCCAGTTGCCTGAACGCGCCGGGAATTCTCGACATCGTGGAAACCTGTCCGCGAATGCTCTCTTCAGTCATCATCGTTGTATTCAGCAGATACAGTGGTTTCTCGTACCAGTTCCGATCAATTCCGTCGTTGACCTCGACACGCACGCTGGTGCCGTCACTCGATTGGATGGAATAGGTTTCTTCGTAATTGCTGTTAACGCTGGAAGAGCATTGAAATGTATATTTTGCGCCGACAGGCGGGGGAGGCATTTGTCCCCATGCTGGAAAAGACATCAGAACTGCCGCGCAGATCACACCGGAAAAAGTATTTATCAAACAACGATGAAACATAAAATTCCGCTCCCGAATTCAACATCTGGCGATAATTGTCGCCGTTTTCTCAAATTCTCTTGTTATTGTAGTTAGGCGTACAAAAATAGGCAAGAAAACCAACAGGGCTGGCGGAATGAAGCATAAGAGGATGTGGGGCGTTTTGAGCGCGGTGCTTGTTGTTGTGTTGTTGCCTGTCCAGACCGGGTCAATGGCTTACGCCGATGTCGGGGCAACCTGGCGGCATTCCCGTGTTTCGATACCCGGTCACATCTTCGCTGGAAAACCGATCCTGGGTCAGTGGCGCGATCAATCGGTTCAGCGCGGAATCGAGTCTATTCCGCCAGGTACCCTTATGCCCGCAATCATCTTTCTGCACGGCTGCAACGGTATCGCCCATGAGGAGGAGGCCGCCCGTCTGGTTTTCATGGAAGCCGGCTACGCCACCTTTTTCCCGGACAGTTTCGCGCGGTCGTACCGGCGCTCGAACTGCTCGCCGCTGGATCACCAAACCGCCATGGCGCCCGAGACACACCGCTTTCGGCTCGAGGAGATCGAGTACGCCTTGCGGCAGGTTCGTCAGTTGTCCTGGGTCAATCAGTCACGCATTTTCGTTATGGGGTTCAGTGAAGGCGGCATGGCGGTTGCCAATTATCGGGGCGATGGGCTGGCCGGGCTGGTGATCACGGGCTGGCATTGTCAGGGCAGTCCGCCCAACATCGGTATAATGTCGGACGCAACGGTGCCGGTGTTGACGATCCTGGGGGCGGAAGACCCCTGGTATGCAGCAAAACACGGCGAACATTGCGGCCAGGTGTTCAGCGGCCGTCCCGACGCGACCTCGCTGGTTCTGCCTGGTAACGGTCATGCCATCGTCAATTCCACGATTCTCGAGAACGCGGAACGCGCCCGGAAGGCGATTCTCGCGTTTCTGGAATCCCACTGAAGCTGCCTGCAGTTGCACCCGGATATGGGGAAGCCCCTAGTCTCTCGGGCGCCGGTCGCTTTAAACGGGACCGGTCCCGCCGTCGGAAGCCGGTGATCTGGCCCGTAGTGCCGTCACGGCGGCACCAAAGGTGCTTGCCAGTCCCGGGCAGGACCGGACGTTCCGGCCGGGATACAGCTCAAGGCGCGGGTCAGCCGTGAGAGTTTGCCTTCGGTGCCGCCATGACGGCACAGAACTGCTTCTTCGATCTGAGTTGAGAGCAGGCCTCTCTGGCGGCTGATTGATTTTCGAAGGACCCGGCCAGAACGCGGTAAAATACGCCCTTTTCACCTAGATCCGTACGCTCAATATCCAGATGCAAGTCTTTGAGAAGATTTGGAAATGCGGTCTTGAGCTGAATCCACTCCTTCATTGCCCCTTCCTTGCTTTTGTTCGAGGAAAGGTGGAGCGCCATTGCCGGCGTCGTGACGGCACCGTGATCTGCGGCGTCAGTGCGCGTCTTTGCGGGCTTTGCGGGGGCAGCGTGTTTCTCGACAGATGCCAGTCTGTCCGCTGGCGCTTCATGCGCGGCTTTGCCGGCCATTTGCGGATAAAGCTGCTGAGCTTCCGTCGTGGCGTTATGGGATTGCTGCGCATCGGCATGACCGGCGGCCGTCACCGGCATTTGAGGCGCCAGGCTTGTGACCATACCCGATTGCGGCGCCTGGCTGGTGGCGACCGATGACGTCGTCCGGCCGGTTTCCAGCACTGTCAGATCCAGAGCGGCCATTGCCGGTTCCGGGGCTTCGTTCTGCTGCTCGCCGTCGAGCGGTGGAATGGTCTTGAGAACATCTCTGCGGAACCAGGACTCGACGTCGTTACCCCAGCCCTTGGTGTCGTCATAAACCTGCGTGCATCCGCTCAGGCCGGCAACGACGATGAGTGACAGTGCCAGTGGCAGTGCCAGTGGCAGAAGCCGTGTCGCTCTGTTTCGCAGAAATCTCATCTGACCACCGTTGATCCGTCATGTTTGCCGATTCTGGAGTCCGCGCCTGGCAGCGGGCCTGGCAGAGAACCTCTTCAGGTTAAAGCCCGCAGCGTGTAAAAAGTTTTAATGATGGCTACAAATCGAGACGAACTGTTCGTTCACAGGTCCAGATACGAAAACCGGCGCCACTGTGGCGCCGGTTCCGGTAACTCATCGCTGGTTCGGGACAAAATCCCGAACCAGCGCAGGCTTCGAAGGCTTAGAGTCTGACTGGCGGGCGGTTCACCCTAAAACGCCGGATCGTTGCTGCGGATAAAGTCGGTGATCCGCGGCACGATGTTTTCGCGCCAGCGCCGGCCGTTGAAAATGCCGTAATGTCCAACCTTCTCCTGCAGATAGTGGCTTTTTTTCTTTTTTGGGATCGAGGAACAGAGTGCGTGGGCCGCGTAGGTCTGGCCCGGTGCGGATATGTCGTCGAGTTCGCCCTCGACCGTCATCAGAGCGGTTTTCCGGATCAATGCCGGATCAACCACCTGATCACGCCAGCGCATCGTGCCGTTTGCCAGATGATGCTTCTGAAAGACGCAGTCGACGGTCTCGAGATAGAATTCGGCCGTAATATCCATCACCGACAGATACTCGTCATAAAAGCGCCGATGCGCGCTGGCGGAATCACCGTCGCCGACGATGAGGTGCTGAAACATCTTAACATGAGCGTTGACATGGCGCATGGCGTTCATCGAAATGAAAGCGCCAAGCTGCATGAACCCCGGATAGACCTCGCGGGTCGCGCCGGGATAGTACAGCGGTACCTTGGCGATCAAATGACGTTTGAACCAGGAAAGCGGCTTGCTTGCGGCGAGCTTGGTGACTTCGGTCTCTGCAGCGGTCGTATCGATCGGTCCGCCCATCAGTGTCATCGACAGTGGCTGGCAGCTATCCTTGGCGGCGGCCATCAGGGCAACGGTTGCAAGAACCAGCGGTGCCGGCTGACAAACCGCGATTACATGCACGTCGTCACCCAGTTCACGCAGGAAGTCCATCAGGTAGTCGATGTATTCGTCCAGACCGAAACGGCCTGCGCCGTGCGCGACCGTGCGGGCGTCGATCCAGTCCGTAACGTAGACATCGTGTTCGGGCAGAAGTGCCTTGACCGTGCCTCTGAGCAGGCTCGCGTGGTGTCCCGACATGGGCGCGACCACAAGGATCTTGGGATCTTTTCTCGTCGTGTGCCGTTTGAAGTGTACCAGGTTGCCGAAGGCGCGGTGCAATATGAGTTGCTGGCTTACCTTGACGGTTTTCCCGTCGATCTTCGCGGCATGCAACGCCCAGTCTGGCTTCCCGCGATAGCGGATCGCGCCGTCAAGCACATCGGCGCCGGCAGCGAAGGCCTGACCCAGGCCGGTATAGGACATCGGCACCATTGGGTGCTGAAAGACATTCAGTGTAGCTTTGGCGAGCGCGCGAACCGGCGCAAGTGCGGCGTTGTTCATCTCATGGTATGCATACAGCATTAGGATTAACTCCGCGTTGACCTCTTTGTTGACGTCCAATCAGATGACTTCTGCAAACCCGGCACCGTCTCGAATGCCTGTCTCGGGTCCTTGACGTCGACCTGAAGCTGTCCTCCCGGGTCCCTTTCGAACGGGTATCGATACTTTTCTGATACCACGTATGGCATACGCTAGCATATTCAGGTTAACACTAACTTTGCATACTCATGTAAGAATCTTCGTGTACTCGGACAAACCTTTAACGGAATTTTTGTTACATAAGCAAGTAAAACAATCACTTGATTGCGTATGGACCGGCTTCAGTGCAGACGAAAATCGCTTAATAAGCGAATCGTTTTTGAGCGGTATAGGGGACTGTACTAAGTTGGGTGCGCCGTTTGATATCAATATACTGCTGTAATTGTTTTACGTAATAAGATGGCCATCTTTCCGGGTATCCGCCTAGATAAGCGATATCTGTGATTGCAATTTGAGGCTGTGCGCCTCGATCGGCTTTTCGGCGGCGCTCGACTTGGTTTTCGAGCGTTCACTGTCGGGAAGCAATGCGATCAGCCGCCCCGATTCGCTCAGCCTGCACACCAGCCAGTCGGGCTTCAACGGATTATTGAACCAGGGTTCAGCCCAGCCCTGGTCGATGCAACTCTTTATGGTCCGGGAAGAGTATTCCTGCCCGTCTCTGTTAAACAGCGGCAGCTTGCCGCCGGGCTGATCCAGACCGCGGCGCAGCCATGCCTTCTGAGCCCGTGAAGGGCGGGTTGGACGGTTAAGCAGCATGAAAACACTCCGGGACGCTGCGGGCCGGGCGGGGGCAGAACGATAGGGGCCGATTTGACGAGAGATGGAAAAACCGCCCGCTTTCAGTATTGAAAATCTTTGTCGCTTCGCCCGCCATCTCAAGTGTCCCCGAAAATTAAGCCGCTTCAGTAACATGTTAAGATAGATTAAGGGGTGATGAAAGAGGAGTGAGCCGGAAAAACCGGGTTCCGGCCGTCAACCTTCGGACCATCACGGTGCGAAAATCCGGGAGGAAATCCTGCTAGATAGTTGATTGTGAACGCTGATACTTCACAGCTTCAGATTAAAAGTTTTTATTGTGTTACGAATTTAATACACGGCGTTACATCATTGTTAAAAAAGCGAAATGATGCAATCGAACTCGAAAAAAGGGCGCGTTCAAAAAATACCCGGTTCTATAATTGCGGGTTGCGCGATTGCTTGCCACTCAGCGTCGGAACATCGCCTTGAGGGCTTCAGGCATATCGTTATCGGTTTATTAGCCGTCTGTGACGGAATTGGCGCTTGTTTCCGGGGCATCCCCGTCGATGCCAAAAACTCGGTTCCGACGGCTTAGTCAGAGACCTGCAGACTTTCGCTTCCGGCATCAACCTCGCCACCCGCCTTATCCGAAGACGCCATATCTTCCGCGCTCCACCGCCGGGCAACCTCACTAAGTCCTTGCAGAACCGCTTTCAGTTCGTGTCCGCGTGGGGTTAGCGAATAGGTAACGGCGGGCGGAATGGTCGGGCGATAATCGCGATTGAGCAGCCCGGCCGCCTCCAGCTGGCGCAGGCGGTCCGTCAGGACCTTGGAGGAGATCTTCGGCATGCGAAGCTTCAATTCGCCGAACCGCAAAGGCCCCTCCGACTCGAGCAGCCAGAGGATATAGGTCGTCCAGGGCCCCATCAGTAATTTGAGTATGCTGTCCATCGGGCATTGTCCGACGGCATGTTTTTTCGGCATATCCATTTCCTTTCCGCAGGGAGCGCCCGCTTTCCAGCAAGACTTCACTCGTGGTGTGTAGGTTACCATATAGTGCCTACTTTTAAAAAGTAACAGTAGACGCTACCTGTAGCCGGGATTTCAGGAACCCGCCGGCTGCCCGGCGCGGTAACAGGTCCATTCAAACTACAGGAGCTACGAATGTCCAAGATCGGTATTGTGTATTTCAGCGGCTACGGCCACACCAGTAAACAGGCTGAAGCGGTAAGAGACGGCGCGACGGCGGTTGCCGGGGCGGAGGTCAGCGTCTTCCAGATCAGTCAGGAGGGGGATCTGCCCGAAGGCGGATGGGAGCGGCTCGGCGAACAGGATGCGATTATCTACGGCAGTCCGACGTATATGGGCGGACCGGCCTGGCAATTCAAAAAGTTCGCCGATGAAAGTTCCAAACCCTGGTTTGTATCGGCCTGGAAAGACAAGATTGCAGGCGGTTTCACCAATTCGGCTTCAGTGAACGGGGATAAGTTCTCAACCATTGCCTATTTCTTCACGCTGTCGCAGCAGCACGGTCAGATCTGGGTCGGAACGGGCCTGATGCCGTCAAACAAGAAAGAGCACGGGCCGGAGGACGTCAACTGGACCGCGGGATTTGCTGGCGCGCTTTCGATTTCGCCTTCTGACGCGTCGCCCGAGGAAGCGCCAAGGGCGGGTGATCTCGAGACCGCACGTCTGTTGGGTGAGCGTATTGCAGCCTATGCCGTTAAAACCAGAGGCTGACGGCAGCTCTCAAACCAGTTAAATCCGATTGCCGTTGAGCAGATGCCGCACTTTCTCGCGGTATTCCAGATCCCAGACGACACGTTCCAGATCGATCTCTTCAGCCGTCGCTGGCCCGATAACTTCGGGTTTGCTTGCGGGAAGGGGGGGCTTCGCCCGGTAAGTTCCCCCTTCCAGAGAGTACATGTTCTGCTGCATCGGTTTCTTCCTCTCGCTTTTTGGCCTGTTTCGACTGTCCATTTTCCGGATATTATGAGCGGACTTAGGCCACTTTCAGGCTACGAAAGGGTCGTATCGGGCGAAATTCGGGCAGAGTGAAGGCAGTTTTCCCACACGCTACCGGGGGGGCAGGGCAGCCATGCAGCGCAACCACTTGTCGACCTCCACGGTCGGGTGTATAGCGGTACAGTGCCCGTTTTCGGCATTTTATAGCCGTGGCAAACCAACTGCATGGGAATGAAGGATCGTGTCACAGGCATCTGCCCGACTTTCACTGGTGTTCTCCTGCATCGGGCACACTTTCGTCCATCTTTTCATGGCGCTGTATTTCGTCGTGGTGCTGGCCATCGAAATTGACTGGTCGATTCCCTATCACGACCTGATCGGGCTCTGGACGGCAGGCGCACTGTTGGTCGGACTCGGGGCACTTCCGGCGGGCTGGCTCGCCGACCGCTGGTCCGCGCCGGGTATGATGGTCATTTTCTATCTGGGTCTCGGCGCTTCTGCCGTTGCCTGCAGCTTCATGGATGCGCCGCTGGCACTGGCTGTCGGTCTGGCGGCAATCGGGCTGTTCGCGGCGATCTATCACCCGGTGGGCATCGCCTGGCTGGTGCGCAATGCGGAATCACGCGGCAAGGCCCTGGGAATCAACGGCATCTTCGGCGGTGTGGGCGTTGCCTGCGCCAGTGTCATCGCCGGATTTCTGATCGACATTCATTCCTGGCGCGCGGCGTTCTTCGTGCCCGGGGTTGTCTGCATCTCAACGGGACTTGCCCTCTGGTATTGCGTACAGCGTGGACTGGTGGCCGATAACGGTGAGGACCGGGTGAAAACCGCAGAGGTCAGCCGTGGCGACAGGCTCAAGGTCTTCATTGTGCTGATGATGACCATGCTCTTGACCGGGCTGCTCTATCAGGCGACACAGGTCTCTCTTCCCAAGGTTTTCGATCTGCGCCTGCGCGACATTGCCGGTGAGGGCATCATGGGTATCGGCTTTGCTGTTGGTGCGGTCTATACCGTCAGTGCCGTCATGCAGATTTACGGCGGACATCTGGCCGACCGCTATCCCTTGAAGCCCATCTACATCGGAGCCTTTTTACTGCAGGTGCCGCTGCTGATCGGGGTAGGGGCGATGACCGGTCTGCCGCTGATCCTGGTGGCCATGCTGGCGGTTCTGATCAACACGGCGGCTCTGCCGGCAGAGAATATGCTGCTGGCTCACTACACGCCGCAAAAACACCGCAGTCTGGCGTTCGGAATCAAGTTCGTTCTGGCCTTCACCATCGCGCCGGTGGCGCTGCAGCTGGTGGCCTTTGTGCAGGAACGCACGGGTGAGTTCACCTGGCTCTATTACAGCCTGGGCGGCGTCGCGCTGCTGGCCTGTTTGATCGCGCTGATCCTGCCGCCGCGCCGGGATATGGTGTCTGAAGCGCAGGTTCTGCCAAGTCCGGCTGAATAGACCTGGCTTGTCTCAGGGCGCCTTAAGTCCTGGCGGTTGCGATCGCCTGATCCAGATCCGCTATAATATCCTCAAGCGTCTCCAGCCCGATGGAAACCCGGATGACGTCCGGGCCGGCACCGGCCGCCAGTTGCTGTTCCTCGGTCAGCTGGCGGTGCGTGGTCGAAGAAGGATGAAGGATCAGCGATTTGGCGTCGCCGATGTTGGCCAGATGCGAAAAGAGCTCACAGTTCTCGACCACCTTGATCCCGGCGTCGTAGCCACCCTTGACGCCGAAGGTAAACACCGAACCCGCACCCTTGGGCATGTATTTGCGGGCGAGGTCATGGTAGGGGCTGGAGGGCAGGGCGGCTGATGACACCCAGGCGACATCGGGATGGCTTTCGAGGAATTCGGCCACCTTGCGGGCATTCTCGCAATGACGTTCCATCCGCAGGGCAAGGGTTTCACATCCCAGCAGGGTCTGGAACGCGTTCATCGGCGCCATGGTGGATCCCAGATCGCGCAGGCCGACCGCATGGGCATGGGTGGTAAAGGCCATGTCGCCGAAGTTCTCGTAGAAATTCAGGCCGTGATAGGCGGGCTCGGGTGTCGCGAGGCCGGCGAACTTGTCGTTCTGGCCCCAGTCGAAATGGCCGCTGTCGATGACGCAGCCGCCCATTGAGGTCCCGTTTCCGGACAGGAACTTGGTGGTGGAGTGCACCACGATGTCCGCGCCCCATTCGATCGGGCGGCAAAGATACGGGGTGGCCATGGTGTTGTCGACGATCAGGGGAATCCCGGCTTCGCGAGCAATGACCGAGAGGGCCTCGAGATCGCTGATCACGCCACCCGGGTTGGCAAGGCTTTCAACGAAGATTGCCTTGCAGTCGGCGGTCAGGGCGTCGCGCACGGCCTGCAGATTGTCGACATCGACGAAACGGACCCGCCAGTCGAACTTTCTGAAGGTCTTGCCGAACTGGGTGATCGAGCCGCCGTAGAGCCGGTTGGAGGCGATGAAGCTGTCCCCCGGTTCCATCAGGGGGAAGAAGGCCAGCAGCTGGGCGGCATGGCCCGACGCGCAGCAGGTGCCGCCGCGTCCGTTCTCCAGGTTTGCCAGACGTTCCTCCAGCACCGCGACGGTCGGGTTGCTCAGCCGCGAATAGATAAAGCCGAAGGTCTGCAGGTTGAACAGCGAAGCCGCATGGTCGGTATCGTGAAAGACGTAAGAGGTGTTCTGGTGGATCGGAGTCTGTCGGGCGCCGGTGATCGGGTCGGGCTGTGCCCCCGCGTGGATCATGCGGGTTTCGAAGCCGAAGTTTTGCGATTTTTTCTCACTCATCCTATGCGCACTCTACGGCGTCTGGCGGTAATGACGCGGGAATTGATCCCGCCCCAGGAGAGTTCGTTGTTCAGGCGTCCGAATTCGATCTTGGGGCAACGGTTCATGATGACCTGCAGTCCGGTGGCTTCGGCCCGCGCGGCGGCCGGGTCATTGCGGACGCTCAACTGCATCCAGATCGTCTTGATCTCGCGTTCCTGTTTCAGGGCGATGGCTTCATCGGTAACGGCGCCCGCGACTTCGGAATTGCGGAAGATATCGACCATATCGAAGCTGTGGGGAATGTCATGCAGCGAGGCATAGACCTTCTGGCCCAGGATTTCACCTCCTGCCGCGCCTGGATTGACCGGTATGATCTGGTATCCCTTTTCCAGGAGATACTTCATCACGAAGTAACTGGGCCGGTTCCACTTGGGACTGGCGCCGACGACGGCGATGCTGCGCGTGCTGTTCAGCACGCGGCGCAGAAATGCATCGCTGTAGCTGTCGTGGTCACTTGTTTGGGGCAAGTTTTTCATCCCTCCAGACAGGATCGCGCTTCTCGATAAAGGCGCTGATGCCTTCCTGCGCATCGCGGGCAAGCATATTTGTGGTCATGACCTGACTGGCGTAGCTGTAGGCCTGTTCCATATCCATCTCGATCTGCCGGTAAAAGGCTTCCTTGCCGGTCTTCAGGGTGAGCGGAGATTTGCCCGCGATCTTTTCGGCAAATTCCATCGCGGCGAGATCGAGTTCGTCCGCCGGGACCGCCCGGTTGATCAGACCGATGCGTTCCGCCGTGGCCGCGTCGATGCCTTCGCCGGTCAGGAGCATCTCCATTGCGGTCTTCCGCGGCACCGCACGGGTCAGGGCCACCATCGGGGTTGAACAGAAAAGACCGATATTGACACCCGGCGTGGCGAAATAGGCGCTGTCGGCGGCAACAGCCAGATCACAGGTGGCGACAAGCTGGCATCCGGCCGCGGTGGCGATGCCCTGTACCTTGGCGATGACGGGCTGGGGCAGACGGGTGATCGACAGCATCATCCTGCTGCACTGTTCGAAGACGGACTGGAAATAGGCGCGGCCACCATCCGCTCCGTCGCCGGCCTCACGGCTTGCATTCATCTCCTTCAGATCATGTCCGGCGCAAAAGCCTTTCCCGGCGCCCTCGATAATTACGGCTTTCACCGAGCGGTCGTCGCCCAGGCGCTCAAGCATGGCCTGGAGCGCGGACATCAGGCCGGTCGAAAGGGCATTGTACTGCTTCGGGCGGTTCAGGGTCAGCGTAGCGATTCCGTTCGAATCCCGCCGCAGCAGAACGGCGTCGGCGTCTTCGGGCCTTTCCGGTGTTTCAGATGCGGTGCCGGTCTTCGTCGGTTCTGCGCTCATGGGAATGCGGAGTCTCCGGTTGCTGATCGCGAAAATTTCAGGATCTGTCCTCTACGCGCCTTGAGTTTAACTATTCCTTCTGGAACAGCTGAAGTCCAGCCACAACCCGAGGGTCAAAATGATCCATTTGCATGACCTCGCAGTTATCGGCCGGTTGCCCAGGATTCCAGAATCTCCGAACAGTCGGCCGTCTTTACGGGAAGGCGGGGCCGGGGGGGCTGATCGTTGATCCACGCCGGGTAAAGCGCATGGACCAAACCCGGCTCAACCGGATCCTCGTGAAGCATGCGGCGTTCCAGTATTTGCGGATGCCGGCTGAGGTTGTCCGGATCGATGAGAGCATGAAAGCAACAGTCGACCGGATCAAGCAACGACTCCCAATGGGCCAGGTCATTGCCGGCAATCGTCTTTGCGACCTCGGCAATCAGGGACTCCTGCGGCGCGTCTTCGTTCTGGCGGACAATCCAGGCCGGCTGGTCGAGGGCGGTACAGAAGTTGGCCCAGAACTTGGGCTCGATCGCGCCCAGGCTGATGAAGCTGTCATCGCCGGTCTGGTAGATCTGATAGCAGGCGTAGCCGCCATTGAGAATATTGCCGGCGCGTTCCGGATGGTGGCTTTCGCTGCCGGCGGCGGTCAGGTTCATCCCCTGCCAGGACAGAACCGATTCCGCGATACTCATATCGAGGTGACTGCCCTTGCCGCTGCGCTCACGCCCGAACAGGGCGGCGACGATTGCGGTGGCCGCCTGGCTGCCGCTGGCGAAGTCGGCAACCGGCGGGGCTGTCATTACCGGACGTTCCGGGGTTCCCGAGGCGGCGAGGCCACCTGCCAGGGCCATGTAATTGATGTCATGGCCGCTGCGCTGGCGGTAAGGACCGTTCTGCCCGAAGCCGGAGAGCGCGCAGTGAACCAGACGCGGGTTCAGTCCGTTCAGGATTGTCCGGGAAAAGCCGAGCCGTTCCAGCACGCCGGGCCGGAAGGATTCGATCAGCACGTCGGCCTGGGAGATCAGGGCCTTGAAGTCGCGCTTTCCGGATTCCGACTTGAGATCGACCGCAACCACCGTCTTGCCGGCGTTGATCCCCTGGTAAAAGAGAGAAAGGCCATCCTGGCCGCTTGGGCCAAACCCGCGCATGGGGTCACCCGCTGGCGCTTCCAGCTTGATCACCTCGGCGCCCATGTCGGCGAGAATCTGTGCGCAGTAGGGGCCGGGCAGGAACTGGCCAAAGTCGAGAACGCGGACAGCGTTTAAAAAGCTGGTCATCGCCCGAAGGTTCCTTTTATGACTCTCCCGGACATGAGAGGTTTAGGCCTCCCGAAGGGCTGACAATAGAATCCGGCGACCCCCACTGACAAAAGGAAAGAGAAGGTATGGCGCGAATCACCCGTGAAGAAGTGTTCGAAATCTGCCGGGCGGAAATGCCGCTTGTGCTGGATCAGGAACTCGAGATCGTGGATATCGGCGACGGAACCTGCCGGGTCCGACAACCTTACCGGGCAGCCTTCGTCCGTCCGGGCGGGACGATCAGCGGCCCGACCATGATGGGGCTTGCCGATTGCGCCATGTGGATTGCGGTGATGTCGGTGGTGGGACGCGCGGAAATGGCCGTCACCACCAACCTGAACATCAATTTCCTCAAGCGGCCCAAACCGGTGGCCCTGATTGCCGAATGCCGGATCCTGAAGGCCGGAAAACGCCTGGCTTACGGCGAAGTCTCGCTGTTTTCCGAAGGCGAGGAAGATAAAGGGCCGGTTGCGCACATCACCTCGACCTATTCCCTGCCGCCCAGAAAGCCATAAATTGCAATCACCTGGAATAAAGAGCCTTTTGACGACGGAAAATCACCAGGTTTCGATAAAGCGCAAATATTCCCGATAAAACATGGTCTTATGTTTGTGGTATCAGAATACCTCGACAGTAAAATATTCCAATAAAACGCTTTTTCGGCGTTGACAGCCCTCCCGCCCTGACTTAAAAACCGCCGCGTTACGGACGGGTAGCCCCGTGCGTTCAATGTCTCCTATCCGTGAAGCGCTGCAAGCCTTCACTACGAGTGGATAAAACGATGAAAACCTATTCAGCCAAACCGGCCGATATTGAGAAAAAGTGGATCATGATCGACGCCGACGGCGTCGTGCTTGGCCGCCTTGCTGTCGAAATCGCCCGGATCCTGCGCGGCAAGAACAAGCCGACCTTTACCCCTCACATGGATTGCGGCGACAACGTCATCGTGATCAATGCCGAGAAGGTCAAGCTGACCGGCAACAAGCTGGCCGACAAGACCTACTACTGGCACACCGGCCACCCGGGTGGAATCAAGCAGCGGACCGCTGGTGAGATCCTCGCCGGCAAGTTCCCGGAACGTGTTGTCACCAAAGCCGTTGAGCGCATGGTCCCCCGCGGACCGCTGGGTCGTCAGCAGATGAAGAACCTGCGCGTTTATGCCGGCACCGAGCATCCGCACGAAGCACAAAGCCCGGTCGTTCTCGACTTCGCGTCGCAGAACCCGAAGAACAAGAGGAGCGCGTAAGTCATGGCCGAGGAAACTCAGACCCTGACCGATTTGAGCGAGCTTGGCGGCGTTGCCGTCACTACGGCAACCGCGGTTGAAACCGTGGAGCCGAAAAAGGACGCTCAAGGTCGCTCCTACGCAACCGGTAAACGCAAGGACGCGGTTGCCCGTGTCTGGATCAAACCCGGTAGCGGCAAGATCACCGTTAACGGCCGCGATCAGGCCGTTTACTTCGCACGCGCCGTACTGCGGATGATGATCGAACAGCCTTTCAAGGTTGCCGATCGTTCCAACCAGTTCGACGTTGTCTGCACGGTGACCGGTGGCGGCCTTTCCGGTCAGGCCGGAGCCGTTCGCCACGGTATCTCCAAGTCGCTGATCCTCTTTGAGCCGGGCCTGCGTCCGGTGCTCAAGGCAGGCGGCTTCCTGACCCGTGACTCGCGTGTTGTTGAACGTAAGAAGTACGGCCGGGCGAAAGCACGCCGGAGCTTCCAGTTCTCCAAGCGCTAACTCGGGACTTTTTATATCAATGGGTTATCTGCTTTTTTTTAAGCAGATAACCCATAATATACCCGCCAAAATTCCTCGTAGCCTTAGAACTTCCAGATTACGGTTTCTGATCGATTCTGACCGAATCAGTTGAAATCGTGATTCGCGCTGACCATTCATGGGTTGGAAGGCGGCCTTTTCAGAGCCGCTACAGCTTCGCTCAGCTCTTCAGCTTGACCGCAATATAGCTTCCGGGGGCGTCGCCGCTCGCCTTCAGCGGACCGCTGCCCGGCTCCCGTGCGGGAACCTCGCGGCCACGATGGTTCCGCAGCCAGCCGGCCCAGTCGTCCCACCAGGAGCCGTCATGCTTTTTGGCATTCCTGAACCAGGTCTCGGGATGTCTGGCAGTGCGGCTGTTGGTCCAGTAGGGGTATTTGGCCCTGTCCGGGGGATTGAGCACACCGGAGACATGCCCGCCTGCAGTCAGCACGAAATGGACCGGTCCCTTGAATAGTTCCGTCGCATTGTAGGCGGCCCGCCAAGGCACGAGATGATCTTCCTTGGCGGCGACCATGAAGATCGGTGTCTCGATCCTTGCAAGATCGATCGGCACAGCGTCGAGCGTTATCCCACCGGGCTGGGAAAGCAGATTCTCAAGATACATTCTGCGCAGATAAAAGGCGTGCATCACGGCCGGTACGCGGGTTGCGTCTTCATTCCAGTAATGCAGGTCTACAGGAAAAGGCTCTTTTCCAAGCAGGTAATTGTCGACCACGAAGGACCAGATCAGATCGTTGGCGCGCAGAGGCCTGAGAGTCGCGATCATTCCGGTGCCGTCTGAACCACCGTCACGCGCCATCTCCTTTTCCAGCAACGTCACCTGTTCTTCGTCGATAAAGACCGCCAGTTCGCCGGGGTCAGAGAAATCGGTCAGGGTGGTGATGAAACTGGCCGAGTGAATCAGTGGCTGTTTCTTTGCAGCGAGATAGGCCTGTGCGACCGAAAGAAGCGTACCGCCGAGACAGTAGCCGACGCAGTTGACGGCGACCTTGCCACAGATCTTGCGAATAGCGCCGAGGGCGGCAACCGGGCCTTCGATCATATAATTCTCGAAGGTTTTTTGGGCCAGGCGTTCGTCCGGATTGACCCAGGAGATGCAGAACACCGTCAGCCCCTGATCGACCATCCATCTGATAAAGGAGTTTTCCTGTCGCAAATCGAGGACGTAATATTTGTTCATCCAGGGCGGCACGACCAGAACCGGTCGTTTGGCGACCGTTTCGGTGGTCGGACTGTACTGCAGCAGCTGCATCAGTTCGTTCTCAAAGATGACTTTTCCCGGCGTGCAGGCCAGGTTCTGTCCCAGTACGAAGGCCGTATCGTCGGCCATGCTGTCTTCGAGCCGGCCTCCCCTCAGGCTGAGGTTGTGAAGCAGGTGCTCAAGGCCTTTAAGAAGGTTCTGTCCGCTGCTCTCGATTGTCGCGCGCTGCACTTCCGGATTGGTAAAAAGAAAGTTGGAAGGGGCCATGGCGTCGACAAACTGGCGGGTGAAAAAGTCAAGAACCTCTGTCTCCTGCCGGTTTTCACCCTGAAGGTTGTGTGCGGTCGAATGCAGCCATCTTGCTGTGAGCAGGTAGGATTGCTTGATGTAGTCGAAAAGCTGATTGTCTTCCCAGGCCTGGTGGTCGAAGCGGTGGTCATGCGGCTCTGGTGCGATTGCCGCCGGCATGTCTTCGCCCATCATGCGACGAGTGGTGGATTGCCAGAGGTCCATGTAGTTGCGCCAGAGAGACATCTGGGCCTGCATCAACACTGCCGGTCCGGTCATCAGGCGGGTTGTCAGATCAAAAAAGGCGCCACCGATATTCAGGGGGTCGATCTGCAATCCGTAATCGATGCCGTAATGTTCGCGCAGAAAGCCGGATACCATTTCACGGCTCTGATTCGCGATCATTCCCAGAGTGTCAGCAAGATCCCTGGTTTCTTGCTGATTCATATCGACGTATGGTTGCTCATCCATAAGGCTTTGCCTATGATTCCTCCGATTCGGACGTCTGGCGGTTTTTCCGCCCTGTTTTAGTTGTTGCGCTTGGAAAACACATTGAATTTACCGAAGAATACCACGTTTTGTGGGGCCCCGGCAGGGTGCAACCACGCTTGTAGTAGCTTTTTAAACCCTCGTAACGCTATAAGGTCAGACTTCACGCAGGAAATGCGCGGTATATCGGGGGGCAAGGCTGGAAAATGACGATGGCCGGCGATAACACACTCGAAAACTTAAGGTTTCGAATTCAGCAGAGCGGTTGGCGGTTGCAAAGCCGTGTCGCGCTTGTGGCTGCGGCAATGCTGCTGGCCGGATGTTCTTCAGCGCCTGAATGGGCCGACCCCGGCGAATGGGGATCGGACGGTCAGCAAAGCGATGCACCGGCACAGCCGGAGACCGCTGCGCAACCGGCGGAGGGCTTCCCCAATCTGTCGAGCGTTCCGGGCGAAGCACCTCAGACCAGCTCGCGGCAGACGCGTGAAGATTTGAAAGAAGGCCTGTCCGCTGACCGTACCAATGCCCGCTATAGCGACCAGGCGCTCAACGCCGAGTCCACTTTGGTCGCCCCGGCAGCTCCGCCGCCGAGCGTGAACAATCAGACTGCTGCGGCGCCGGTTGCTCCTGCGCCGGTTACGCCTTCTGCGACTCCTGAAGCGATGTCAGTTCCAGCAGTTCCAGCAGCTCCGGCGATCACGCCAAAGCCGGCTCCGGCTCCCGTCGCCCCAACGGCTCCGGTTGCGGCGCCCGCACCGGCTGCGCCGCCACCAGCCGCGCCGACCCCGGCCGCGGCCGGAACCGATTCGTCCTCGGTTCTGCCGCCGGCGTTTCCAGCCCGATCAGCGTCACAAAGCACGTCCACATATGTTCCGCCGACTTTTGAGCCGTCGCGCTTTCAACTGCCAGGCACCGGTTCGGCTGCAACTGCAACCCGACAAGCCGCGCCGGCAGCCGCTGTTCCGGGAGCCGCAGTCAGCGGCGGATCGGCCGCTCCCGGCCAGTTGACCGCCGTTGTCTATTTCGGGCATGGCTCTGCCAGCCTGGACCAGAACGACATGAAGGTTCTGCGCGACGTTGTGGCTATTCAGCGGCAGAACAACGCGCGTATTGTGGTGGTCGGGCATTCCAGTTCCCGGACGGGATCGACGGACGCCGTTAACCACAGAGCTGTCAATCTGGAAACGTCGCTGAAGCGCGCGAACGCTGTCACGGCGGCGCTGGTCAGACTCGGTGTGCCGAAGGACCGCCTAGTGGCCGAGGCCAGGGCTGACAATCAACCGGTTTTTCATGAATTCATGCCGACCGGCGAGGCCGGGAACCGCCGGGCCGAGATCTATCTGGCTAATTAGGCGGCATAACGTTAAAAAACGCGATGCAGGCCATCGGGCCGGGCGAGAGGCGCGATAGAAGCCCTTTGTCCGGCTGTGCGGTTCGGCTTTTTTTGTCCTAGCGCCTTATAAATGGCGCTTTCCCATGAGTTTGCGATGGAACAGCAATTTCACCGTATCAAGCGTCTGCCGCCATATGTGTTTGCAGAGGTCAACGCCCTGAAGGCCAAGGCCCGGGCCGCCGGTGACGATATCATCGACTTCGGTATGGGAAACCCGGACCAGCCGCCGCCGCCGCACGTGATCGCGAAGCTGGTCGAAGCGGCGCAGGATCCGCGCACCCATCGCTATTCCACCTCCCGTGGCATACCGGGGCTCCGCAAGGCGCTCGCCGGATACTACCAGCGCCGGTTCGGTGTGGAGATCGATCCCGAAAGCGAAACCTGCGTGACGATAGGCTCCAAGGAAGGTCTGGCCAACCTGGCTCAGGCCATCACGTCGCCCGGCGATATCATTCTGGTCCCCAATCCGAGCTACCCCATTCACGCCTTCGGCTTCATCATTGCCGGTGCATCAATCCGCAGCATGCCGGCGGGGAGCGGTATCGATTTCATGGCGCAGCTGGAGCGGGCGGTGAAGCATTCGGTACCCAAACCGACCGCGCTGGTACTCAATTATCCGGCCAATCCGACCGCCGAAGTGGTCGACCTCGCTTTCTATGCCGATGTCGTGGATTTCTGCCGTCGTCACGGTATCTACGTTATCTCCGATCTGGCTTATGCCGAGGTATACTTTGAAGATGAAGCACCGCCATCCATCCTGCAGGTGCCGGGGGCGCGGGACATTGCCGTTGAGTTTACCTCGCTGAGCAAGACCTATTCCATGCCCGGCTGGCGGGTCGGATTCTGCACCGGAAACAAAAAGCTGGTGGCGGCGCTGACCCGGGTGAAATCCTACGTCGACTACGGTGCCTTCACGCCGATTCAGGTTGCCGCAACCACGGCTCTGAACGGCGACCAGGACTGTGTCGATGAGATGCGGGCACGATACAGGTCGCGCCGGGATGTTCTGATCACAGGGCTGGAGGCTGCGGGCTGGAGTGTGCCGAGCCCGCCCGCGACCATGTTCGCCTGGGCACCGCTTCCACCGGAATTTGCCGACCTCGGCTCCCTGGCGTTTTCCAAGCTTCTGCTGAGCCATGCCAAGGTCGCGGTCGCGCCGGGCATCGGCTTCGGCGAGTACGGCGACGGCCACGTCCGCCTGGGCCTGGTGGAAAATGAGCATCGCACCCGTCAGGCGGTCCGCAATATCAAAGCCTTGTTCAAGGACCCGGAAAAATTGCGCAGTCTTGCAGAGGGGCAGAAGAAAGTATCGTGACGAAACCCTTGCGTATTGGTATTGCCGGTCTGGGCACGGTCGGTGTCGGAACTCTGAATATAATCGAGGCTCATGGCAAGCTGCTCGCAGCGCGATGTGGCCGACATTTTCTGGTTTCCGCGGTATCCGCCAGAGACCGGAGCAAGGATCGCGGCATTGACCTGTCGGCGGTACGCTGGTTCGAAGACGCCGTGGCAATGGCGGCGGACGACCAGATCGATGTGGTTCTGGAATTGATTGGTGGATCGGACGGGATCGCCAAGGCCGTTGTCGAGACTGCAATCGCGCACGGCAAGCATGTGGTTACCGCGAACAAGGCGCTTCTGGCGCATCACGGTACCGAACTGGCGCGGGCAGCCGAAAAATCGCATGTGTTCATGGGATACGAAGCCGCCGTCGCAGGTGGCATTCCGGTGATCAAGAGCCTGCGCGAAGGCCTGGGCGGGAATGCCATTGAACGCGTCTACGGCATTCTGAACGGCACCTGCAACTACATTCTCTCGACCATGCGCGACAGCGGACGCGAGTTCGCCGAAGTCCTTGCCGAGGCGCAGGAACTAGGCTACGCGGAAGCCGATCCGGGGTTCGATATTGATGGGGTCGATGCGGCGCACAAGCTTGCAATCCTGACGGCTCTGGCATTCGGGTGTGAAGTCGACTTCGCCTCGGTTCATGTCGAAGGTATCCGTGAAATATCGTCGCTGGATATCGCCTATGCGGAAGAGCTGGGATATCGCATCAAGCTGCTGGGTGTCGCCCGGCGGAGCGAAAGCGGCATTCTGCAGCGGGTTCATCCCTGCATGGTCGCCAGGAATACACCGATCGCCAATGTCGAGGGCGTATTCAATGCCGTCGTCGCCGAAGGTGACTTTGTTGGACGGATTCTGTCCGAAGGTGCCGGGGCCGGGGCAGGCCCGACCGCATCCGCAGTCGTTGCCGATCTGCTGGATATTGCCCGTGGCAGCACGCTGCCGACCTTTGCGATCCCCGCCGATCAACTGGGCAAAAGCCAGCCGGTGTCGATGGACAGTCACAGGGCATCGCATTACGTGCGTCTTATGGTGGTTGATCGTCCGGGCGTTATCGCCGATATCGCCGCCGCACTGCGCGACGAGGAGATTTCCGTGGAAGCCATGCTTCAGCGCGGCCATGCCCCCGGAGAAGCCGTGCCGGTGGTGATCACCACCCACGCAACGACGCAGCAGCGCATTGCCCGCGCGCTGGCGCGTATCGAGGAAATGGAAGCGGTGCTCGAATCGCCGCGTATGATCCGGATCGAATCGCTGTAACAAAGACGGCAGATATTCGGCAAAGAAATTTACCGCGAAGACGTCCGCCCGTGGGCGGATCGCGAAAAAAATGAATTGGAGATGACGAACGATGGCAAAATCCGATGCGACAGAGAGCGCGATGGATCGCAACCTGGCACTTGAGACCGTCCGCGTAACGGAAGCCGCTGCGCTCGCGGCGTCCCGGCTGATGGGACGGGGCGACGAAAAGGCGGCCGATCAGGCAGCCGTCAACGCAATGCGCGAATCGCTCGATGAAATGGCCATCGACGGTACGGTCGTGATCGGCGAAGGCGAGCGCGACGAAGCGCCGATGCTCTATATCGGCGAAAAGGTTGGAAAAGGCGGCCCGAAGATCGACATCGCCCTCGATCCGCTTGAAGGCACCACGCTGACTGCGAAGGGTGGACCCAACGCGCTGGCCGTGATCGCCATGGCCGAATCCGGTGGCTTCCTCAATGCACCGGATACTTACATGGACAAGATCGCCGTTGGCAGCGGTCTGCCGGAAGGTGTGGTCGATCTGGACGAAACACCGGTCGTCAATCTGAAGAATCTGGCCAAGGCAAAGAAAATCGATGTTGCCGATCTGGTGGTCTGCATACTGGATCGCCCGCGGCATAGCGATCTTATCGCACAGGTACGCGATGCCGGTGCCCGCATCATGCTGATCGGCGATGGTGACGTTTCCGGCGCAATGGCGACAAGCCGCCCGGACAGCGGTGTGGACCTCTACATGGGGACCGGCGGTGCGCCTGAGGGCGTTCTGGCCGCCGCGGCTCTGCGCTGCATCGGAGGACAGTTCCAGGGTCGTCTGGTGTTCCGGAATGACGATGAGCGAGAGCGTGGCCGTCGCTGGGGGATTGAGGATTTTAATCGGAAGTACGGCCTCGAAGAACTGGCCGGCGGCGATGTGATGTTCGTTGCGAGCGGTGTAACCGACGGCAGCATGTTGCGCGGCGTCCGCCGCTACAAGGGCGGTGCGACGACCCATTCCATGGTCATGCGTTCCAAGACGGGAACTGTGCGGATGGTTGAAGCGCACCACGACTTCACCCGGAAAACCTGGTACGACAAACTGGGCGTGTAACCAGCCCTGCATCTGGACAGCTGCGAATTGACGTCAGGAGAGACGAAGCATTGACGGGTGAAACGGGCATAGCGGAAATCGACAAGAACAAAGCTTCGGAGTCGTCGCCGCGTGCCTGTTTTCTCAATGTCGAAGCTTCAGCCGGCGGCAAACGCTGGGAGGAACGCCTGTCCGATCCCAGACACGGACTCGCGCTGGCTCAACGGCTTGCAGTGCCTGAAATCGTTGGCCGGATTCTTGCTGCCCGCAATGTGTCATTGGACGCCGCCGATGCCTTTCTGAACCCGACTCTGCGTCAGTTCCTGCCGGATCCATCGCACCTGCGGGACATGGACCGGGCGGTCGCACGGCTTGTCGCGGCGGTTCGCAGCGGCGAACGGATTGCCGTGTTCGGAGATTACGACGTCGACGGCGCAACGTCCTCAGCCCTGCTGCAGCGATACATGAAGCATGTCGGCACTGATCTTCGGGTCTATATTCCGGACCGCATAACCGAGGGTTACGGTCCGAATGCGGCTGCAATGCGCACGCTGAAAAGTGAAGGCATCGCCGTGTTGATCACCGTCGACTGCGGTATCACCGCGTTCGATGCCCTGCAGGATGCCGCGGATCAGGGGCTTGAGGTGATCGTGGTGGATCATCACGCGGCGGAACCCCGTCTGCCGGCTGCCGTTGCGGTAGTGAACCCGAACCGTCAGGACGAAACCTCGGATTGCGGCCATCTTGCGGCGGTGGGTGTCACCTTTTTGCTGGTGGTGGCATTGAATCGCGGATTGCGGGATGCAGGCTGGTTCAAGAGCAGGGGATTGAACGAGCCTGACCTGATGCAGTGGCTGGATCTTGTCGCGCTCGGAACGGTCTGTGATGTCGTGCCCCTGGATGGTCTGAACCGGGCGTTCGTGACCCAGGGCCTGAAGGTCATGGGGCAACGCCGGAATCCCGGTCTGGTTGCCCTGTCCGATGTGGCGAAACTGACCGAACGTCCGGATAGTTTCCACCTGGGTTTTATGCTCGGCCCGCGCGTCAATGCTGGTGGCCGCGTCGGGGAGGCGGGGCTGGGCGCAACACTCCTGTCGACCGAAAACCCGGTGGAGGCTCAGGATATTGCCGGCCGTCTGGACCGCTACAATACCGAGCGTCGTGAACTTGAGGCGCAGGTGCTGGACCAGGCCATTGAGCTGATTGAGACGGGCAAAGACGAACCTTCGGGTGTGATCATCGTCGCCGCACCCGGATGGCATCCTGGTGTCATCGGCATTGTTGCCAGCCGTCTCAAGGATCGTTACAACGCGCCGGCCATTGTGATTGCTATCGATGAAACAGGATTAGGCAAAGGCTCCGGCCGTTCGGTGCCGGGGGTCGATCTGGGGGCCACCGTCATCGCGGCGCGTCAGGCGGGGTTACTGATCAACGGAGGCGGCCATCCCATGGCGGCGGGGCTGACCGTGGCCGCAGACGCGCTGGAGCTACTGAAAGCCTTCTTCCGGGAACGGATCGGAGCCCAGATCAAGGCGGTGAACTACAAACCCTCTCTGGGGATCGACGGCGCCGTTCAACCCGGTGGTGCAACCGCTGACCTGCTGCGCGAGATTGAGCGCTGCGGGCCCTTCGGCGTCGGCAATCCGCAGCCGCGCTTCGTTCTGCCGTCGGTGCAGGTTTCCCATGCCAGCGTGGTCGGAGCCGATCACGTCCGCTGTAATCTGGTCGGTGTCGACGGTAAGCGGATCAAGGGGATCGCGTTTCGGGCACTTGACAACCCGCTGGGCGCGTTGCTGCTGAAATCCGGTGGCCTTCCGCTGCATGTGGCCGGGAAACTTCAACTGGACACCTGGACGGGCCGCGACGCAGTTCAGATCATTATCGAAGACGCGGCAGCGATATAAGTCTAAACTTGCTGCATGACGAGACAACCAGACGCGGCGAATCGAAGTGTTTTTTCCGGTTTCGCCCCGGCGTCTCGGCGTATTGTCTATCCCATAATAGAGGGTTTTCCTTCCGCCGGTATGCTATTGCGTCTGAGCGCGGCAGGATTACTCACGACTGTTCTCGGATCTGCCGCATCTGGTGCCGCAGGCCCGCAGGCCGAAGTTTCCTTGCCGTCAGCGCGGACGCAGACTGTCCAGGAGCGGGACGTCGATCTGGAGCTTGTTCTGGCAATCGACACCTCATCGAGCGTTTCGTCCGAGGAATTTGACCTCCAGATGCGGGGCATGTCCCAGGCCTTTCGAAACGAAGCGGTTATCGGCGCGATCCGCGCGTCGGGAGATAGCGGAATCGCGGTTGCCATGGTGCAGTGGTCCGATGCCCGCAAACAGCTCCTGGCGATCGACTGGGTTCGGGTTACCGATGGCCAGTCGGCGGAGGCATTCGCCCAGGAGATCGATAACACACCCAGATTTCTGTTCGGAGGCGGAACCGCGTTGGGGGGGGCGATTTCCTTTTCAGCACGTCAATTCGACAATAATGGCTATTCCGGCCGGCGCAGAGTGATCGACATTTCCGGTGACGGACGCACCAATCAGGGCGCAAGACCGGAACTGGTGCGCGATCAGGTGGTCGATTCGGGCGTGACCATCAACGGCCTGGCCATTCTCAATGAAGATCCGACCATCGACAGCTATTACCGCTATAACGTTATCGGCGGCACGGGGGCCTTTGTGATGACAGCAACGGATTATGAAGACTTTTCCGCAGCCATGCTGGAGAAACTGATCAAGGAAATCTCCGGCGTTCCGATTGTCCAGGCGCCGTCGCCGTCGGTATTACAGGAAGCCTACCTGGTTGGAAAACCGCAGAAATCGGTCGGTGACGAGGAAAAATGATTTTCGCGAATTCTTGGGCTTGCATTCACGCATCGAAGCCTTTAAACCCGTCTTCACACAGCGACCCCATCGTCTAGAGGCCTAGGACACTGGCCTTTCACGCCGGCAACACGGGTTCGAATCCCGTTGGGGTCGCCACTTCCCTCTTCCAAATATATTGCCTCTAGACATCACCAAGGCGGTTTGGATGCCTGGCCGTGGACATGAGGATGGAACGGGCAGGGACGGGAAGCGCTTGGGGAAATCTCCACGGACAAGAACGCCAGATCAACAGCCCCCATCACAAAATACCCGTTTTTAGAGCCTGCGCCTGCTGTTATGAGGGGAAGCGTCGGTGTCGTGCCTTTAAACGATGACCAGAATTCCCCAGGTCACCACGCTCCAGACTCCTACCGACGCAACAAGCAAAATAGCGGCGGTGCGTCGTGTAGGCCACTTTGCGGCACTTCTGCGTTGCGCGATCATTTTTTACTCCAGTCATAGTCCAGCAATTCACGCTACCAATCGAATCCATGCGCTGTTGTGCAAAAATTGTGTCCTTGCTGAACCGGATTTTAAAATCTCTGACTCGAAGTGATGACTATTTTCTCATCAGGGTAAATTATCGCCTTTTTCAGAGTAAGTTATTTGATTGCGAATGATAATAACTGCTCGACGGTGTCTTGATGTCTTAGACAAGTCATTGAGATCTTGTGGATGTTTGGCTTTTCTTTTATCTCAGTGAAAATTTTACACCGAATGGGTTGTTTTTCGGGGACCAATTGACGTATTTTCGGTTGAGTTCGCGGCCGCAGATCTGTGCCCGGACCGGGGGAGTTATGTAGCGAATGATTGAGCAGATCCGCACGGAGCCGTTACGGCAAATCTACCTCTACTGGCAGTCGAAATGCCGGGACGGCATCATCCCGTCACGTAATGATCTTGATCCGCCGGTAGAACTGTCAGGTAAGATACTGCCCTTTGTCGCGATGATCGAGGTCGAGTCAAACCCGCGGCGCTACAGATATTGTCTCGTGGGGACTGCGATCAACAAGCAGTACGGAGAAGAAACCACCGGACACTATGTCGACGAGATCGATCTAGGCGATATGAAAAGCTGGGTGATCAGCACATATGATGAATTGATGGTCACACTCAAGCCCTCGATCATTTCCCGCGAATTCCGAAAACAGTCGGGTGAGTTTATCTGGTTTGAACGCCTCGCGCTGCCGCTCTCCAGTGATGGAAAAAACGTCGACATGATCTTCGGTGGCGCTGTTGTTGAACCGCTGAGCCCCTTACAGGCTCTGCGGGGCTTTGGCGGCGTCTGACGGTTACCCGGCGGTGCCAGACAGAATATAAACCTTGCCGTCATTGGTAACGATGTTGTTCACCGTCTGTGCGGCGTCCTGGAAGTCACCCTGAATGCCGCCCAGACAGGTTGAATAGAATATCTGTTCGACGTCATCGCCGCCGTTTGTAAGCGGCAGAAGCAGCCGCTGGATACTACGAACAGAGGAGTCCTGGTAACGGCACTTGCCAAGCGAATAAACCGGGCAACAGGTCTGGACCACCTTTCTGTACAGCAACGTGATGAACTGGCTGTACCCGATAGGGGCGACATCATCGAGAAAATGACCGGTGTAGTCGTGTCCGAACGCACGATTGATGTTGCTTCCGACAACCCGGAAATAAAAACGCTGACCTTTCTCGATGACATCCAGAAGCCCGATGTCGGGCAGCAGTCTTGGAATGTCGATGGGGTCGACGTTCAAACGGTCCGGCATCATGCGTCCGTCGCGCTTTGATACCCAGTAGTCGAGAAGTTCCTTGTGGCTATCGTCTGTAATCTGAGCCCTAAAGCTATCCAACGATGTGCATAACTCGCCGGAAATCTCCTCAGAAACCGTAACCAGATCCAACACCTTGAGTTGCCTCCGAAAATGCGAAGCGGGAAAGCCAGACAATCAACATCGCCTGAAATACAACCACTAGGGTCAAATTTTCTCGGCGGATACTATAGGATGGTTGTCGTTTTGTCACGTCGAGATTGCGCTCCAGGAGTCCGTGGAAGCTGACTGTCCTCATAAGCGAATTTCGGTGCCAGCGCCGTCCCGTACCGCCGGGTAGAAGCGCGGGCAGCCGCCGCTGCGGAAAAACTTTGCCCGATGCGTGAGTTTCCGGCTTGTGATAGGCTGTCTTGGCTAGGATCTGCCGTCCGCTGCGGGCGAAAGCCAATAGTAGCGCAGGAATAGACGATCACGATCGAGTTAAAGTCGTTCTGTCACATGCTTTTTCAGCGGCAGGAAACACGTCACCGTTGAGGAATAATCTCGTAATACGGGTATCGACCTGGAGATAAATTGGTCACGACCTGCGCCCGGCGGTGGAAGCTGCCATGCCACGTACCGGAAGGAGTCTCATATGCACGCGCGCTTGATTACGATGCATTTGAAACACGGAAATGCCCAGGAGCTGTCCGTTCTCTACCGGGATTCCATCCTGCCGGCATTGCGTCAGCAAAAAGGCTTCATGGAAACCAATTTCGGTATCGACAAGAATGGAAAAGCGATCGCCTTCGTCATTTTCGACAGCAAACAGGATGCTTTGGCGAGCGAAGAAAATGGCTACTTATCGGAGCAGATCGCGAAGGCCATGCCCTATTTGGACTATCCACCGATTGTCGAGTATTTCGATGTACCGGTTAAGTCCTGACAGGTCTGTCGAGACGCGCGGATACAGCCCGGAAATAATTCCCGCCGATCAGTAAGCCTTGGGCTTTCCGCCGTTTACCCGAATGAAGCGCCGGTGTGCAACGGTTAGAACAGTCCGGCCAGTCTGGCATTGTTCCAGACAAAATACGCCAGTATGGGAATAACAGGTGTGATGATAATCAGAACGTAACGATGGGGGTACCAGACGATCATGATCGCTGGGATCAATTGCCCGATCAAGCGGGGTAAATACCACCACTGCCCCATATTGTCCTGGAACCACCTCATAATTTTATTGCCTTCAATAGCACCTGCAGCCAATCCGAGGTTGGTAGTCATGATGTCCAATACTGTAAGTGCCAGCAGGCAGCTTGCGATAAAAAAGCTCGCGAGGCGGAGGCGCGGACTGTTGCGATTTTCGGATGCGATCGCAGGTAACCATTGAAACACGATAGACCCCCAACTCAGGCGATAGTTTTTTTGGTGATGCGGTTACCCACAAGAAATAACTTTTAAAGATTTCGCAAAAGTTAACTCAGATCAAGGAAATTTAGTAAAAATAACAAGAAAAAAGTGAGGTCTAGAAGTAATTTAACACTATAAAGTTGTTATCTACTCTTGAGCTCACGAATTTCCGCAAGAACAGATTCGAGCCTGTCGTGGAGGCTTTTTTCCGAATCCACGAACAATTCCAGCCTGGAAAGATTTTCGCTGTTCATGGCTCGGATACTTTTCCCCAGCCGGCCGATACGATACCAGATCAGCACGGCAATCAGGGCAACGATGATCTCGGTTGAGGCATCGTGGAGGAAACCGAACAAGATTTCCAGATACGGGCTGATTGTTTCCACCGGTCATTCCTCGCTGCCTATAAGATCACCAGCATCGTTTTTACCGCTCTCTTCGACATCCGGAAAGTCTTGTCTCCTGCCAGGTGTTTTAAAACACTGCTATTCAACTATTAGGCAAAATACTTTCCGGCTCTTTTGCGAGTACAGGCATATCAACCGCGGCTTGCGATAGAATTCCGCTTCAAGGCGATAATACCGGCCACAGTTTTAACACACCGTTTTGCAGGAGATCTTGGCAATCTGTGTTCACCGAGAGGTTGGTTGTTAACGCAACCGACAACGGCCTTCCCCAAGGCCTATTCCTCGTAAAGGCTCCCACGGTACACGCCGAGCCGTGGGAGCCTTCCTATTTTTCCACGTCGTGTTCCTCCGGGAGTGCCTGTTCGCATTTTACGGGCCGCTCATTCGGCAAGCCTTCACAGTCGCTTGGGCATCTCCTGTAGCCCACGAATGGATGGTCAGAGTTTTCTTGGATTGCGCTCGGCGGATTACATCGGAAAAATCAGACAGGTGGTCGAGCCATGTGCATAAAGCTTGCCCTTGGCATCGTGGATACGGCCCTCGGACGTCGCTACGCGCGCGCCTTGATGAATCACTTTCGACTCGGCGAGAACCAAACCGGTGCCTTGCGTGATCGCGCGGACAAAATTCACCTTGAGCTCCAGCGTCGTATAGGCCATTCCGGCGGGAAGAGTGGAATGCACGGCGCAGGCCATAACCGAATCCAGCACAGTCGCGGCAAAACCGCCATGCACCGTTCCAATCGGATTATAGTGTTGAGGCCCGGGCGTGCCCTCGAATAGAACTTTTCCCAATTCAACTCCGGTCAGGCGGAAATTCATCAGTTCGGCGATCGGCGGCTGCGGAAGCTCGCCCGCAGCAATCGCCCTCAGGAAGTCGAGCCCGCTCAGATGCATCATCTCGCTGGCTGTGACAACGTCCATTGCATCGTCGTTCGCCGGGCGTTCACTGCTCGTATTGATTGCCATCTTCTATCCTCTATCCAAAGACCGTAAGCCTGCACGAAAGCCAGATTGAACCGTGGGATGGTTCCAGCGTACCGCAAAAGGCCGGTTCTGGTTGATAATTGTTTTCATAGGGCATCGGAGTCCCGCGGAACATGCGGCGTCTCGTTGACGCAGAAACCAACCGCTGTGTTCAGGATGACTCCTTGAGAAGTCAAAAGGTTTCCGTGAATCATACTCCTGGTAGAACGACATGGATTTTGGGAATCATTGTATTAATTCGCCTGCAATCAACTGCAGGTACTCTCCAGAGTTTTCCAGATCTGTCTGACTCGCCCGTAACCGAAGACGCGACCCGAGGTTCAGGTGTAAAATCAGTCTGCGTCTGATCATCTTTGGCTCTCAGTTCCGGACAAGATCCAAGTGTCTGACTTTCACAGGGAAAGGGCGCGATAAACCTTACAAATCCCGTCTTTATGCGCACGAGATTATGATAATAGGTTGTGATAGGAAGTCTATAAGTTCGCCGGTTAAAAGAAAAAAAACAACTGACAAAAAATGTATGTAAACAAAAAAAATCAGTAAATATAAATTATTTGCTTACATGCGCTGCGCTGTTTTCATAAAATTTTAAGTATTAATAAAGGGTGAATAAGCTCTTGCATGAGACCTTATTTTTGGCTGAGATATGGCATGATCAGAGTAATTGCCATAAAATCCAATGAACGCCGCAGAGATGTACGGCGGAACATTAATCTGGGTAGAGCCGCAAACGAAGGCCATATTACCTTTGTTGACATCAGTTCCAGCGGCATTGGAGCCAAGGGACTTTCCAAGGGTGGCGCACTTGGGAACGACGAAGAGGGTTACCAGGTGGAAATCCTTCCACTGGATCATGGCAAACGTGAATTTACCGGATTTGTTCTCGGTCAGGTTGCTGAATTCAATGTCTACAAAGATAAATCCCAAATACTCTCAATTCTAGTAAAAATTGTACGCTACGATAAACTCGAAGACCGAATCGGCGCGCGCTTTCTGAACATTGGGGACGAGCAGTTCAGTATTATTGAGCGACTGGTGACGGGCCGTTCGATCAAACCTGCGGCACTCTCACAGTCGGAAAAAACCGCCGCACGCAGGCGCCACTTATTGAGATAGGAAAACCGCAATCTGACCGAAGCTGCAATGCGTGTGGTTTGCAAGGGATCCGTCTGGACGGTAAGGCATCACAAGAAAACGGCTGCGTACCAACAGCTAAAGCTGTGTTCCGGAAAGGGTTTATACACTGTCTATAGGGTATGCTGTCGTCCGAGACCTGTCTTCTGCGAACTGGGAATGAGAAATGGCTAAAATTGTTGCCGTCACACACAAAGAGCGCCGTCGGGATTTGCGGCGACCCGTCAATTTTGACGGTCTTGTGAATGATGGCAGGATTACCGTTGTCGATATCAGCTCAAGCGGCGTCGGTGCCAGGGGGCTGGACAAAGGTGGTTCCTTTTCCGCGGGAGACGAGGATTACGAATTGGAAATCCGTCCGCTGGACAGCGGCAAAAGCAAAGACAGCGATTTGGAACCTGGTGACATAGCGGAGCTTAAGGTATTCAAGGAAAAAGCGCTGGTTCTTTCAATACAGGTAGAGATCGTTCGCGTCGACAAAGATGCCGACAGCCTCGGTGCACGCTTTATTAATATCGAGGACGGGCAGTACAGGGTGATTGAAAAGCTCGTGACCGGCCGCCCGATAAAGCGTGGCAAAAGCTGACTGGCCCAAAGAAGCGAACGACCTGGTCAGCGACAGGCCAAAGCGCAGCGGTACAAATTCGCCACACTGAAACCGATCCTTGGCCAGGCTCTAATTCAGGCTGGGGCGCCCGATAGCGATAGCTTCGATCCTGCTCTCAACAAAGATCTGACGTCCGCCGGGACCTTCAACGATGGTGTCCTGGCGATTGCGTTGTATTTCAGGCTCAACGGCACCGGCTTCAATTGCCGATTCACGTGCCAAACGCGAGGTTTCGTCGACAGCGAAATCAGCGGCCATAAGCAATGACGGAAATTCACGCATGATATTGCTGAGATGGACCCGGTAGCGGCCTTCTTCCGGTGCCGTGATGGTGGCTTTCATGGTCTGGGTCACGCTGCTGACGACCGCACCGATGGCATTGCAGACTTCCGCATATCTGGGAATTGTGACCGATGCTTTCAGCCGTGCCCCAATTTCAGGATAGTAGTGCGCAGCGGGTGCGCCAATGGCTACGACGGGTGTCTTGAGCCGGAGCGAGAACTCGATTGGTCCTTCCTGCCCGGTTGCTTGGCCGATAGCATTGCGAATGAAAATGCGCCCCAGATCATTTCTGTTCCCAAACTGCAACGAAAGATCCTGCTCGGAGAGACTGGCCAGAACCAGAAGTTCTGCGGACGCTATCACCATTTCTTCGTATATGCGCTCTGCAAAAGCCATCGGGTCGTCGGGGAGCGACAGCTCCAGTGAAGCCGCAGTGCGGGCGAAGAGTTCAGCGGCACACAAAGCGGCGGGGCGCGACCAGGCATCATGGCGTCCCAGCACGTGGGCCGCGTCGCTGGGCGTAAAGCCCGAGACCATGATCAGACCACGTTCGACAAGACGCCGGAAAGGCCGTTCCATCGCCGAACCGGGCAGCAGATCTGCCAGAGCAACGGGACGTGCCTGCAGGGCCTGCCACAGGCCACGCTCCGACGAGGACATGGCAGACTCGGCGGTGTCGAGGGATCGCTGCTTCACCGCGAAGAGCCCGGCATAGCTTGGCAGACGATCGGCAGAAAGCTGCCTTTCAAGTGTCTCCATGACCTCGGGATAGCTGTGGGCGAGCAGCGATATGGGGGTATTGCGTCGCGGTCCCAGGGTAATGCCCTTGCCGCGCTCCAGCCTGACTTCGCTGTCGCCACCAAGGCCGAAGGTCTGTACGGCGATGGCCTGAACCATGGTTTTCCAGCCGCCGATCGTCGCTCCGTCCTCACTCAGCAACGGACGACCATTGCGCAAGACGGCGATGTCCGATGTGGTGCCGCCGATGTCTACAACCAGCATATCGGACTTGCCGGCCAGATAGGTTGCGCCGATGGTGCTGGCGGCCGGTCCCGACAATACGGTTTCAATCGGCCGCCTCAATGCGATCTCCGCCGAAACCAGAGAACCGTCGCCTTTGACGATCATCAGGGGGGCCTCGATCCGGCGTTCGGCCAACAGGCCCTTTACCGAGAGTATAAGATCCTGCAGCTGGGGAATCAGGCGGGCATTCAAGACCGCCGTCAGAGCCCGGCGTGGCGCGTCCAGGCTCGATGCCAGCTGGTGAGCGGCGGTTACCGGCCGACCTGACATTTCCTGGACCAGTGCGCTGACGGCTATTTCGTGAGCCGGGTTGCGCACCGCGAAGAGGCCAGCCACGGCAAAGGCCGAGACACTGGGAGCATAACGTTCGATGGCTTCGCGCGCAGCGGCAAGATCGAGAGGGCCCGCTTCATCTCCGGAGGCGGTGTGACCGCCGTCCAGAAACACCACTGGATCCTGGCCTAGTGCCGTTCCCAGATTGGCCCGATCAAGAGACTTCTTGTCATATCCGATCAGAAGCAGGCATACGGGACTACCCTGACCTTCAACCACGGCATTGGTCGCGAGTGTGGTCGAAAGTGACACCAGTTCGATCTCATCCGTGTTTTCCATCCCCTTCAGGACCGCACTGATCGCTTCGCCCACACAGATAGAAAGATCGTGTTTGGTCGTCAGGGCCTTGGCGGAAGCGAGGACACCTTCCGCGCGGCTGAAAAGGACAGCATCGGTATAGGTTCCGCCAGTGTCGATACCCAGAAGTCTCGGCATAAAAATCTTCTCTGTAAATCTGCGTTTCGACGCGTTGATCCAGTCGATGATCCTCTAACACCATCGCCTGTCTCGTGTCTTCAGGAATTGCGCCGGCCTCTGGCCAGGGCGTACCGCCACGAAAGCGGGGACGTGACACAATTTTAACTTCAGCCGGCAAGCCCCGACGACTTGATTATACAGGGGGCTAATAGTCCCATTTCCAGAACACACCAACCCGACCGCTGTTGTCCTGACCAACGTCGCTTTGTACGGAAATATTCGGCGTGACCTCGACTTCGACCGTTACCTTGGTGCTGGTCGGGTCCGCGCCCTGGTTAACGCCGACATAGACGTCATCGGTGAGATACTTGCCGACCTTTACTTCGACTTCACCACTGTTCTGATTCGTACCGGCACTCAGGACATCGACTCCAAGGGTTTTGCGAACCAGACCCAGGATGCCTTCGCCGGAGCCGAGTTGCCCGGAAACCGTTGCAACGGCTTCGGCCAGTTGGAGTGCTTCGACGGGCGACAGTTGGCCGGTGGATTTACCGAACAGAACCCTTGCCAGAATTTCGTCCTGTGGAAGTTCAGGTTCCGAGCTCAGCGCGATCTCCGGATTGAACGCGGTGCCGGTGATCGCGACGATCGCCTTGAGGTCGCCCGCTTCATAAACTGCAGTCAGGTCAAGGTCCGGATTGATGTCCTTTTCACCGCCAAGAGAGATCTTGCCCTTTTCGAGCTTGAAGCTCTTTCCCGCAAAAGTGAAGTCACCCCGTACGGGGTTGAGGTTGCCTTCGATAATTGGAGCGTCGGCAGTGCCTGTGACCCGGAATTTCCCGGACCATTCCGAGTCCAGTCCCCGACCGCGAATAAAAACGCGTCTGGGCAAGGATAAGTCAAGATCCAGTGCCACCGTGGTTGCCGGGGCCGCCGATTGCGCGTTTGTCTGGTCGTTGCTGGCGATGGCGCCTGTCTGCGGCTGATTGAGCTCCTTCACGGGCAGGTCAACGATGGAGGCGGGGAGGGCACCGTTTATGTTTACCTCCACGAGATCGGTCGTGATTTCTCCCTGGACCGTCAGGGAACTCGGTTGCCCGGTCAGGTGAATTTTACCGCTAGCCTGTGCTGATACGTCATCGCGACGCAGCAGTCGAGCGTTCGTAAGATTTGCCACAAGATCGATCTCCGCTGCCGCAGCGTCGCTCAGATCAATCTCGCCTTCGGCCGCAAGCCGACCGTCCTCGCCGTCGCTGGACGTCAAGGACAGGATGACCCTGTCAATATCCTTCAGGGCCGCCGTGAACTGAAGATCCGTCAGAAGGGTGCCCAACTCGAGACTTTCATAGCGTCCATCGGCGAGCGCGGCCGTGCCCGTCACCTGAGGCCGGGCAAGATTGCCTGTGACGCCGAGATCGGCGGTAAGTTTGCCGTTCAGCGAATGATCGTCGATGGCAAGCAGAGGCCACAAACCGGCAAGATCGCCGCGCATTGCAAGATCGGCCTCAAGAGGGCGGTCTTGCGGTATCTCTGCCGATCTTTCCGCCAGGACAATACTGACAGGCAGGAAACCGCTGGCCTTGATGGAGGTGCCCTCCAGGCCGGTTATGCCAGCGGTGAAATCGAGACGTTCATTCGCCAGATTGCCGTTCACATCTCCGTTCAGGGCAGGAAGTTCGCTGAATTCCGCTCCGTCCGGCTTGACGTCTTGGACATTGATCTGCAGCTGACCGGCAGCCGTAGTGTCCGATACCTCGAGCTGCGCCTGACCACTGACGGTGCCGCTCATGTCCAGCTGCGGATCGATAAGGGCCAACAGATTGAGGGGAAGTGCCGCGAGGGACAGATCTGCCCTGGCCGACGCATCCGTTATCTGACCCGATACACCCACTTCTCCGCCGTCGATCCGAAGTTTCAGGGCATCAAGGCGGGTTTCTCCGGCTTGTTGCCGCAGGGTGAAGGGCTGCGTGAGTTGAAGGGGCCTTTTCTCGAAACTTCCGCTCAAATCTGCCATAGTGACGCTTGCCGAAGCCTCCCCAAGGGAGACGCGTCCCGCGCCGTTTACGTCCAGTTCAGGTAAAGCCGCCTTGTTGATGGCAAAGTTGAAATCGGCCGCCTCAAGCGTGCCGTTTGCCTCCAGCTCCAGTTGATCCAATCCGAAGCCGCCGGACAGGAAGTCCGTAGCCTTCGCCTTCACCGAGAAGCTCGGCGTCTGAAGCAGGTCCTGGCCGGTGAATGTCGCGTCCAGACGGGCCAGTGTCAGCCCCTCGGAGCTGCTGGAGTCCAGGTTCAGTCGTGACGCGGCGAGCTTGACCACTGCCGACTGCCTGTCGCCTTCCCCGTTGAGGGTGGCATCAAAGTCAACGGCACCCGTGAGGCTTTGGCCGGCCAGGCGCGCGACGGCGGAGAGATCTTTGATTTTGCCCTTGAGCCTGCCGCTGACCGGCGTTCCGTTCAGGGGCACCGTGAGCGAACCGGTGACATCTGTATCGGCAAGCTGTAGAGAAAGCGCCTCCAGATTGAGCGTTTCAGACTCATGCAGTGCAAAGGCGGTCGCAAAATCGACAGCGGCATCCGGGTGCGATAAACGGCCTGAGATCTGCCCCTGAGGAGCGGAAAGCAGATTCGATGCCGCATAGTCGCTTTCCAGAACTCCGAGTTCATAGCCGTCGAGGGAGAGCGCCTTGAACGCCACCTTTCCTGCAATGGCAGGATTGCCGAGGGGCCCCTCCAGCCGTCCCCTCATCTGCCCGGTTCCGGTCAGTGCGATCCCGGCGATATCGTTGAGGGCGGCCATATCCGGAATACTGGCGTCGAAATCGGCGCGAAGGCTCTCGAAGGTCATTGGAAATTCGGCTGACCCTGCCAGACTGCCAGAACCCGTCGAGAGATCAAAGGAATTGATTTTCAGGGCCACCGGCGTTGAATCGGCGGTTGCCTCCAGGGTGATTTCCGCACCGGCCAGACTTTGAATCTGGGGATCGTCGAACTTCAGAGCCTGCGACGTGGCGCTAAGCTTGAGCGATGTGGTCTTCTCGAAGTCTGTGGTTTCAAGTTTAATATTGCTGTCGAGTCGACCCGAAAGCGGTCCGAGTAACGAAAGGTCGGTGAGCGCAACCGCCAGGTCGGAGGTAACAGCCCGGCTTTCCAGGCCCAGGGTCGCGTTCCCGCTTGCTTCAATTCCGGCAGCTTCGAGACTGACCGCCGTGATGTTGAGGTTGTTTTCCGGCAGGTTCAGTTGCAGATCCAGAGCAACGTCAACCCGGTTCCCCAAGAGCGCAGTAATTTCCGGTGCCAGACCGGTGATACCCTCCAGCGTGGCCCGTCCCTTGAGAGGCAGAAGCTCAAGATCACTGGGCGAGAGGGAGGTCTGAAAGTTTCCGGTGACGGTCCCGACGGCAATCTGGGAAGGCACGGAAAATCCACTGAAAAGAACGGCGATATCGGCCGATAACGCCTGTAATGTCCCTGAAAGCTCTGCATTAATCTGGGCGGCTTCAAACCGGGCGGGATCGATTATCGGTATAAAAGCTGCGCTATCCACGGGACGGACAGTGAATTTTCCTGTGACGGCCTGGGTCGGAACCACGAGAACGCCTTCGGCTTTCGCATCCAGTGCGGAGGAGTGAAGCTGTGCCGACTCCAGGGTGATTTCCTGATTTTTTTCCGTCCAGGATAGAGCGGCTTCGATGTCCACGCGCGGGGCGGCGAGCGGCTTCAGTTCCGGCGGCAGCAGCGGGGCAACGCGGGCACTGCCCTGCAACGACAGACGGATAGGCTTGTCCGTCTGAGCTTCGTCAAAGCGCGTGGTCACCAGTAGATCGGCATCGATCTCTGGCCCGGCCTTTGCGAGCAGTTGCCCCTGCCAGGAAGAGAACCTGCCGTCGCCGAGGATCGACAACTCGACCGCCGGCGCGCCCGGAAGCTCAAGGATCCTGGCAATCAACCCGCCTTGAGGCTCGGACAGGACAATGTCGACGCCAAGTGTTTCCCGAGCCGGATGAAATTCGATCAGCGCACGCACGGCCGCTTTGCCGCCTTCCAGCTGCATGAGATTGAGCTGGCTTTGTATGGAGTCTTCACGCGCGGCATTCAACGACATGGACAGCTGGAAGAAGGTCTCCTGTCCGGCCAGTGCCTCGCCGAGTCTGATCCGGTCGATCTGCAGATGATCCAGGGCCACATCGAACGGGAGTGCCGGGTCGAAGGAGAGGGGTGGAGAGGAGGTCCCGCCGGCTTTTTCCGGGCCCGGCGGCAGGCGTGGCTCTCGTTCGATACTCAGCTCTGCCAGAGTAATTCTGCCGACATTCAGTCTACCGCCCAGAAGATCCCCGGGAGACCAGGAAACCCGCAGATCATCGGCTTTCAGCCACACGCCGGTAGAATCGGCTAAAGCGAGTCCGGCAATCCGGAATTCAGAAAGCAGATTGCCCTCGACAGCTCCCAAAGACAGGGTCAATCCGCCGTCTTCGCTGACCAGACTTTCGATCTGATGGCGCAGGAAGTCGCGCCCGCCATCCGTCTGCAGGGCGGCAAAGAGTAAACCCGCTGTGCACAGGAGCAGGACAAAGGGAGCGGCTATCAGTGCCAGAAGAATCCGGCGATTTCGGGTCATGTTAAAAAGCCTGGCCCAGGCTGATATAGAACTGGAAAGCGTCATCGATAGAGCTGTCGCGTCGGTTGACCGGTACGGCTACGTCGAGCCGCAAGGGTCCGACAGCGGTATAATAGCGCACCCCCAGTCCGGCCGCCCACTGCAGCTCTTCGCCGAGATCGGGGACTTCGCTATCAAAGACATTGCCGCCTTCGATAAAGGGAACGATACCGATTTCCTCGGTCAGCTTGATACGGGCCTCGAATCCGACTTCAACGACCGAACGCCCGCCCAGCGGGTCGTTTTCGCCATTCAGGGGTCCGACCGTGCGGAACTCATATCCGCGGATCGATCCGCCGCCACCGGCGTAGAAGCGCTTGTTGGCCGGGATATCGTCGGTCTTTTCGCCGATTATGGAACCGAGCTTTCCGCGTGCCGCCAGAACAAGACGGTCTTCGCCGAGCGCTGCATAATAGCTCGAGGCGTTGATATCGGCGCGCACGAAGTTTGCAGGCTCCTCAAGAACACCAAAATAAGGCGTAACGACAGTCGAGAGCCGCACGCCGCTTGTCGGGTCCAGCAGGTTATTGCTCGTATCATAGCCTGCGGTGAGTGGAAGACCGACCAATGCAAAGGTTTCCTCGCTTTGCTGATCATCGATGATCGAATACTCGAACGAAGTTCCTGCGCCGACAGTCCAGTTATCGCGCCATTTGCGTTCAAGACCGAGGAACGCGCGAATGCTTTCTTCCTCGAAGGCATCGCTGTCTTCGTGTTTGATCGCCGCGTTGGCCTTCAGGTCCTGTTCCAGTTCCCAGATGTCGGGTTTGATGAAACTTCCCGCGAGCTCTTGTCTGACTTCCGCCAAGGTAAGATCGCCGCGCAAGCGTTCGGCCTGACCGAAAACGTTGCGGTGCTCCCAGTAAAACCGGGTGCCGGCGCCCTCGCTGGATGAATATTCGACACCGGCTCCGATCGATCTGCGTTCCTGTTCGGCAACCGACACGACGACTGGAAGCGTGCCGTCTGGCGCAATGGCGCCGGCTTCGATCAGTTTTACGCTTTCAAACAATCCGGTATTGGATAACTTCCGCCGCAACGCCTCGACACGGTCACGGTCAAAGGTTTCGCCAGTCGGCCATTGCGCAAGGCCGCGCAGATAGCCCTCATCGACACCTTCCAGACCCTTGAACTGGAGATCGCCGAACCGCGCCGGCGGGCCGCTCCTGACGGTCAGGGTGACGGACATGGTCTTGGTCGCGTGATCCACAACGGCCTGCTGATCGGCGATTTCGGCGCGGGGGTATCCCTGTCTGGCAAGCAGGTGGACCGCCTTGCGTTGTGCGGCGACGATATCCTCTGCGCGCGCGACCATGTCCGGCAGGATACCAAGGGTCTGGGGATCCATCCTGGCTGGGGGCTGCAGACCATCCGGTGTCAGATAGGTAATGACGTAGCTTTCCAGATGGAAAATCGGACCGCTTGCAATGAACAGCTTGGCGACCGGCGGGCTTTCTTCACGATCGATCCGCGAGGTGACTTTGGCCGCGTAATAGCCTTCTGAGCGAAGAACCTTCTCGAAGCCGCTCACGTCCCTGGCCAGTCTCCGCTCCAGTGCCGTGAAGCTTGCGGGGGGCTTGTCCTGAAGATGTTCGAGTTGGGACGAGTCATGAAGCAGCGAGAGTAGAGAAGAATCGGTAATTCCCTCGATCTCGACGTCGTAGTCGATCGACGTGTCGATTTCCGTGGAAATGCCTTCTTTGGCAGCCGGTTCGGTGTGGCTGGCAGGGCTGGCGCCCTTGTAGTCATCGGGGTCCCGCTCTCCTGCGAAAACGGGGCCGACTGCAGTTGCAAAGGTAATGAGTAGAGCGATTATCCCGAAGCGGGTCAGCAGGACTGAAATATGCAACAAGGTCTAAAGACTCGAAAAGACAGGTAAAATTCCGGGGGCATGTTTGTGGAAAGCGGCTCCGGATGGCAAAAACATTTTCTGAGTACCTGACACACCGAAATTCTCAAGTCGGCAAGACGAGAATATTCCCGCCAATGTAACGCCTAATCTGGTTAGGGTATATATTATTGCTTTGCGCGATTTTATCATTGGAGCCATCTGGGAAACAGCGAAAGGCCGGAAAGTATAGCTCTTTCCGGCCTTTCGCAGGTTAAAGCTCCAACGCCTTCAGATCGCTGTTGATTCACTTTCCTCACTGATTCTGTGAAAAAACGATCCGTCTTCAGGTCTCTGTTAGATTAATGAGATCCGAAACCCGCTCAGACGCCCTTGGCCGCGGCCCGTTCGATCGCGGTTTCGATCATCCGGCTTGCCTCTTCGGCTTCCCCCCAACCCGTGACCTTGACCCACTTTCCCTGCTCGAGATCTTTGTAGTGCTCGAAAAAGTGCGCGATCTGTTCACGCAGTATCTCCGGCAGCGAGCGATAAGAGGTGATGTTCGTATAGAATGGGTGCAAGGCGTCGACCGGAACAGCCAGAATCTTTTCGTCCTGACCGGCTTCGTCTTCCATGACCAGTACGCCGATCGGACGGGCCCGTATGACGCAGCCGGGCACAACGGCGTGCGTGCCGGCAACCAGAACATCGATGGGATCACCGTCGTCCGAAAGCGTGTGAGGTACGAAACCGTAGTTACAGGGGTAACGCATGGAAGTGTGCAGGAAGCGGTCGACGAACATCGCACCGGACTCTTTGTCGAGTTCATATTTGACCGGCTCGCCGCCTAACGGCACTTCGATCAGCACGTTTATGTCCCAAGGCGGGTTTTTGCCCACCGGAATTTTCTTAAGATCCACGCAGGTTCTCCATCGGATCGAATACAATATTGCAGCGCAATATGACGTTTTTTCCCGAGAATACAAGCTTCGCGGACGGCCGGATGCAGACTTGTCCGAGAGGATTGCACGCCAACTGCTGCAGCGCACGGCAAGATGGTATGAGGCTTTGCCGGGAGCAGGGATTCGAGGCGCGCATCCACAAATGACATCTTTTTGCCTTACTTTTGTCCCTGCTCCTGCCCAGATCGCCTGCGTAAGTTTCCTGGGACACAGCAATATCGTTGGGGTCCGATTCTGTATTCACGAGGATTCAATGGCACAACCGAGTAACACCCATCTTCCCGCCCGCCTGGCCGGCATCCCCGGCGCCCGTGCCCCCAGTGTCATCTCGGCGGCACAGGAGCGTTCACCTGAAGCGATGGCCGGTACGCTGATGGTTGGAGCCGGTATTCAGATCAAGGCGGAAGTCAGCGCCTGCGAAGTGCTTCATGTCGATGGAAAGATCGAATCCTCGGGCCTCAAGGCAAAAACCCTCAAGGTGCGCAAGGACGGCGTCTTCGTCGGCAACGCCGAGATCGAAACCGCCATCGTGGCCGGGACCTTCGAGGGCAATCTTAATGTTCTGTCTCATCTGACGATCAAGCCGACCGGACGGGTGTCGGGCAAGATCCGCTATGCCAAGCTGACCATCGAGGAAGGCGGCCAGATCGCCGGCGACGCCGATATCCTCAAAAACGCCAAATACCAGAAAGAACGCGATCAGGCTTGACCGGTTCCGCCGAACTGGATGCCGACCGACGCTGAAACCTTCGCGCGGCTCACCCCAGCAGGGTGGCTGCGTGGTGGCGCAGATGGTCCTCGATGAAGGTCTGGATGAAGTAGTAGCTGTGATCGTAGCCGGGCTGCATGCGCAGTTCTACCGGCTGTCCGGATGCTCGACAGGCCTCGACAAAAACCTCAGGCAGAAGCTGTTCCGCCAGAAAGTTATCGTCAGCGCCCTGATCGATGAGAACCCTGGCGCCTGACGGCGAGGTTTTCACCAGCTCCGTCGAATCGTATGCCCGCCAGCTCTCACGGTCATCGCCGAGATAGCCCGAGAGCGCTTTTTCGCCCCAGGGACACTGCATCGGCGCGCAGATCGGGGAAAAGGCCGAGACCGAGCGGTAGGTCTGCGGGTTCTTGAGATGAATGGTGATGGCGCCGTGCCCGCCCATGGAATGCCCCATGATGCCCTGACGGGACATATCGGCGGGAAAATTTTCGGCGATCAGGGCCGGAAGTTCCCGGGTGATGTAGCTGTACATCCTGTAGCGGCCCGACCAGGGCGCCTGGGTCGCATCGACATAAAAACCGGCGCCGGTGCCGAAGTCATAGCTGTCGTCCTCGCCGGGATAGCCCGCGCCGCGGGGCGAGGTATCGGGCGCCAGGACCATGACCCCGAGTTCCGCCGCGACCCGCTGCGCGCCGGCCTTGGTGGTGAAGTTCTCGTCCGTGCAGGTCAGGCCTGACAGAAAGGTGACCAGCGGAAGTTTCGCGCCGTTGCGGACCTGCGGCGGCTGATAGAGCGCGAAGTTCATGGTGCCGCCGCACACGGCCGACTCATGGCTGTAGAACCCCTGAGTGCCGCCGAAGCAGGTTTGTTCGCTGCGAACCGTGATGTCGGCCATGCCGTTTCCTGTTTTCGGGTCTACCATACGATATCGGGGCGGGTCGCTTTCCTCTGGTTCAGGGAAAAACGCTCAGCCTCTGAGGTCGAAGCTCTTAGAAAATCACCACTCCGCGGATCGATTCGCCGGCGTGCATCAGATCGAAGCCCTTGTTGATGTCTTCCAGGGGCATGGTGTGGGTGATCAGATCGTCGATGTTGATCTTGCCGTCCATGTACCAGTCGACGATTTTGGGAACATCGGTGCGTCCACGCGCGCCGCCGAAGGCGGTGCCCCGCCAGGAGCGGCCGGTGACCAGCTGGAACGGCCGGGTGGAGATTTCCTGCCCCGCGCCCGCGACGCCGATGATGACCGAGACGCCCCAGCCTTTGTGACAGCACTCCAGCGCCTGGCGCATGACATTCACGTTGCCGATGCACTCGAAGCTGTAGTCCGCGCCACCACCGGTCAGATCGACCAGATAAGGCACCAGATCGCCTTTGACTTCGCTTGGGTTGACGAAGTGGGTCATGCCGAACTTCTCGCCGATCGCCTTGCGGTCGTTGTTCAGATCGACGCCGATGATCTTGTTGGCGCCGACCATGCGCGCACCCTGAAGCACGTTGAGGCCGATACCGCCCAGCCCGAAAACGACGACATTCGAACCCGGCTCGACCTTTGCGGTGTTCACCACCGCGCCGATGCCCGTGGTCACGCCGCAGCCGATGTAGCAGATCTTGTCGAAGGGGGCGTCTTCCCGGATTTTCGCCAGGGCGATTTCCGGCACGACCGAATAGTTCGAGAAGGTTGAGCAGCCCATGTAGTGAAACAGCGGATCACCGTTCAGCGAGAAGCGGCTGGTGCCGTCGGGCATCAGACCCTTGCCCTGGGTTTCGCGAATCGCCTGACAGAGATTTGTCTTGGGATTGAGACAGTATTCGCACTGGCGGCATTCCGGTGTATAGAGCGGAATGACATGATCACCCTTTTTCAGCGAGGTGACGCCGGGGCCGATGTCGACGACAACGCCGGCGCCTTCATGCCCGAGAATGCTCGGAAAAATGCCTTCCGGGTCGGCGCCCGAAAGCGTGAATGCGTCGGTGTGGCAGAGGCCGGTGGCCTTCATTTCCACAAGCACTTCGCCCTGTTTCGGTCCGTCCAATTGCACGGTCTCGATCGAGAGTGGTTTCCCAGCCTCTAAGGCTACTGCGGCGCGCACGTCCATGCGACTTCTCCCCGTCGGAAGGTGTTGTTGTTCCTATGGGTATACTGTGTTCGAAGAGTGGCGCGCAACCGTTCGCCAACAAAATCATCTAGTCAATTTGTCTAATACCCGAACGCGGAAATTTGCCTTTCCGGGCACAAACTTGCGACTCTTTTAACAGCCTGTGTCCAACTGCCGTATGTTGGCCCTGGTGTCGCGCCCGACTCTTGTATCAGGCAAAAAAAACCTGGACCAATGCGGGAAGTTGCGTTGGGTCCAGGGAAGTACAGGGTATTCCGGTTTTATCCGAAGCGCGGTGCTGTTCCGCTCGTTATTCCGCCGCAGCCACCTGATCGGTGGCTGCGGGTTGCTTGTTGAGTTCATTTTGCAGGAAACGGGCGATGGCTTCCATACCGGTTTCGGGAATTCCGGCTTTGCGTTCGGCATCGGCGTTGTAATTGGTGTTGGTGTTGACGTCGTAGGTGTAGGCATCGCCATTGGCGTCGCGGATGAACTCGATGCCGGCGACTTCGATTTCATTGGCTTGCAGGAATTTTTCGTAGGCTTCGATCAGCTTCGGGTCGACATCCTCGACGATCTCGAAGTTGATCGCCGGGGACGGGGTTCCTGCATTGTTGTCGATGGCGCAGACGTCAGCGGGGCAAAGCTCGAAACTCCCGCCGGTTTCGACCTTTACCGCATAGTGAAAACGCCCGCCGATGAATTCACAGCGGGTGATGAAAGGCTGCGGTGCGCGGATGTAATCCTGAATCAGCCACAAGCCGTCAATCGGCGCCTCATCGGCGGCCTCGCTGGTGGAGAGATAGGCGGCAACCTGATCCCGCGTTTCAAAGAGATGCACGCCCAGACCCTTGCCACCGCGATTCGGCTTCAGAATGAAAGGCTCGGGTGCAAAGTTCCCGGCGGCTTCGATCACCGCGTCCCGCCCGACGGCGACCTGGGTGCGCGGGGTTCTGATCCCGGCCTGTTCCAGTGCGGCATACTGGGCAACCTTGCTGACTTCCAGATAAAGCGCGCGGGGACCGTTGATCACCCGGCGGTTATGCAGGGTCAGCCAGTTGAGTACGGCGTGCGTCAGCTCAGGTGCGAAACGGTGTCCGCGGGTATGCGACGACGCGCTCATACGGTTATAGAAAATACCCTGGGGCGGCGGCCTGTCGAAGGGAACGAGGCCCTCAGCCAGAATCCACTCTTCGGCGTCGATACCGCGCGTGTCAAAGGCTGTGCGCAGCGGCTCCACCCAGGCGGGGTTCTCATGCAAGACATAGATTTTTGACATAATTACCCATCTTTTCGATGTTAATTATACTAATTTCTCATTCTACAGTGTAAAATAAGAAAGTTCTCCTCCGAAAACAAGAAAAATAATATTAGTGCACTGACATTCTCAGTTCGTTATCGAAAGATTTCCATTTCATCGCTACAACGGACTTACAAACTCTGCATCTGTTGATCAGGGGGCGAATTGCTTGGCAGAAAAGACCGCTCGAGGACGCTTCATGACTCTTCTCTGGCTTGGATTGGGTGGCTATCTTCTGCTGCTTTCCGGGATGTTCCTGTTTCAACGCACGCTGCTCTATCCGGCGGGAACCGTACTGCCGGATATCGGCTCTTTCGGAATGCCGGACCTGCATGAGGTGAAAATCACTGCTGAAGACGGCCTGATTCAAAAACACTGGTATCTGCCGGCAAGCCGGGCAGGGGCACCAACGGTTGTTGTCTTCCACGGCAATGCCGGACAACTGGCCGATCGGATTCCGAAGTTCCGTTTTCTAGCCGATTCCGGTTTTGGCGTGCTTTTTGTCGGCTACCGCGGATACAGCGGGAATGAAGGCTCGCCCACCCAAAGTCATCTGACAGCCGATGCGGCCAAGGTCCTGGACTGGCTGGAGGATCAGGCGGTAGCGCCGGAGTTGACGGTGCTGTACGGTGAATCGCTGGGAAGCGGCATTGCGGTACAGGCCGCGGTCGAACGCAAGGTTGCTGCGGTGGTGCTCGAGGCGCCCTTTACCTCGGTGGGTGAAGTGGCGCAGTCACACTACTGGTATCTGCCCGCGCGCCTGCTGATCCGCGATCAGTGGAATTCCCTGGCGCGCGCCCATCTGCTGACCGCGCCGGTGCTGGTGCTGCACGGCGAAAGAGACGCGGTCACCAAGGTCGAATTCGGCCGCAGACTGCTGGCGGCCATAGAGGCGCCGAAAGAAGGCATCTTCGTTCCCGAAGCCGGGCATAACGATCTGTATGACTTTGGCCTGAAGGATCGGGTGACAAGCTTCATCGCGCAGGCGGTGCCGGTACGATAGAGACGCTTCCCAAAGCTGGCCCCTAGTGCACACCTCCATTCCTGCGAAAACAATGCACCATCAAAGTCCGGGATTAAGCACCTAGTTCACGATCTGGGGCCCGAACATCAGATTGGGCAGGAAGGTCGAGATCCAGGGTACGTAGGTCACCAGAATCAGAAACACGAAGAGGATCGAAAGCCAGGGCATGGCGGCCTTGACCACCTGCATCAGGGGCATGCCGGTGATGCCCGAAGTGACGAAGAGGTTCAGACCGACCGGCGGGGTAATCATGCCGATTTCCATGTTGACCACCATGATGATTCCCAGATGGATCGGGTCGATCCCCAGCTGAATGGCAATCGGAAAGACCACGGGTGCGACGATGACGAGCAGTCCCGAGGGCTCCATGAACTGTCCCCCCGCCAGCAGCAGCAGATTGACGACGATCAGGAAGGTCCAGGGCTCGAAACCGGCGCCGATGATGGTTTCGGTCATGACCTGGGGAATGCGCTCGGTGGTCAGAACATGGGCGAAGAGCAGGGCATTGGCGATGATGAACATCAGCATCAGGGTGACCTTGCCGGCATCGACCAGGGTATGCTGCGTATCGCGGTGGAACATCGCGGGAATGAACTTGAAGAGAATCTGCCCGATGTTGCGCGCCGTACCCGTAGCCAGGTTTTCGCCGTCCTTTCGCCAGGCGACGCCAACCAGTGGACCCATGTCCCGATAGACGAAGAGGGCGACGAAGTAGGCATAGATCGCCGCGACGGCAGCCGCTTCGGTCGGGGTGAAAATACCGCCGTAGATTCCGCCCAGAATGATGACGATCAGCAGCAGTCCCCAGATGGCATCGCTGCCCGCATCGACGATTTCGGAAAAGCCTGCCCAGGGCTGTTTCGGCAGACCCTTGATCCGGGCAACGATATAGATGCCGCCCATGAGCATCAGGCCGGCAAGGAGTCCCGGAATGACGCCTGCCATGAACATGCGTCCGACCGAAACGTCTGTCGCGGCAGCGTAAACCACCATCACAATCGACGGCGGAATGAGAATGCCCAGGGTGCCCGCGTTGCAGATCACGCCGGCGGCGAATTCCTTGCTGTAACCGACCTGCCGCATGCCTGCGATCACGATCGAGCCAATGGCCACCACGGTCGCAGGCGAGGAGCCGGAGAGCGCCGCGAACAGCATGCAGGCGAAAACCGATGCAATGGCAAGACCGCCGCGCACATGGCCGACACAGGCGATGGCAAAACGGATGATACGTTTGGCAACACCCCCGGTCGACATGAAGGCGGAGGACAGAATGAAGAAGGGGATGGCAAGCAGTGTGTAGTGCTCCATCGCCTCGAAAAGTTTCAGGGATATCGACGCGAGAGAGTCGTTCGAAAAGAACAGAATGATCGTCAGACTCGAAAGCCCGAGCGAAACCGCGATCGGTACGCCGATCAAAAGCAGAACCAGCACGAGGCCGAAGAGAACGAAAGGTTCCATGATGGGGTCCTTGCTGCCGTCAGGTCTTTAAGGGAGCGATCAGGTCTTGGAGGCGTCGTGGAGGGCCGTTTCCCGGGCTTCCTTGACGGCGTCCTCGACCTCATGACTGGCGGACAGGGTTTCGCGCTTTCCGATAAGGATCAGATAGGTCGCCTCAAGGAAACGCAGGAGCAGCAGCACCAGTCCGATGGGGAGCATGCTGTAAGGTATCCAGCGGGGAATGGGCAGATCCTCGGCCTCGATACCGAAACGGTAGACCTTGCCGACATATTCCCAGGCGCCGACCAGAAGGATGACCGCGTAGGCGATACAGCAGAGCGCCGCAATGAGCGTGAAGATCCGCTGGCTGCGTTTCGAGAAGAGTTTGACGAAAGCATCGACCCCCAGGTGGGCACCGACCTTGACGCCGTAAGACATGCCGAAAAGCACAAGCCAGGCAAAAAGGTAGGTGGTCAGTTCCAGCGCCCAGACGGCACCGGAATTGAAGAGATATCGTGCAACGACCTGAGAAAAGGTCACGAGAGTCATGCCCGCAAGAAGCAGGGCGATAACCGATTCTTCGAAACGGTTGATGATTCTGCTCAGCATTTCCGCGCTCCCCCACACAGTCCGGCTTGCGTCCACGGTCCTGAAATCACGGGTAGGGATTTCGGATTAACGAGGAGACCGGCCATTTAAGCCCCGAGTTCCGGATCTGTTTTTGTCCATCGAAAAGCATGAAATCTTCCCGGTGTCATTTCATGAGATGAAGCCCTGTCCGTTCGAGCTATATCCCGTCTGATAGAGGCCGTGCTGAAAAAACCGGCCGGCGGTTCCGACTAACGGGACGCGCCGGCCGGTATCATCGTGCCTCAGGCCGTCAGCTGCCTGTGTTCGCAGCCTGAGCGGCTTCGATCAGGTCGACGCCGATGTCGCCTTCGAACTTTTTCCAGACCGGAGCCATGGCTTTGGTCCAGGCTTCTCGCTGGGTCTTGTCCAGAGTGCGAACCGTGCTGCCGGCTTCCATAACCTTCTTCTTGTTGCTGTCGTTGATTTCAGTCGAGAGGTTGTTACGTTCCGTCGTGACCTCGTGCAGGATCTGCTCCAGTTCGCTGCGGATGTCCGCGGGCAGTCCTTCCCAGAATTCAACACTTGTGACCACCAGATAGTCGATGATTCCATGGTTCGTTTCGGTGATGCCGTCCTGAACCTCGAAGAACTTCTTGGTGTAGATGTTGGACCAGGTGTTTTCCTGACCGTCGACGACACCCGTCTGTAAAGCCCCGTAGACTTCGCTGAAAGCCATCTTCTGCGGATTGGCGTCCAGGGCCCTGAACTGTGCTTCGAGAACGTCGGACGTCTGAATCCGGAATTTCAGTCCGGAGGCATCGGCGGGAACCAGCAAGGGCTTTTTGGCCGAAAGCTGCTTCATGCCGTTGTGCCAGTAGCCGAGCCCGAGAAGGCCGCGGTCGACCATGCTTTTCAGCAGTTCCTGACCGGCGGGACCGCCCTGAAACCGGTCGACGGCATTGATGTCGTCAAACAGGAATGGAAGATCGAAGATCCGGAATTTTTTGGTGTATTTTTCAAACTTCGACAACGAGGGAGCCGCCAACTGCACGTCGCCGAGCAGCATTGCCTCCAACACCTTGTTGTCATTGTACAATTGCGAGTTTGGATAGACTTCTACAACGACTTTACCTGCCATCCGTTCATTGACCCGGTCGGCAAAAAGCTTTGCGGCTTCACCTTTGGGGTTACCGGAATCGGCAGTCACGTGACTGAATTTGATGACGATGGGGTCGGCCGCGCCCGCGGCGTAAGCCGACAGGCTGATACCGGCAAGGGCTATTGCCGCAACAAATTTGCGCATGGATCTTTTCCTTCCCTGATTCGCGTTTTTGTTATCGGCCATTCCAGTTCGAATGACCGTCTCCAGTTAATCAATTAGCAACCATTATGCCAAAAAACAGCCAGTAAGTGTTCCGCAAAGAGAAAGCAAGTGTAACCTCTTGAAAATTCTTCAAAAATGACGGCTATTTTTTTGAATTTATAGCTGACGCTGAGCTTTCCGCCCGGACGCCTGTGCGGGAACCCGCACAATGCAACGCGTGGACTGTGCGAAAATCCGCACAGTCGGGCGTGCATTGCCGCTGGAAGAGATTCAGAAATCAGGTGCCTGGAGGTTGGAATTCACGCGGCGGTTCCAGGGTCGGGGCAGGTGCTATTCGCCATTAACCCGTAAAATCAGTCGATCAGATCATCCCGACGGATACCGTGTCGCTTCATCTTGTCGTAAAGCGTTTTTCGCGGCACGCCGAGCGCTTCGAACGTCGCCGTGACATTGCCGCGCTGCTTGATCAGCTCGCGGCGGATGAGGCTGCTTTCGAAGGCATCGATCTGCTGGGTCAGGGGGACCCGGATGACGCTGCGGTCGGCGGCGTCCGGACCGTTCCCCGATTCCAGTCCAATTTCCATGCCCAGCGTAAAGCGTTCTGCCGCATTCTGCAGTTCACGGACATTTCCTGGCCAGGAGTGGTCCAGCAACGTTGTAATCACCTCCTGCGGCAAGCCTGGCGCCATGCGGCGATAGCGGCGGGTGGCCCGCGTCACGAAATGCTGAAAAAGCAGCGGAATGTCTTCAGGGCGCTCGCGCAACGCCGGAATTGCGCAGTTGACGACATTGAGACGGTAGTAGAGATCTTCCCGGAACCGGCCTTCCGTACTGGCCTTTCGCAGATCAATCTTCGTTGCCGCAATGATCCGCAGATCCAGAGGCAGAGTCTTGTTCGAACCGACGCGCTCGACTGATCGTTCCTGGATGACACGCAGCAACTTCACCTGCAGGTCGAGCGGCATGGATTCGACCTCGTCCAGAAACAGCGTACCGCCGCTCGCGTGTTCGAATTTACCGATGCGTCTTGCTGCAGCACCGGTAAAGGCGCCGGCCTCATGACCGAAAAGCTCGCTCTCGATGATGGTTTCGGGAACCGCGCCGCAATTGATCGCGACGAAATTGCCGGAATTCCGGTCACTGAATTCATGCAGACACCTGGCAACCAGTTCCTTGCCGGTACCGGTTTCGCCCAGAACCAGCACATCCGCGCTGATCTGCGCAATGTTCTCTATCGCCTGCCGCAGATTCGCCATGCCCGGAGACCGGCCGATCAGCCGGGATGCCAGCCCCTTGTGTGCTTCCAGCTCCTGCCGCAGCTCACGGATCTCCAGCACCAGCCGGCGTTTCTCTGACGCCCGGGTTACCACGTCGATCAGAATATCGGAATCGTAGGGCTTTTCGAGAAAGTCATAGGCGCCGTCGCGCATTGCACTGACCGCCATGGGAACGTCCCCGTGTCCGGTGACCAGCACGATGGGGATGTCCGGATCGATGATCTGTGCCCGCTTGAGAAAGCTCAGGCCATCCATGCCGGGCATCTTGATGTCGCTGACCACGACTCCCGGCCAACTGCGGGAGAGGCTGCGCAACGCGGCTGCCGCCGAATCCACGCACTCCACGTCGAAGCCAGCCAGTTCGATCGACTGCTTCGTCGCCATACGCACGTGTCGTTCGTCGTCGACAACCAGAATTGGACCGGCAACTCTGTCTTGCGTTTTCATCCCGATCATATGGCCTTCTGTTCCAGGGGGCTTTGCTCGATAAAGCGGGGCAGGGCGAGATTGAAGACCGCCCCGCCGTCGGCATGGTTCGACGCTCGAATCGTGCCACCGAAGTCCTTCACGATACCGTAGGTGATCGAGAGCCCCAGACCAAGGCCCTGGCCTACGTCCTTGGTCGTGAAGAAGGGGTCGAAGATTTCGTTGATGCAGTCAGGCGGAATGCCGGGACCGCTGTCACGGATGGTCATCACGATTTCCCGGTCTCCGGGTTCGATTCCGACCGTGATGATACGTCGTTCGGCGGACGTCATGGCGTCCAGAGCATTGCCCAGTATGTTGCCGAGCACCTGTTCAAGGCGCAGCTCGTCGGCGATCACGCGGACTTCGCTGTACGCCTCTATCTGTAACTCCACAGACATTTCATCGATCTTGGGCTGAAGAACCTCGATGCTTCGCTTCAGGACATCCTTCAGCGAGACCACGGATTTCTGGGCCGGGGATTTGCGGGCAAAAGTCCGAAGCTGGCGCATCAGCTGAGCCATGCGCCCCGTCAGCTCGGATATAAGGCCGAGGTTGGAACGGACGTCTTCGAAGCGTTCGCGCTCCAGAAGCTTGATGGCATTGTCGGAGAAGGAACGGATCGCGGTCAGCGGCTGGTTGAGTTCGTGGCTGATCCCAGCAGAAATATGTCCAAGGGCGGCGAGCTTCTCGGCCTGTACCAGCTCGTCCTGGGTCTGCCTGAGTTCCTGTTCCGTCCGGCGGCGTTCCTGGATCTCATTCAGCAGTTTGCGGTTGCTCTCCAGAAGGTCCCGGGTCCGCAGCTGTACACGGGTCTCCAGTTCACCATAAGCCGATTCCAGCGCGCGGCGGCTTTGCTGCTGAAGTTCGGCCCTTTGGGTGAGATTCCTTCGACGCTGAATCCAGAAGCCGCCGCCCAGGGCAAAGGCAATCAGAACCACGCCGGCGAGAAAGACGACGGTTGCGGACTGTTGCGGAATCGCGCTGATATCCGCCAGGAAATACAGTGTCCACCCCAGTTCCCGCATTTCCAGTTTCTGCAGCAAATAGTTTTCGACCTGCCGCGCGGCGGATCCCGGACCGCTGTCGCCCGACGCCTTGACCTGAACCATGCGGGCAACCGGCTGCAGGCCTGCCGAGCCGGCATCGGCATCCGAATCGCCGGACGGCGTGACCTGAACGACACGTCCGCCGGTTTTCAGATCCCGCCCGTAAACCAGTTGAAACCGCGATATGGCGGCCTGTTTGTAACGGGCCGACTGCACAGCCGCAGCGGCGTCCTCCGTCGCCGGTTCCTCCGTTTCGGGAGCGGGAAGCTTCCGGTATCGCCATTCCGGGCGGCTTGAGATAAAGATAATGCCGTTGTCGTCGGTGACGAAAAGCTCGTTGCGCCCCGTTGTCCACCAGGTGTCCTCGATGGTCTCGACTCCGATAATGGTCACGACCACGCCGCGAACGATCCCGTCGCTTCGCACAGGCGAGGCAAAGTAATAACCGCGTTCGTCGGAGCCGCTTCCGATCGCGTAGTAGCGCCCCAGGCGGCCCTGCATTGCGGCCTTGAAATAGGGTTCGCTGGCGAAAGTGCGCCCGATGAAACTTTCCGGCTGATCCCAGTTGCTGGCCGCGAGAGCCCGCCCGGCAACATCCAGCAGATAGCTGTCGGAAGACCCGGTCAGGCGGTTGACCCTTTCAAGCAGGGCGTTGCTGCGGTTCAGAAGTTCCTTATCGGCGGGATCGGCAAGCAGGCCGGCGATGCTGCGATGGTTGGCATGGAGCAAAGGCAGGAACTCATAGCGCTCCAGCGAGCCACGCAGATTCTGGGCATAGAGGTTAAGGCCCTGACGGCTTTGAATCTGGGCTTGCCGAAGAAAGTAGTCGTTGCTCTGCTCCGCCGTCTGCCAGAGCACGAGGCTGAACCCGGCCGCCAGAGCAAGCAGAAGCAATCCCCGCCGCCACAGCGGGTGTAAAGCCGGCACCGGCCTGTGCCCCGCTTCCCGATTCGCTTCATGCCCCGGCACAGCAACCTGCACTGTCGACGCCGACAGTGGTTTACCCTCCGATTCCCTGTTCTCAGCGCCTGAAATTGCAATTCTCCGGCTGGTTTGAGGGCGGTCGTTAGACCGCCGCGAGGTGAATAACTTAGATCCCGGCCTTGCTTGACGGCAAGCTTCCGACTAAATGAGCGGGTGGCCAGATGCTTCTCGCGTTCGAGCGAAGTGCAAAACAAAACATGACTGGCGACTGCAGGGGTGAACTCGGGGGGATAATCGACCGTGACCGTTACCAGCTTTTTCAGAACTCCAACTCGCCTGCTGCTCACTTTTCTGATTTTTCTCTTTGCCGGGCCGACGTCCGGGATGGCGGCCGGGGCCGGTGCGCCCCACCTTGAGGGCGCGACCCTCAGTTTGATCTGGGTGGCGCCTTTCGTCGGCATTCTGCTGTCGATCGCCGTCTTCCCGCTGCTGGCGCCGCGTTTCTGGCATAGCCACTTCGGCAAGGTCTCGGCCTTCTGGGCCCTTGCGTTTCTGATACCCTTCACCCTGGTCGAGGGATTTGATCTGGCGCTGTTCGAGCTGCTGCATGTCGGGCTTCTGGAATACCTGCCGTTCATTATTCTGCTGCTGACGCTCTTCACGGTCGCGGGCGGCGTCAGGGTCACCGGCAGTCTGCGCGGAACGCCGGTCGTCAATACGCTGATCCTTCTGATCGGTACGCTCATCGCCAGCTGGATGGGGACCACCGGCGCAGCGATGCTGCTGATCCGGCCGATTTTGCGCGCGAACGAACACCGGGCCAACAAGGTCCACGTGGTGGTCTTCTTCATCTTCCTGGTTGCCAACATCGGTGGCTCCCTGACCCCCTTGGGCGATCCGCCGCTGTTTCTGGGCTTCCTGAAGGGAGTCGATTTCTTTTGGCCGACGACCCATATGCTGATGCCGATGCTTCTCGTTTCGGTGTTTCTGCTGGTGCTGTTCTTTGCCATCGACAGTTTCTTCTATCGTCGCGAAGACCCTGCCTCGGTGCCGGCCGAAATGGAAGTCGGACCTGGCGAAGAACCGGAGAAGCTCGGTCTGGACGGCAAGATCAACATCCTGCTGCTTGTGGGGATTGTCGCTGCAGTTCTGTTAAGCGGAGTCTGGAAACCGGGAATTTCCTTCTCGGTTTTCCATGTCGATGTCGCGCTTCAGAACATTGCGCGTGATGTTCTGCTGCTTGGAATTGCCGGACTTTCGATTCTGCTGACCAGCCAGGAAAATCGCGATGCCAATGGCTTTTCCTGGTTCCCCATTGTCGAGGTCGCCAAGCTTTTCGCGGCGATTTTCGTAACTATCGTGCCGGCCATCGCCATCCTCAAGGCTGGAACCGACGGTGCCATGGGGGTCATTGTTTCGTCAGTCAGCACCGATGCGGGCGCGCCCGTGAACTACATGTATTTCTGGGCCACCGGCATCCTTTCCAGCTTTTTGGACAATGCGCCGACCTATCTGGTCTTCTTCAATACCGCCGGCGGCGATGCGGCTATCCTGATGACGGAAAAAGCGAATACCCTGCTGGCAATTTCCGCCGGCGCGGTCTTCATGGGCGCGAACACCTATATCGGCAATGCGCCCAATTTCATGGTGCGTGCCATTGCCGAGGAACGCGGTATCGCCATGCCGAGCTTCTTCGGATTCATGGCCTGGTCCTCGGTCATCCTGCTGCCGTGCTTCGTGGTCGTATCCTTCGTCTTCTTCTAGGGCTGTAGCCGCTGATCGGCACGGGAAGGCATCGCGTTAACGATGGGCGATCGTCACCTTGGCTGAAGCTGTCCCGGCGCTGTCGCGAAGATGCAAATCACCGATCGTGTTTAAAGTCCGGAACTGTACAGCGCCTCGGTTGTGCCGCAGGCGAACGCATATCCCGTCGCCTTGTCCCACCGCATTGAATTATCGCAGACATATGAAAGAGATACGCAGAGACAAGCCTGAATTATGACCCTGTCATTACGGTTTCATGAAAACTGGATGTTCTTAACCGTCCGTTAGCCTTAAGCCCCTAACACGCTGAAGTACAAAAAAATACCGGGGTCGAGGTTTAATGGGAAATCAGCTGGAAAGGCTTGTCCTGAAGGTGCCGCCGCTGCCTCAGGATTGCCCCTGTTCCGACGTATATGACCGTTTTGCCGCCAACGAAGACCTGCTGACCCTCGCGGTAACGCGGGGCGACGAGCCGGTCGGAATTGTCAACCGCAACGAGCTTCTCTTCCAACTCGCACACAATTTTGGCCGTGCCCTGTACGGCAAAAAACCTATTCGTGACCTCATGGACAGCGCGCCGCTGATCGTTGACGTGCAAACCGGCTTGTCGAGCTTGAACGCAACCATCGTGCGGGAGAGCCCCAGCGCTTTGCTGAAGGGCTTCATCATTACGGATCAGGGACGCTATCTGGGGGTCGGCACCGCCCTGTCGCTTCTCAACCTGACCGTCGAGCATATGGAGGCACGTGCGGAGGAACTGGCCGCCGCGCAGAGGCGTGCGCAGGCTGCAAGCCTTGCCAAGTCACAATTCCTTGCTTCAATGAGCCACGAACTGCGCACACCTTTGAATGCCATCATAGGCTTTTCGGAGCTGATTGCGCTGCAGTCGCTGGGCTCCACCGGAACCGATCGATATCGGGAATATGCCAAGGACATCCATTCCAGCGGCGCGCATCTGCTTGGGGTCATCAACGACGTGCTGGATGTGGCCAAGATCGAAGCCGGACATCAGCAGCTGAATGAAATCAGCGTCAATCCCGCCGATCTCATTCAACGCTGTCTTCGCATGATCAGGCCACGTGCGGATACCGCCGGCATTCGACTCTGCAACACAAACAATGAGACTCTCCCGGCACTGAAGGCTGACGAGACAAAGTTGCAGCAGGTCCTGCTCAACCTTCTTTCCAACGCTGTAAAGTTCACGCCTTCTGGCGGCGAGGTCCGGATCGAAGCTGAAGTCTCGCCGTTCGAGGGCATGGCCCTTAAGATTTCAGACACAGGCATCGGTATCGCATCGACGGATCTGGAACGGATCTTCGAGCCCTTCGAACAGGTCGACAGCGAGTTGAATCGCAAGTTCGACGGCACCGGTCTCGGCCTGCATCTGGCCCGCGCGTTCATGGAACTGCACGGGGGTGGATTGACGGTGGAAAGTTCGGTTGGCCGGGGCACCACCGTCGTCGTGCGCATTCCGGCAGAACGATTGCTCTTTCAGGCAGCCTGAGGGCCTTCGCGAGTAGGCGCCGCCTCATTGAAGGTGAAAGACCCCTGCAATGCAATTCGCTGTCTTCAAATACAGACCGCGGTCATCTTCCCTGATCGTGATATCAGTGTGATATCACGATCGGCAGCTCGGCGTTCCTGAGGACATGATCGGTGACACTGCCCAGGACCAGATCCCGCAGGCGTGAATGCCCATGGGCGCCAAGCACGAGCAGATCGACTTCGCAGCTGTTCGCCGCATCCAGAATCGTCTGGCCAACCGAATCTTCGTAATTGGAAATGGTCTGGGTATCGACGATCACACCATGACGCTCGAGGTAGTTCGCGACTTCGTGCAGCGACAGGGCATCGTGTGTATCGGGCGCAATGGTGAGAACGATCACCTTTTCGGCATCGACCAGCAACGACATATTGTCCCGGACCGCCCGTACGGTTTCACGGGTGTCTTTCCAGGCAACCATGATGCGCTTGCCGATGGATTCGACGTTCGTTTTCCGCGGTATCACGAGGACCGGCAGACCGGTCAGTAACGCAAGTTTTTCAGGCAAGCGCATTCTCAGCCGGTCCTCGAAGGCGTCATACAGTGGTTGGCTGGCGATGATCAGATCGGCCGCATGCGCATGTTTGGCAAGAAGATCCAGGTGATCGCCTTCAGTCACGATCCAGCTGAACTCGATATTGTTTCGCTCACAGCGTGCATCGAACTCCGCTTCCAGCGCAGCGGCTTTTCGCCTGGCGGATTCCATGGCACTTGCGAGATAGGCGGATGAGGCACCGCGTCCAGCAATCTGCGCCGGCATGCCGATCGGTGTGGTGATGAACAGAGCCGTCACATGGGCCTGCCGCTGCTTTGCAAGCATCAGCGCGACCTCGAGCCGTTTCAGATGCTCTTCATCATCGGCGAGGTGCACCAGGATCGTCTTTACAGTCATATTTATTCCTCTTGCGCAGGAGGGTTGTTTTTTGCCGGCTTGGCTTTGCCCTGTTCGACCGCCTTTTGAGCGACAGACGCAAGCTAGCGAGCGGCGAAGCCTGACGCAACCAGTCCGTCATTCCAGGGCCCGTACTTTGCCAGAACGGTCTCTTTTTCCAAGCGGGCACTTCGCTAAAGCGCCTTGTCCGGCTGCCAGGATATCAGGTGCCGCAGGCCGTGATCGATCGCGAAGTAGAGTCCGACGGCAAAGAGGGCGAGCAAGAGGAGTGCGGCGAACATGACGTCCACCTGTAACCGGGCGTTGGCATGCAGCATCAGGTAACCGAGGCCGGCGCTTGAGCCTACCCATTCGCCGACAATGGCACCGATCGGCGCGACCGAAGCGGCAACCCGCACACCTGAAGCAAAAGCCGGCAAGGCGGCCGGAATGCGGACCCGGGTCAGGGTGCGCCAGCGTGAGCCACCCATGACCTGAGCAAGATCCAGCCAGCCGGGGTCGGTCCGGCGCAGTCCGTCGAAAAAGGCAATTGTCACCGGGAAGTAGATGATCAGTGTGGCCATCACAACTTTCGATGCCAGCCCATAGCCGAGCCAGAGCACAAGAATCGGCGCCAGGGCAAAGACCGGGATTGCCTGACTGATCACCAGCACCGGCAGCACCCAGAGCCGGGCACCACGGGAATTCGCCAGGATCAGGGCAGACAGACAGCCCAGCAGGGTGCCGAACCCCAGTCCCAGCAGGATCTCGGAAATGGTCACGCCGGCATGATAGAGAAGCGATGGCCAGCGTTCATAAAAAGCGTTCAGAACCGCAAGCGGGCCGGGCAGGATGTAATGGGCAACGCCAGTTGCGCTGACCAGCATCTGCCAGAACAGTAACAGGCCGAGAAAGATGAGGATCGGCCGCAGAAGCTTCATTCCGGCACCTGACGCCGAGGCTCGTCACTGCCGGCTGTCGCGATACGCCTGGCTTCCGTGAGCCGGCGCATGATCGTCGCCTGGAGTGCGGCCGTGGCCGGCGTAGCGACGTCGCGCAAAGGGGCGTCCGGCGGATCGATCGATTCGGTAATGCGCGCCGGCGATCCGGTTAGCAACAGCAGCCGATGACCGATTCGCAAGGCCTCCAGCGGATCGTGAGTGACCAGTAACGTGGTCTTTCCCGCAAGAAGCGACGAGGCCAGGTGCTGAAGCTCGTAACGGGTAATGGCGTCGAGCGCCGAAAAAGGCTCATCCATCAGGACGACGGGACGATCCTCCATCAGTGTGCGGGCCAGGGCGACCCGCTGGCGCATGCCGCCGGAGAGTTGCACGGGTCGTTGCTTTTCCTGACCGGCCAGTCCGACCCGGGCGAGCAGATCCATGGCACGGTCCCGGTCTGCGGTTTCGCCGCGCAGCCGACTGCCCAGCATGACGTTGTCGAGGACGTTCAACCAGGGCAGCAAAAGATCCTGCTGTGCCAGATAGGCTATTCCGGAGGTGCCGGATTCGCTGTCACCGAACTCCAGATGCCCGGAGACGGTGGATTCGCTGTCGGAGCCACTGAGACCGGCGATATAACGCAACAGGCTTGATTTTCCGACGCCTGACGGTCCCAGCAGACAGGTCAACCGCCCAGCGGGCAGGTCAAGATTCAGGTTCTCGAAGACCACCTTGCCCTGATAACTGAGACTGGCTTCACGCAGACCTATGCCCGGCGCTTTTCGGGACTGCCGGCGGGAAGAGGTGGGAGGTAAATCGGAAACGCCGGCCAAGAGTTCAACTGCTCCGTTGGCACCCAATGACGCCGCTGCTTGACCTGACTGCCGCAGCGCTTAGGTTCTTAAAATCCACCGGACTATGGCAGCCGTACCCGACAGCGGCAAGCTGGCATACCTGCTTTCCGGCTAGGATGGAACGCAAACAGGAGAGGCCGTGCCTGATGGCAGAACCGCAGTTCATCGGCAGTGAGATTTATCGGCGTTCCACCAATGGCATGCGGCATCCGCTTGCGATCCCCCGTGTCTCGACCTGTATTGATCTCTGCCGGGCGCTCGGGTGGCTGCCTGACAGCCGCTATCACGATTCGCCCCTTGCGACGAGCGAACAGTTGGCGCGTTTCCACAGCCCGGACTACATCGCAGCCGTACGCAGGGCTGAATCCGACCAGAGCCTCAGTCGGTCTGACAGAGAAAAATTCAATCTTGGCCAGAACAGCAATCCGATCTTTCCCGAAGTCTTCCGACGTCCGGCGACCGCATCGGGCGGATCGATTCTGGCAGCCCGATTGGTCGAGGATTGCGGAATCGTCTATAACCCGGCCGGCGGCACTCATCATGGCCGGCCCGATCGCGCCAGCGGATTTTGCTATTTCAACGATCCGGTGCTTGCCATACTGGAGCTCCTGGACAATGGGACCGGGCGGGTTTTCTATCTGGACGTCGATGCTCATCATGGCGACGGCGTGCAGGACGCCTTTGCCGACAGCGAAAAGGTGATGACCCTGTCGGTTCACGAACAGGGGCGCTGGCCCATGAACGGCAATGGAGCCGGCGAGTACGGCGACCGTGCCGGCGGCTTGGCACGTAATCTGCCGGTACCGGCGGACTTCAACGACAGCGAACTGGACTACGTCATGCAGGCCTGTGTCCTGCCGCTGCTGGACAGCTTTGCTCCCGATGCGATTGTACTGCAATGCGGCGCAGATGCCCTGGCAGAGGATCCCTTGAGCCGGCTGGCGCTGTCAAACGGTGCCCTGTGGCGGGTGGTATCCAGTGTGCAGGGTAGGGCCGGGAAGCTGATTGTTCTGGGCGGTGGCGGATATAATCCCTGGTCTGTGGGGCGCTGTTGGGCCGGTGTCTGGGCAACGCTCAACGGACTTGAAATCCCCAATCGCCTGCCGGACGAGGCGGAACAGCTTCTGCGGGCTTTAAGCTGGCGCCACAGCAGGGGACGCACTCCGCCGGAGCATTGGATGACGACCCTGCAGGACCCGGCCCGGACGGGATCTGTCAGAAGCGAGGTCAGACATGTTGTCGCTGAGGTCCTGAAGCCTTAGCTTAAGGTAACACCTGGCATTCAATCCCCGGAAGCAACCATGATCCGCAGCCTCCATGCCCTGATCCTTTTCTCACTTGTCTACTTTTCAGGTACGCCGGCTTTCGCACAAAGCGGTCTGGCGAGTTTCGAGCAGGACGAACTGGAGATCGTTACCCAGTCCGGTGACGTCCATCGCTTTGACGTCGAGTTGGCAATCGATCCCAAACAGCAATCACAGGGCCTGATGTTCCGGCAGCGCATGGCCGCTGACTCCGGGATGCTGTTCATCTACAAACCGGCGCGTGACGTTGTGATGTGGATGCGGAATACCTTCCTGCCGCTCGATATGCTGTTTATCAAGAGCAACGGCTTCATCGTCAGGATCGCCGAGCGCACCGTACCGCAATCGACCACCCGCATTCCCGCCGGGCAAAAGGTTACAGGCGTGCTCGAACTCAACGGCGGCACGGCATCGCGCCTTGGCATCAAACCCGGTGACCAGGTCAGGCATTCAGCTTTTTAACGCGGATCTGATCTGGAAAACCGCAATCGCTTTCCTCAGGCGTTGAAGCGTTCGCGCAGCAAAACAAACAAACTTGAATCAGGCGAGATCGGGCAACGGAAAACGCCAAGTCCGCCCAGGGTTTTCAAGGCTACAGCCGACGCTTTCCAGCCGTCTTCCTCGTTCAGATCATCCCAGACAGGTTCGGTAAAGAAACTGAGCCCGGTGGTTTTCCGCAACTTTTTCAGCTCGGCCGATTCGCGGGAGAAGCCGGGCAGAATCGATTCGTTTGCCCAGGCCCACATCCAGCTGCCGTTGGCCAGAGACCCGACCGCTGTGGCGTCGAACACGAAGGTCGATTTGTCATTCGTCGACAGCCTGATCGTACCCCCAGACTGATCCATATCCCAGCGGTCGGACGGCAGATCGTATTTCCTGGCCATCAGCGCCTGCGCCACTTCCATTTCGTCCCAGGCTTCAGAAAGAAACGTCTGCGTTTGCGCTTCGGTCCAGCGCATCAGCGCTTCCTCGCCAGCGTCAGCCCGTCGCCGATCGGCACCAGGGACAGATCGACACGTTCGTCGTCCTTGAGCTTCGCGTTGAGGGCGCGGATAGCCACGGTATCGGCGCTTGTATCGGCGGCATCAACCACCGAACCGTCCCAAAGAACGTTGTCGATGGCAATCAGACCACCGGGACGCAGCAGTTTCAGACAGCGCTCGTAGTAGCCGTCATAATTGGTTTTGTCGGCGTCGATGAAGGCGAAATCGAAGCTTTCCTCCTGCCCTTCGGCGCAGAGGGCATCGAGACTTTCCAGCGCCGGGGCGATACGCAGTTCGATCTTGTCCGCCACGCCGGCTTCCTGCCAGTACGGCCGCCCGACCGAGGTGTACTGCGTGCTGATATCGCAGGCGACAAGTTTGCCGTCGGCGGGCAGGGCGGTGGCGACCGCGAGCGCGCTGTAACCGGTAAAGGTGCCGATCTCGAGAGCCTTGCGTGCGCCGCTCACCCTGATGAGGAGCTGCATGAACTGCCCCTGTTCCGGGGCAATCTGCATGTTGGCTTCCGCCATGGTCGCCGTCTCGGCCCGCAGGCGGGCAAAGAGGGGCGGCTCACGCAGGGAAACCGACAGCAGATAGTTATAAAGACCGTCGCTGAGGTTGATGGAACGACTGGTCATGAGCCGGATCCACTTCGAATAGGAATTATCACCAGCCACATGGTAGCGCCGAGAACCCACTTGAGGCAATCCCATGACTATTGAATCGAGCGCGCCTTAGCTCTTTAAGAACCCGAAACCCTGCAGTTTGATCGCTGGTATAGGAAAACTGTCTTCACGAGGGCGATGCCTCTTCGGAGGCGGGAACGGTACCCTCCTGGCCCTGTTTCCCGGGGCGGTGATCGAATTCGCCTGTTACGGCTTTCTTGCCTTCGTCGTCTGCGAGGTCCTGCTCTTCTTTCGCTGCACCCCCTTGTCATATCAGGACATTGTCGCGCAGACACCGCAGCAGCCGGGTTGAACAGGCTGGCAGATTTTCTTCATTGCAAGGGTCATCGGATTTGAATTTCCGGCGGTTTGGGTTCATAGAGGGGCCGGAATGACGGTTCGGCTCCTGTCTGAGGGCTCTGGGCCGAAGCAATGGAGCAGATTTTGTCTATCAATGAAGTGGCGTCCCCGGCCGCCAACAGCGGAACGGCGAGCATCGAAGAGGCCGCGCGCAAGCGCCGGACCTTCGCCATCATCGCCCATCCTGACGCCGGTAAGACGACCCTGACCGAGAAGCTGTTGCTGATGGGTGGTGCGATCCATCTGGCGGGACAGGTCAAGGCCAAGGGCGAGGGGCGGCGGGCGCGGTCCGACTGGATGAAGATCGAGCAGGCGCGCGGCATTTCGGTCACCACCTCGGTCATGACCTTCGAATACCGGGACGTGACCTTCAATCTGCTCGACACGCCGGGCCATGAAGACTTCAGCGAGGACACCTACCGCACCCTGACGGCGGTCGATTCCGCGATCATGGTGATCGACGGAGCCAAGGGCATCGAGGCCCAGACGCGTAAACTCTTCGAGGTCTGCCGTCTGCGCGACGTGCCGATCATCACCTTCATCAACAAGATGGACCGGGAAGCCCGCGACAATTTCGAGATCCTGGACGAAATCGCCGAAATTCTGGCCCTGGATACCACACCGATGTCCTGGCCTGTGGGCATGGGGGGAATCTTCCGCGGCTGCTACGATCTGCGAAAAAAAGAGATGATGCTGTTCGACGGTTCCAAGGATTCGAACTTCATTCCGGAAACCGTGAAAGCGGCGCTGGACGACCCCCGGATGGACGAGGTTCTGCCCGCGGATCAGCTGGCCCAGGCGCGCGAGGAAGTGGAACTGGTTCAGGCAGCCTGTGCCGAATTCGATCTTAAAAGCTATCAGGCCGGCCATCTGACCCCCGTATTTTTCGGCTCGGCCCTGAAATCCTTCGGGATCAAGCAGCTGCTGGACGCCGTGGTCGATTTCGCACCTTCGCCCCGCCCGCAACCGACCGATGTGCGTGAGGTACGGCCAGGAGAAAAGGCGGTTACCGGTTTTGTCTTCAAGGTTCAGGCCAATATGGACCCCAACCACCGGGATCGTATTGCCTTCATGCGCCTGTGTTCCGGCAAATTCCAACGCGGCATCAAGATGCATCAGGTCCGCACCGGCAAGCAGATCGGGATTTACAACCCGATTCTGTTCTTCGCCCAAACCCGCGAACTGGCTGAAGAGGCCTGGCCCGGTGATATCATCGGTGTGCCCAACCATGGCACCCTGCGTGTCGGCGACACCCTGACCGAGGGCGAGAACCTGCGCTTTACCGGTATCCCGAACTTTGCACCGGAAATTCTCCGCCGGGTGCGCCTGGACGATCCCATGAAGGCGAAACATCTGCGCAAGGCGCTGGAAAGCCTGGCCGAGGAGGGCGTAACCCAGGTCTTCCGGCCGCTGATCGGCGCCGACTGGATCGTCGGTGTGGTGGGGCAGCTGCAGATCGACGTTCTGGCGACCCGGATCGAGAGCGAGTACGGCATCAAGGTCGGCTTCGAGGCGTCGCCTTTCTACTCGGCCCGCTGGGTCGATTGCGAGGATCCCGCAGAACTGAAGCGGTTCCTCGACCGCAACCAGAGCAGCGCAGCCGAAGACCGCGACGGCGCGCCGGTCTATATGGCCCGCAACAGCTGGGACCTGAACCGGGTGATCGAGGACTGGCCGAAGCTGAAGTTCACGGCAACGCGGGAACGCGCCTAAGGCAGGGCCCGGAGAGCCGCGGCAGGGAAACGAAGCGCCCTGCGACAAAACCCGAGAAGCGGCGTTACTCGCCCTCGGGACCTTCCGAAACAATCAGCAGACAGCGGCTTCCGGCTGAAAGCTTCATGCGCTTTACGGCCGCAAGGGCGGCCGCGCCGCTGGGCGTGGTGGCGATGCCGTGTCGCGCCAGGATCTCCATCGACGCTGTAGCGTCGCTGTCGGAAACAGTGGTGAAAATGTCCGCATCCTGGCGCAGGGACTGAAAGGTGATCAGCGAAGCATCCTTGCAGTCGAGCCGGCCCATATTCGACTCCGGCCCCTCGGCGCGAATCAACCGGCCGGCTTTGACGCTTTCCAGCAGACAGGGTGCGGCTTCGGGCTCGACCACGATGATCGTCGGCTGTTCGGCCCAGAAGTCCCGAATATGCCCGGCGACCGCCGCCGCCAGACCCCCGACCCCCGCCTGCAGGAACACATGTGTCGGCCAGTTGCCGCGTGCGGCAAAGTCTGTCCGGCATTCCTCGGCCAGCACCGCGTAGCCTTCCATCACCAGGGCGGGGCGGTCGACATAACCCTCCCAGGAACCGTCGGCGAGCAGCAACCAGGTCTTCGAGTCCGCCAGCCGCAAAGCCTCGGCCACACTGTCCTCGTAGTTGCCTTCAACGCGCACGACCTCGGCGCCAAGATCGCGAATCCGGGTGGCAAAGCCTTCGGGCACCGAAGCGGAAAGAACAATCACCGCCTGCGCGCCGAAGACCCGAGCACCTGCTGCAACCGAAAGCCCGTGATTACCCGCGCTGGCGGTGATGAAGGTCATGTCTTTGGCGGTGTCTTTGGCCTGCGCGCCCATCAGGTCGCTGGCGCCACCGGCGGCATCGGAAATCATCTGTGCCACGGCGAAGGCACCGCCCAGCGCCTTGAAGCTGCCAAGCCGCATGCGCTGGGTTTCATCCTTGGCGAAGAATCTGGCTATGCCGAGTTCTGCGGCGAGGGCGGTGAGATCCTGCAGCGGCGTCGGCGCATAGACCGGGCATTGCCGGAGCATGGCGAGCGGGCGTTCGGCTTGAACCCTGAAGAGGCGCGGCTCACTGCATTGGGGGGAGCGGGTATTGCGATAAATCATGCCGGTATCATAATATCGAGTTGGGAGGATGGACTGTCGGCGTTTGTCTGACCGACTGAAAACATGCAGAGACGCGAGATTGCTTTGATGTTGCCGTAGAAGGGGAATGCGCCTCAAAGTCGCAGGCGCGAAGTCTCACCGAACAGCATCCAGGGGCAATACCAATCATTCCATCCGGCTGCAGTCGCAAAATCACTATAATTCCTTACCTTCAAAGGGATTCTTGCCCTTGCGGTCCTCGATCTCGACCACCCAGAGGTCCGGATCGCGCTTTACGGCGCGTTCGATGTAGTCGTCGGCTTCGCGCTCGCTGACCAGTTCACCCTTGAGCGCCGGCATCCATCCGAGCACACCGTCGATATCGCGCATCTGGGAGAGGAGGCGGCAGCCCAAATCGAGCTGATTGATCTTCAGCAGCAGCATGCCGCTCATGCGCTCGCCTCTATGCACCACGGTCGCGGGCGTGCCCTGGGTCGAGCAGGTTCGGATGTGAGCCTGGATCCAGAGATGGGCGGGCAGCCGGTCGTCGTACATGGAAGGAGACTTTGCAGGTTTTGGGGGGATCACGGGTGTGTTCAAGGGTAGACAGGTCTTATCGCAAGGGTAAAGCGCTTTGCTGCCATACCGGCAGGAGTTCGGGTGAAAGTCAGCCGGAAAAGGGAAGTATCGACTGCGATCATGAGATTTTTTGATTGAGAACAAAAAAAGAACATTATAGTCTGCGTCGACAATCGATGATCGTCACACAGCAAGATCGGCACAGCGGAAAGGGGTAAATCATGAAGAACGATACGGCTGTTATCCGAGGCTCCTGCCTTTGCGGCGCCGTGGCCTTTGAAATTACCGGGGCTCTTTCTCCTGTCGTCGACTGCCACTGCGGTCAGTGCCGTAAGATGACCGGTCACTATCTGGCCTCAACGGACGCCGCGCGGGAGGACCTCAATTTCACCAGTGACCGCGGTCTGAAGTGGTATCACGCCAGTGATATCGCCCGGCGCGGCTTCTGCGGAGACTGCGGGTCGACGCTGTTCTGGGAAGGGAATGGGGCAGAACGAATCGCCATTGCGGCCGGCTGCCTGGATGGCGCCACGGGACTGTCGACAACGGGGCATATCTTCGTGGCCGACAAGGGGGACTACTATGAACTGACGGACGGGCTGCCGCAGTTCGCGCAGGACGAAGATTCCAACAGCGGTTAAATATCTTTAAAAACAGAATGATAGAATGTTTTTTGCACTTCTGTCGTGAGCGCCGGAACGGCGCGCAAACCCGCAGTGAACTTTTTGCGTCTGAAGACCAATCAATCTGGTTGCCATGGCCAGAAAGAAGCCGTAGGTTCCGCGCTGTCGGGGAGTAGCGCAGCCTGGTAGCGCATCTGGTTTGGGACCAGAGGGTCGGAGGTTCGAATCCTCTCTCCCCGACCATCAGAACCACGGTGGTATTGACCACCTCGCTGGATCTGATGGGCCCATCACTTCGGTGGATCCTTCATCGGTTGGTCTCCAACAGTTAACCGGCCATAGAGATTTACGCCGCTAGACTGGGTCGTCCGTTGGATAAGCGCCAAAACGCCGAGGAAAACGCGATGCAGGTCCGAATCTTTCAGCTTTCCAAAAATGCTATGCAGTCGGGCCGCGCCCGTGCAGACCGCTGGGTCGTCGAGTTCGAACCGGAATCGGCCCGCCAGGTCGAGCCGCTGATGGGCTGGACCAGCTCCGCTGATACCAAGACTCAGCTGCGCCTCTGGTTCGACAGCAAGGACGAGGCGATTGCTTACACCCAGCGTAAAGGGGTGATGTACACCCTGGAGCAGCCGCACGAGCGCAAGATCTCTCCCAAGGCTTACGCCGACAATTTCGCTTTCAAGCGGGCCGGGCGCTGGACTCACTGACTTCGGCGTTAAAGCTGCGCTTTAAACCGGATTGGTGACGGGATTTCAATCCGGCGCCTGAACTTTACGCCTCGCCATACGCCAGTGGTTGCCCTTTCGCCTGGAAATCTGCCATAAGATAAATTCTGCTGTCAGGAGCTGAAAGGCAAACGCTGTCTGCTACGCGTTCCGGCCATTCAGAGTTCTGCTTCGGGGCTGTCCAGCGGCCCCGCGATGCGCCCGTAGCTCAGCTGGATAGAGCAACGGACTTCTAATCCGTAGGTCGCAGGTTCGAATCCTGCCGGGCGCACCAAATACCGCCGGGTGTCCGACCCGGAGACATAGGTAACAGATTGTACCTAAGACATGGGTGACACTCTGGTTCCGAACGGGTTTGTTATAGTCTGCAGTGTTTTCTGTTCGAGGTCTATGTATCCGATGTCGTGATGCATGAAACTTACGAGCCAGATGCCGTCATCGACCTCCTTGATGCCGAGCCTCTGGCCGGCCAGGCAGGTTGAGATATTGATCTTCTTGCGGTGCATGCAGATGCGCCCACAGGCCGTCACCAGAATGTCCCTGTCATGGGTTGGGTAGGTGACATCGGGCAGACCCTGATAGGGTTTTGCGGGCGGGGTGTAGACCTCGTCGGGGCATTTCATCTTGAGGGCCTCATGCGGGCGCTCGGTATTGAACTCCTCAACGAAGCTGTCGAAGCGGGCCTGCTGCTGCAGGGCATTGATGGCCGCCGGCCTTGTGGTTTCCTTCTTCAGGGTCAGATGCATGCGCTCATGGCGGCCATTCTGCTGGGGATGGCCCGGTTTGATCCGTTCCAGATCGATCCCGAGCCGCAACCAGAACACCGATAGCCGCGAGAGATTGTAAAGACCGTTCGGGCTGGCAAATGGCAGGCCATTATCGGTGCGGATAACCTTTGGCAGGCCCTGTTCCCTGAACAATCGGTCAAACGCATCCAACGCATTGATTTCTTTGGTGTTCGGGTGTGCCTCAGCCATCAGGACCCGACGCGAGGCATGATCCGTCACCGTCAGCGGATAGCACCAGGCCCCGTCCCCCAGCCTGAACTCGCCCTTGTAGTCCGCGCACCACACATCATTCGGGTGCGCGCCTGCTGACAGGCTCGTGCCCATTGCCTTGTTGCGCCGCCGCTGGCGTCCACGCTTGACCAGAGCGTGGCGGTCGAGCACGGCGTGTACAGTACTCTTGGCAGGAACCCGCACATCGTGATCAAGACGACGCACCAGCAGTTCGCGGATCTTGCGCGCCCCCCAATGGGGCTTTTCCTGTTTCAGCCGGACGATCATCTCCTCGATCTGAAATGGCAGCTGGTTCGCATAGCGCACCGGTCGCCGGTCGCGATCGGTCAGCCCTGACGGACCAAACGCCTTGTAGCGGTTATAAATCTTGTAGCCGGTCTTTCGGGATATCCCGAAAGATCGGCACACCGCCGTCATGCTCTCTCCATCGAGCAAACGGGCCACAAACTGTAGTCTCTGATCCTCCACCGAACACTCCTTCCAAGGCATCTACCCCTCCGGCCAAAAGCCAAAAGTGTTACCTATGTGTCCGGTACAAAACGTCACCTATGTCTCGGGTCGCTCACGGGTCCAGCCTTGAGACATGGGTAACAGTTTGTACCGGAGACATGGGTTACAACCTCGTGCCGAGCGGGTTGTTGATTGTTTCAAGCAGCGCCAGCCTGTGCTGCAGCCGGCAAACAGCACCTGCGGAGACCTGGCTTCCTTCAACAGCCAGAGCAGAGCTACATCAGCATCAGCTTGTCGTTCAGGGCGAGCCAGCCGGAGGGCTCACGCATGATGGCCGCCGTGTCATACTTGCCGAAGACCCGGGTGAAGCCGCGCTTTGTGAAGATCTCATACATGATGGCGCTGGCGGGGCCTTGCGGCTGACCTGCAGCGCCGCCGAACGCGCCGGAGATCCGGGTTTCCACATGAGCGCGCCAATGCACCTCAATGGCCGTACGCGCGATCAGCTTTCCAAGGGTCAGCTTGATGCCCAGCCTGGCGATCGCCGTCGTTGCACTGGTTGCCAGGCCCAGAGCGCCCACCGGGATCACCGCCCCGGCCAGGTCCACGCTGCGTACGCCGATCTTGGCCGCCTTGGCCTTTTGGATCGCCGAAATCCAGCCGGTTACGGTCTCGCTCTTGCGGAAGCCCTTGCCAGCCGCATTGACCCCAACCATGTGAGCCGTCGTGGTGCCGATCGCACTTCCGTGCTGGACCGCGCTGAGCACATCAATCTGTGTGATCCCGCTGCCGATCCCGCCGGCGATGCCGATCGCAGCGCCCCCCAGACTCTTGAAGCCACGGTTACGCAGGTAACGCTTGGTCTTCGGCGACATACCCTCATGGCCGTTGGAGACAAAATAGGGATTTGGAACCAGGTCGCCGGCATAGTCCTCGTCGAACATACCGGTGCCGCCAGCGGACTTCAGGAAATGGATCACTTTGGTCACGGCCACCGCGCCGGAACCACCTGACTCCGCAATCATCTCGATAACGGTCCAGATAAACTCCTCGGCATCATCCTTGCCAAGGTCATTGGTCGAAGCGGCTAACGCCATCGTGCTCATCTCCTGAGTGCTCTTTTCCAGCCTCATGACGAGCTTGCCGGAACCCGCTCCAGTAGTAACGGAAGCCGGCAGTGGTGCCTAGTTGATTTTCGAATTTCGGGGTCAGAAACAAATGGGGAGATAAAGCTGCGGGAGTCATCGACCACGACACCGACGCAGCTTTTACCAACCGCAAGTCGCGTTTGTCGGAAGACGTGAACATGCAGATGCTGTGGATCTCGATCATCACCGCCAGCCCGATTGCCGATTGACCTCTCTCGACACCAATCTGGTTGGCGCGCCTGGCGATCGTTCCACACTTGAAAGAGTGTTCTTGAGGAATTCGGGCATCTGCGGTTAGGTATGAATTCCAAAAGGCGATCAAAGTTGGATGCTGTTCATGCTCGACACCCCACTCTCGAATGAAATTCTGGCGGCCGTCGACGCGGGTTTCG
>Ga0214472_10000232_pt1 | contig 74119 bp, 64 predicted proteins | sample RVTome_6_FD_207662 | JGI IMG/M metagenome (GOLD analysis project Ga0214472, IMG submission 207662) | Soil microbial communities from uranium-contaminated site in the Upper Colorado River Basin, Wyoming, United States - RVT140D175 | ecosystem: Environmental > Terrestrial > Soil > Contaminated >...
CGCGCCGGTGAAGGTGCCATGGTGGAACGGCTCAACCCTTCGCATGCTCGCCTGACGTGCCACTCCGATTTGCCGCTCGATGCCGCAAATCCTTAGGGGAATTCCCTTCCGTGGAAATCCAGGCTAGAGGACCCACCGGTCCAGCTCGCCACGGTCTTCGTCCCTGACGGAGAGATCAAGCATTTCATTAGGCGATTTGAGAAATACGAATCCGAGAAAACAAAAAAAGGGGAGCCATGGCACAAGAATATGGTCGATCGAATCGCCGCATTGCAAAGGGCAACTCTTCGCGCGCTTTGGACCGACGAGCCGAACGAATACCCTCCCGAGAATCAACCGATCTGGTGGGAAGTGTGGTTGCGTCGTCATGATGGAGGGGAATTGGAACGTTTGAGAGAGTTCGCGCAGGCCGTCGGACTCGATCTTGGTGAGCGACGGCTAGCATTCGATGATCGTATAATTGTTCTTGTGAGAGGAACTGCTAGGCAGCTGGCTGGATCTCTCGATGTACTCAATGATATCGCGGAGATTCGAGGGGCGAAGGAGAGCGCTGCCTTCTTCGTTGATGCCTCGCCAGCGGAACAGGCGAGCTGGTCAGACGATTTACGAAGGCGAACAACATCGCCCCAAGCCAACGCACCCGCTGTGTGCATACTGGATACCGGTGTGAACCGAGGCCATCCGTTGCTTGAGGATCTCGTATCACCAGACGACGCGATGACAGTGAACCCCAGTTGGGGATCGCATGATGATGGTGGCGGCCCCGGCCAGATGGGGCACGGCACCGAAATGGCGGGCCTTGCTGCATATGGAGATCTTACAAATGTTCTAATCTCAGTAGTCGCCGTAAACATGCGGCACCGGCTGGAGTCTGTAAAAATCCTTCCGCCAACAGGCAGTAATCAACCGGAACTTTATGGTGCAATTACCGCACAAAGCGTAGCGTTACCGGAGATTAACGCGCCCGACCGGCTACGGGTTTTTTCCCTCGCGGTGACAGCGACCGACCAACGAGATCGTGGACAGCCGACCTCCTGGTCCGCAGCTATCGATGCGCTTGCGGCCGGTCGTACTTTTGATCCGGGCACCCACGGTCTCGTGTACTTAGATAGTGCCGAGGCAGAAGCCCATCGTCTTTTCGTAGTTAGCGCAGGGAATGTCCACTTGATTGAACCTGCCCACCTCAATCGGAGTGATGCTGAACCGGTGCATGACCCCGCACAGGCGTGGAACGCGCTCACTGTCGGGGCTTTCACGGAGAAAAGCGTAATCACACACCGTGATTGGGATGGGTGGAGTGCGCTTTCACCTCCAGGTGAATTGTCTCCGTACAGCACAACTTCGGTCGCGTTCCAGGAAATCTGGCCTACTAAACCGGAAGTGGTGTTTGAAGGCGGAAACGTGGCCTACGATGGAACCAACTTTGAACCAGACGTTCCAGATCTTTGTCTACTCTCGACTCACTACAAACCAACTGAGAAATTATTCGTTCTGTCGCGTGCTACCAGTGCTGCCACAGCGCAGGTCGCGCGTATCGCTGCCATTATTCAGGCAGATTATCCAGATTTCTGGCCAGAGACTATTCGAGCGCTCATCGTCCACTCAGGCAAGTGGACACAGCCGATGGAAACCCAGTTAGTCGGTGCGCAGGGAAAGCGGGCGAGGGCAATGCTCGTACGTCGCTACGGCTTCGGTGTACCGCAATTGGAGAGAGCGCTGCGGAGTGCAAATGACTCACTAACGCTCGTTGCCCAAGGCACCTTGAGTCCTTTCTCAGACGGGAAGATGCGTGAAATGCACTTTTATCGATTGCCGTGGCCGAAGGACACCTTGGAGGAATTAGGTGGGACGGTGGTGCGTTTGCGCGCAACTCTCTCATATTTTGTAGAACCGAACCCCAGCCGACGAGGTTGGAAACGCAGGTACAGATACGCATCTCATGGCCTTCGCTTCGACGTGAAACTTCCGACCGAGGATATAGATACTTTTCGAAAACGCCTGAACCAGCGCGCGTTAGAAGAAGATGAAGAAAGACCGCAGAGCGGTAGCGATTCTGCAGATTGGTTCTTGGGTGAACAGGCACGGAACAAAGGATCAATTCACTCGGACATCTGGGAGGGCACCGCAGCCGACCTCGCCGAGCGCGGGGTAATAGGTATTTGCCCCGTTTCCGGATGGTGGAAAGATCAGCCGAAGCGAGATCGAAGCAAATTTGGTGCGCGCTATGCGCTCGTAGTCAGCATTGAAACCGAAGCCGAAGGGGTGGACATCTGGACACCCGTTGCGCAACAAATCGGCGTGCCAATAGAATCGGCAATCATTGAAATCTAATCCAGCTTTCCAAAGTTTTCGGACCTGTAATACCGGACCGCCGCGGCCGGGTACACCCATGCGACGAACAGGTAAAGCTATTCCCGGTTTTTTTACTAATGAGACAAAATTGGGGTAAGAAAGTAAGTCGTTCTTAGAATCGATTACGATGAGTTCCGAGGGGGAGTAGCGAAGCACGAGTTACTAAGCTGGCTACGATGGTAGGGCCAATATCTCAAATGGCGAAGCCCCCTCAAAAGCCACTCGTTCGGCTGCGGCTATAGCCTCTTCCTCGCTGATAAAAAACTTGTCGAACTTAGAGATGAAATCCACCGGATAGTTGCCCGCTACTATTCGGATGGTGGCACCACCAAAACCGTCAGCTTCGACGATAACACTCTCGTCATCACCTGCATCCCACTGGGCCGAGAAGATAACCATTCCCGGCGGGCTAATTGCCAGCTCCTTACGAATCGCGGCGGCCTTTGTCTCGAGATTTCTGAGATCGGCAAGTTTCTCGTCTCTATTCATTTCAAAGTTCCCCCGTGAAAACCTCGACCGCGATCACGTTTCCCAAATGTGGATTGCGCAAGCCAGGCAATCGATGACTGAGCCATTTTGCCTCTTTACAGCGATTTACTGCCGAGTTCAACTTTTCCAGGCTTGGTGAGGGGGAGAAGGCACGCGACGAACGGTCCCTAACTCAATTGACCACCTTTGATTTCCCGCCGTTCCTCATCATACCTGCATTCTGGATCACAATTGACTTGCTTCCTGGCTCCAGGGCATGAAATCTTCCAGCCCAAGCCGATCTAGCGTTTCTTTGAACGGCCTTCCGGTCCGTTCGTGTCTTCCCGATAGCCGGTAGTATTCGTATACCAAATCGGGCAGCCACTTGACGATGGTGATGCCTTTGTATTTGCCGTCGGGAATGGGCTCCAGGCATCTCGAGCCGACATCCTGCCAGTCGAAGTCGGCGATCCGGTCCATTGTAGGCGGAGAAGCTCCCAGCGTTTTCAGTCCGGCTTTCCTGCAAGACGCAACTCTGCCGTTATCGGTAGTTCGAACACGTTGCTACGGAGAAGCCGCGTCGAAAAGAATAGAACTTCAAGATTTTCAATCTCTTTGGTTTTCGGATTTAGTCTGGCGATGACTTCGTCGGTCAATTCTTCGGACTCTTGTTCCGGATAAGGCGGCCTTTTGTTGATGTAGAGAATGTCCCCCTCGCGGTCATATTGAAACGTTAGTTTCGCTTCCATTCCGAGTCTCCTTCCGGAATCTTACTCGTTAGGTAGGCTGTCACGATCCAGTGTCGCCTCTTCGGCTCGGCCTCACTGACAACGACAACTACCACGAATTTCCCTTTCGACACATCATCATACCATTTCGAGAAGAGGCGTGCATTCCCAAACCGTTTGCTTCGGCGGACCTGATCCGGGTCTGCCAGCGCGCCTCCGAGTCGATCCTTGTGATCCGGCAGAAGGTCCGGGTGATGTTCCGCGATGTGACGCTCGCGCTCATCTGAGAGCTCGACCTCATCCCCCAAGTATGGGCATATGAATCTTGTCATCGAAATTTCTCACCCTGCCTACGTTCACGCTCACAGCCGGCTTGCTTCCTAACTCCACCGCGTGAACTCTTCCAATCCGAGCTCATCCAGAGTTTCCTCTAAAGGCCGTCCCGTCTTCTCGTGGCGGCCGGAGAGGCGATAATATTCGTATACCAAATCGGGCGGCCACTTGGCGATGGTGAAGCGTTTGTATTTACCGTCGGGGAGCGGCTCCAGGAAGCGCGGGCCGACGTCTTGCCAGTCGAGGTCGGCGATCCAGCCGCGCTGGGTGGCGAAGAGGCTCTGAAGAATCATGCTGCGGTGGCCGGCGGCGAGCGCTTCGTCCATTGTGAAGTTCCAACCGGTGACGGCGTTGAAGGCATCGTGGTCATCAATGGATTAAACAGACCATTTGATTTTCTTGGCCGTGGCCCTTCTCCGAGCGCATTTCTCAACTTCTGTACTACTCTGTGCAAAAAATTCTAAGGGGTCTTTTTACAGCACCCACAGCCCGAAATTGCTTTACCGGCCGTGTGGGGTATGGTATTACGCGAATTGCGTAACGCAATGTGCGTAATATGAAGAACCCCTTTGAATACGGTGGTGTGGTCAGCGGAAACGCTTTCTGCAATCGGGAGCAGGAAGTCGCCGATCTGCTGCGGGCGATAGAAAACAACGAGAAGCTGTTCGTCTTTTCCGAGCGACGCTACGGCAAGACCTCGCTGGTACGGACGGCGCTTGGCAAGTTGGCAAAGAAGGGGTGCCTCTCCGCCTATGTGGCTTTGTGGCCGACCGACAGCGAAGCCACGTTTATCACCGCTACCGCCAAGGCAATCACCGAGTCCACGAGCACCTCCGTGGACAAGGTGCTGGACACAGCGAAAAGATTCTTCGGCAGTCTCACTCCCAGCGTGACGATCGACGAGGAAGGCAAGCCGACACTAACGTTCGGAATCAACAAGCAGGCCAGTCTCGGGCCAGCGTTGGATGAAGTGCTGGAAACCCCGGCCAAGATTGCGGCGAAGGGCAAGCTGAACGTGGTGGTGGTGTTCGACGAGTTTCAGCAGATTCTCGAATACGGCAACGACCAGGTGGAACGGAAGCTGCGGAGCGTGGTCCAAAATCATCGGCATGTAGGCTATATCTTTCTCGGCAGCCGCAGGCATCTGATCCAAAAAATGTTCATGGATCGCTCCCGTCCTCTCTATCGGGCGGGCGGGCATTATCCGCTTGGGCCAATCGCCGAGGAGCACTGGCAACCGTTCATCCGCAAACGGTTCTCCGATGCCGACAAGCTCATTAGCAGGCAACACATCCATGAGGTGTGTGAGTTGACACACGGGCATCCTTTCTATACCTAGCACCTCTGCCATGTGCTCTGGGAACTGTGTGAACCCAAAGCCAATGTGACCGAGAAATTGATCCAGAGTGCCGTGCGGGTGCTGTTAGAGCGTGAAAATTATGCCTACACCACGCTGTGGGAGTCGTTGACCATTGCGCAGAAGCGATTCTTGATCGGACTGGCCGGCGAGTCGGCTGGAGTGAAGGTCTTTTCCGGTGAGTTTGTCCGGCGGTACGGGCTTGGGTCAGCCTCAAACGTGCAACGTGCGGTGGACAGTTTGTTGGGCAGGGACATCATTGATCGAGACAATGGATCGTGCCTGATCACCGATCGCTTTTTCCGTCTCTGGATTCAGGCAGCGCAAGCGATTTGACGTTACCGGCCTGCCGATTACGCAGTTTGCGTTACGCAGATAGTGAAACGACCTCATGCAGGACGATCAGAAACGGCGGGCTCGGCATGTGGTTCGCCCGGCTCAGGACTTCTGAAATCGCAAAGCGGATGTCGGCGAGGATTAATCTGCACAGTCACAACTGCCTTGCTTCCTGGCTCCACGGTGTGAACTCTTCCAACCCCAGCTTATCCAAAGTTTCTTTGAACGGACGCCCCGTTCTCTCGTGGCGGCCTGAGAGCCGGTAGTACTCGTAAATTAAATCCGGCAGCCACTTGGCGATGGTGAAGCCCTGGTATTTGCCGTCGGGGAGCGGCTCCAAGAATCTTGGCCCCACGTCTTGCCAGACGAAGTCGGCGATCCAGCCGCGCTGGGTGGCGAAGAGGCTCTGAAGAATCATGCTGCGGTGGCCGGCTGCGAGGGCTTCGTCCATCGTGAAGTTCCATCCGGTGATGGCCTTGAACGCATCAACGAGCATGACGATCTGCTCGTTGTTGAGTGAGCTGTAGAGAACGACCTCGCTTTCGGCTTTAGCAGACTCTTCTAGCGAAGCGGCGTGTGCGGTTGTTCGAACTCCTCCGGATAGGACCCATAAGACATATAGGACAAATATTAATCGAGGCATCACGGTGCCCTCGCTTGCTCACACATGGCCGACAAAGAGATCTTCCATCGGCAGCATGGTTTTCATCAGCCCTTGCTCGATTTGGTAGCGGTTGAGCGCCGCCAGCGAGCGTTTTTCATTCTCGCCCACGACGTAGGCGTAGGGATCTTCGCCAAGGACTTCTCGCTCTTTGGCGTAGCCGGCGATTTCGTCCGCCGCCATGTACGGCGCGGCGGCGTTGCGCGCCTCCATGAAGGCGCGGGTCAATTTCGCCGGGAAGTCAGGATGGCGCTCGACGACGTTTCGGCGAATCGAGAGCACATGCATGATCGGATTGATGCCGGTTTGCTTCGTATAGCGGATGATCTCTTCGTTGTTTTCAAATAACGGCTTTACGCCGGGGTAGGTGGCCATCATGGGCGGAGTTTCGCCCCCGCCGAAGAGTCCCAAGTATCCGGAATCACCCGGCACGACGGCGCCATGCAGCCTCCCTTCGCTCAGCATTTTCGAGAGCGTAAGCTTTTCCTGGCCGAAAGGCGGCGGCGGCTCGATGCGTTCGACGTTCACGGGCAGCTCGTGGCCGATGAAAACCTCTCTGCCCGAGACGAACCATCGCATGTCCGTGGTCTTGATATCGTGCGCGTCGAGCAGGTAGCCGCGCGCCCAGACGACCGCGGTGGCGCCGTAGCGGAAGCAGCCGAACTTTTTGCCTTTGAGCTCCGACGGGCGCGTCAATTTGCCCTCGCAGTGGTAGATGTTGCGCTGGCGCGGGCCGCGCTCGAAGAAGACCGGATTGGCGAGCAGCTCTTGCCCTTTTTCGATGGCCCGCAGCAGACTCGCCGCCGAGCATTCGCCGACGTCCCACTGGCCGTGAAGATATTTGTAATGACGCTCGCCGGAAGAAGTGAAGTTGGGATCGATGTCGAGTTCGTAGCCGTCGATGCCGACTTTGCCGTCGATCAGCGCGCGGCAGCGCGGATGATCGGGCAGACCGAGGGTGATACGGGGTTTGGTGGCCATAAATTTCCTTTCGGAATCTCAAATATCAGATCTCAAATGAGATCCAATTCTGAAATATGGACATCGGCAATCGCCAAGCCCCGCCGGAGTCGGTAAACCGGCGAGTGTGATCGGGATGACAATCTTGCGAATCATCTTGCGCCCGAAAGCGATAATTCTTTGTGAACTTCGCGCAGGAGCGAGAAGTCGACCAACTGGGCCAGGGGTGGGCTCGATGCGAGCTTCAATGGTTGGGTGATCGTTAGATCGATATTCTTGCGCATGGCGTCGTCGCCGGCGCCGCCGGGATTTTGCGTGTCGATGGCTTTGATGCAGATGTTCGCCGCCCCTTCGGTCACATCGCGCGGGTGGCCGAACTCGGCCTGAGCGATTTTAAAAGTTTCCTCTTTGCGGTTGAGCATGAACCGCAAGCTCTTTACCATCACCCGCGTCCAACGTTTAAGCTTGTCGCGCCGGTTCGCCAGGTGCGCGTCCGAAGTCGAATAGCCCGCCCAAGGCCAGGGGCCCATGTCGGCGAGCACGGCCAATTCGGTGAAGCCTTGTTTCTTCATGATCATTGCCGCGTCGGGGTTGAAGGCGCGCGCCTGGATGATGCCGTTGCGCATGGCCGCGATCGAGGTCTCGGCTCCGCCGATGGTCATGAATGTCACGTCTTTCCTCGGATCCAAGCCGTGATGCTGCAAGACCATGCTCGCCGCGACTTCGGTCGTGGCGCCCGGACCGGTGGTGCCGATGACTTTGCCCTTTAAATCCTGCACGCGTTTGATCCCAGGAGCCCCCATGAAAACAAACAGCGATTTGTCGTAGGGGAAGAAGTTGGCTTTCAACGGCGCGCCGCGCGCGGCCGCGCGCATGGAAGATCCGGCGATGCCGGCGACGTCGATCTCGCCGGCGATCAGCGCGGTGACGACGACGTTGGAGCCGACCTGGATCCACTGAATCTCCAAGTTTTCCTGGGCAAACATGCCGGAGCGCATGCCGACGAAGAGCGGGAGGTAGCCGAAGTCTTTGGTCGAGAGGGCGACACGCAGGAGCTCGGAGTGACCATGCTCCGGCCGGTAACCCAGTGCCAGCGCCGTGATCATGCAGATGAAGGCCAGCCGTATTCCGTTTCGCCGCATCGCTTTAGAGATAGTCCTTCTCACGGTCTCACGGCAGTACTGCTTGGCTCCTGGGTGCAGCGGACAGGTTCAAGAAAAAAGCCGAGGACAGAGGATGGAAGTTGGACGATGGCAATCCTCGATCCTCCATCTTCGATCCTCTGTGACACGCTAATTACACCGTGTGCCGCTGGCGCCGGCCGCCGGGTCTGGGGAAGTGAAGCTCCAGATAATTACCCTCGGAGTCGAACATGTAGATCGTATGGCCACTGTCGCGTTCGACACTGCGGTGATATTTGCCTAGCTCTTTTGCGGTTTTCAACGCGTCATCGTAGTCTTCCCACTTCATGTCGAAGGCCTGGTGGGCGATCCCGTCTTGATCAAGCGCGTCGCGGTGGGCCGGCCTAGGCCGTTCAAACAAGACGATGTCATCGCTGCCACACTTGAAACGATCGAGCTTCTGCGTCACGCCGTGAACCGGAAACGAATCAGGATTATTCGGGTTGCCGCCGACACGCCCCAGGTACTCCATGCCCAAGACGTTGGTATAGAAATCTTTGGCACGATCCAGGTTATCCACCGGTATGCCCATGTGATAGACGTTTTGTAGCTTCATGCGAAACACCTTCCTTGATCGGCTGCGGACGTGATTTTCATCCTTGGGGGCGAAACTGTCAAGCGGATCATGCCGAATTCTACGGTTTGATTCCTTCGGTTGGTTCTGCCTATGATCCGAGGCATATGGCACAAACATTTTTTAAGGTGTTAGCGCCCCAGGAAGCGCTTCGGTTATTGCTGGCGGTGGAGTCCGTAGGCACGGAGCCTGTTCCAACGATAAAGGCGCGCGCGCGGGTGCTGGCGGAAGATCTCTATTCCGCAGTCGATTTACCACACTTTCACCGCGCCGCCATGGACGGCTATGCGGTGAAAGCCAAGGACACCTTCGGCGCGAGCCAGAGCCTGCCGGCCTATCTGAAACTTTCCGGAGTGGTCGAGATGGGCAAAGAGGCGACCCAAGGGGTTAATTCGGGTGAGGCGATTCGTATCTCGACTGGCGGAATGATGCCGCCGCAGACCGATGCCGTCGTCATGGTCGAGTACACCGACGAAACCGACGCCGGATTGGTCGAAATTCATCGCGGCGTGTCGCCGTGGCAAAACGTTATTCAAATCGGCGATGATATCAAGAAAGGTGAACTGGTATTCCGACGCGGCCGGCGCCTCAAGGCGCACGACTTGGGAGCGTTGACGGGGGTCGGCATTTCTTCCCTGGCGGTCTTCCGGCAGCCGCGCGTGGGCTTGATCTCGACGGGGGATGAAATCGTCGACGCCGACATCGAGCCGCGTCCCGGCCAGGTGCGTAACATCAATCAGCACTCGCTGGCCGGGCTGATCGAAGAATGCGGCGGGGATCTTAAGGATTGGGGGGTGATTCGCGACGATCGCGGCGATTTATCGAAGGCGATCGGTGAGGCGTTGGAATGGGGCGATCTCGTTCTGCTCTCCGGCGGCAGCTCCATGGGCGCCAAAGATATTGCGCTGGAAACAATTTTGTCTTTCCCCGATTCCGAATTCATTTTTCACGGCATCTCCATTGCGCCGGGAAAACCGACGATCTTCGCCCGCGCATGCGGCAAGCCGATCCTGGGGCTGCCGGGCTATCCCGTGTCGGCGCTGGTGATCTTTGACCTGTTTGGCGCCCCGCTGATTCGCCGCTTGGGCGGTGAAAGCGCCGACGCCTTGCAACGCTTCTCCCGAACCGTGCGCGCAAGGTTGAAAACCAATATCAACTCCCAAGTCGGCCGCGAGGATTATGTTCGAGTGACGTTGGAGCGGCAATCGGATTGCCTCATCGCGACGCCCCTGCCCAGCAAATCCGGTGCGATCTTCACCCTGGTCAAAGCCGATGGCATGGTGCGCATCGACATGCACCAGGACGGGTTGGAGCAAGGGGAAGAGGTCGAAGTCATTCTTTTTTAGTTTCTAGTTCCTAGTTTCCTGTTTCCAGTTAATTCACAACCAGAAACTTGAAACTAGGAACTGGCGAAGGCCATGACCCGCAAACGCTACCTCAAGAAGACCCCCCTGATTGAAGCGCGAGGGCTGTTTCTGTCGACGGTGGATCCGGCGCGGCTGGCCGCGGAGGAAATTCCCATCGAAGACGCCCTCGACCGCATCACCGCGGAACCCGTCTTCGCCAAAATCTCGTCGCCGCACTATCATGCTTCCGCCATGGATGGCATCTGCGTGCGCGCCGAGGATACCTTCGGCGCCACGGAGTTCGTCGGAAAAAAACTCACGCGGGCGCCGAGTGATTCGCCGGGGGCGAACGTCTTTGCGTACGTCGATACCGGGAACTCATTGCCGGCCTGGGCGAACGCGGTGATCATGATCGAAAGGGTCCATCAGGTCGATAGCAGCACTATTGAAATTTTTGAGGCCGTGGCGCCGTGGAACCATGTGCGCCTGGTTGGCGAAGACGTGGTCGCCACTGAATTGCTCCTGCCGCGTTCCCACCGCTTGCGTCCTTACGATCTTGGCGCATTGCTAGCCGCGGGACACACGACGGTGCGCGTCAAAGCGCGCCCCAAGGTGGGAATAATTCCGACCGGCGATGAGCTGATCCAACCGGGTGAAGAAGCCAGGCCCGGCGCGGTGATCGAATTCAATTCCACGGTGCTGGCGGCCTTTGTGCGCGAATGGGGTGGGGCGCCGGTCAAATATCCGCGGGCCAAGGATAATTTGACGCTGCTCATACGAGCGGTGCGGCAAGCCGCCGATGAGTGCGACCTGGTAACGATCATTGCGGGATCCTCGGCGGGCGAACATGATTTGACCTCCGATGTTGTAACCGAGACGGGAAAGTTGTTGGCGCATGGCATCGACGTCATGCCCGGCAAGCCGGCGGCGCTAGGGCAAGTCGCCGGCAAACCACTGATCGGCGTGCCGGGATATCCGGTCTCGGCGATCGTCATCGCGCGGGAGATTTTGCGGCCGGCGATCGAAAAGTTCCTTGGTTCCGCCGTCCCGACCTATCCCACGGTCCGCGCCATCGTGCCGAAGAAAATCGCCTCGCATCTGGGCCTGGAAGAATTTATTCGCGTGACACTCGGTCGCGTCGGTGAAAAATTAGTCGCCGTGCCGCTCGCGCGCGGTGCCGGGGTGATTACGACGATGGTGCACGCGGACGGTTTGATGCGCGTCCCCAGTCTCGTCGAAGGACTGAATGCTGGGGAAGAGACCGAGGTGGAACTCCTGCGGCCAATCGAAGACATCGAAAACACGATCCTCTGTACTGGCAGCCACGATCTTGCCATCGGCATTTTGGAGGATCAGTTAAAACTGCGCCATCCGGAGCTCAAGATCGCCGCCACCAACGTCGGCAGCTTGGGCGGCCTGCTCGCGCTCCAGCGAGGCGAAACCCATCTGGCGGGCACGCATCTGCTCGATCCGCAAACGGGGGTGTATAATATCCCCGACATCAAGAGAACGATACCGACGGTTTCCGTCGCGCTGGTTCATCTGGCCCGGCGCGAACAGGGCATTCTCGTCGTCCGCGGCAACCCGAAATCGGTCCGCGGTCTGAAGGACCTGGCTAAACCGGGTATTCGCTTCGTCAACCGTCAACCAGGTTCAGGCACGCGCGTGTTGTTGGATTACGAGTTGAAAAGAATCGGTATCGATCCCGCATCGGTCAGCGGCTACGAGAGGGAAGAGTTCACCCATATGGCCGTCGGTGTCGCCGTGGCAAGCGGCTTGGCGGACGCCGGCCTCGGCGTGCGCGCCGCTGCCAACGCACTTGGCCTCGACTTCATACCGGTCGCCGCCGAGCAGTATGATCTTTTGTTTCACCGCTCGTTTTTGGAATCCGCGCCGGGAGAGTTCCTGATGGAGGTCTTGAATTCGGCGGCACTCAAAAGTGCCGTGACTTCCCTCGGCGGCTACGACACGGAGCAATGCGGTGAGATTCTTTACCGCCAATAGGTTCTGCGCCACGCGCCAATTTCTCATCGGCTGACCGGCGCTTCAGTATCCCGCCTGTCCAAAAAAGCGCGTTCATTGCAGGTCCATACCGGACTGCAATCATATCCGTTGTCCGGGATTTACCAAATTGGGGATGAGTTGCACAGTAACGCCCCGTGTTGTCCAGACTTGTCCAAGACGATCATTCAAGGGCCCGCCCGCGTTTATACCTTGCCTGTCAAAACAATGACTTAACCATCCTCCGTTGCTGGCACTGGCATTGCGTAATCGGCAAACGGGGTAACTTCTCATGAACGAAAATATCGACAACATTCGGTTGCTGACACTGAACGAGGCCGCGGAGCTCCTGCAGGTCTCCACGCGCACGCTCCAGAGAATGATCCATAGCGGCGAGATGCCGGCATTAAAAGTCGGCGGCCAATGGCGCGTGCGTGAGGCGCAATTGCGCCAGTGGGTGGAAAATCGCGAAGGCTCGGCGCGTGCGATGGGAAGGTTCGGAGGGGAGTCATGACTAATCACCGTGCCAGAGAAATCCTGCTAGTCGACGACAACCCCAGCGATGTGCGGCTAACGCTTGAGGCGTTCAAGGATGGAAACCTTGCCAACAACGTAAGCGTCGCAGGAGACGGAGTCGAAGCCCTGGAATACCTGCGACGAGTTGGCAAATATGCCGGCGCGGTAAAGCCGGACCTGGTCCTGCTCGATCTCAACATGCCGAAGAAGGACGGCCGCGAGGTCTTGGAAGAAATCAAAAACGATCCGGACCTGAGAAGAATCCCCATCGTGATTCTAACGACCTCAAAAGCCGAAGCGGACGTTCTCAAGAGCTATGACCTGCACGTCAATTGTTACATTCAAAAACCGGTTGACTACAACGAGTTCGTTAGAATGTTGCGATTGATAGAAGATTTCTGGTTTACCGCGGTCGTGCTGCCGCCGAACGGGCGCGTCCAATGATTGAAGCGTTGACCCAAATCCTGCTGGTCGAGGACAATCCGGCAGACGTCCGCTTGTTGCGGGAGGTTCTCAAAGAAGTCCCGGGTTGTCCGTTCTGCCTGGCGCATGTCGAACAGCTCGGCGAGGCGTTGGAGCATCTTCGGGAAGAGCATTTTGACGTCGTGTTGCTGGATCTTTCCCTTCCCGACGCGCAGGGGCTTGATGGCCTTGCGCGCGTGCGGGATGTCGCGCCTAGTGTGCCGATCTTGGTCCTTACGGGTCTCGATGATGAAGAAATGGCGGTTAACGCTCTACGGGTGGGGGCACAGGACTATCTGGTTAAGGGCCAGGTGAATGGCGGCGGGCTTGTGCGGGCCGTACGTTATGCCAGAGAGCGAAAGCAGGTCACGGAGGAGAATGCCAGGCTTTTTCGACAGGTTCAACATAATCTAGAACGTCTCCGGCTGCTGCGGGAGTTTGATCATGCCGTCACTTCGACCTTGGATCTCTCCGCGTTATTGGACGTGCTGATGGAAAAAATCGAACTCGTTCTACCGTATTCCGCCACCACCCTAAGATTACTTAACCCGAAGAACGGGCTTCTGGAGCCCGCAGCGTGGCGGAATGTCGATGGCAGTCAGTTGCAAGTTGGGCGGGGGAAGTCTGGCCCCGGCTTGGCCGGCTTACTTTTTGAAAGTAAGGCTCTCGTGGTGATTCGCAACTTCGAAACGGATACACGCGTTGAGAACCATGAGTTTTTCAGAATGCATGGATTGACTTCTTATCTAGGGCTTCCTTTGACCGCGAAGGATGCGGTCTTAGGAATATTCTCTTTTTACACCAAAGAGGAGCATGAGTTCGGCGAAGAAGAAATCGAGTTTCTCTCCACGCTCGCCGACCGAACGGCCATGGCTATTTACAATGCCCAGCTTTATGAGCGGACTCGAGACCAGGCCATTGAACTGAACAAAGCCAACAAGGCAAAGGATGAATTTCTCAGTGTCATGTCGCACGAGCTCAGGACTCCCCTGAATGTGATCTCGGGTTATGCGGAGGCGGCGAGACAAGGGGTGTTTGGGGAAATCAATGCCGAGCAGGACATAGCGCTACGTAAGATCATGAGCTGTGCGAAGGACCTATTGTGGATGATCAGCAGCATTCTCCAGGCGACAAGAATCGAGGCCGATATGGTCAAGGTGGAAAAAAATGAGATTGCCGTGGGTCGTTTACTGGATGAGCTCAAGTCGAGCTACGATGTTTCATCGGGCAAAGCTGTGAGTCTTCACTGGGACTATCCGCCTGAGTTTCCCATTGCGAGCACCGACGGCGAGAAACTCAACCATATCCTTCAGAATCTCATCAATAACGCGATCAAATTTACGGACGAGGGGCGCGTGACAGTGTCGGCTCGCCAGGTTCCCGGAGCCAACAAGATCGAGTTCCGCGTAACGGATACCGGGATCGGAATTCCTCAAGAGATGCTCCCTTTAATATTCGAAAAGTTCCGCCAGGGGGATGGTTCCAGTACCAGGACCCATGGCGGCGTCGGTTTGGGACTTTATATCGTCAAGAGCTTCACGGAGATGCTTGGCGGCGAACTCAACGTGTCGAGCGAATTCGGCAAAGGCTCGACGTTCACGGTGGCTCTGCCGCTGCACGCGTAGGTCTCGGTTGTTTGGGATGGGAGCCGCTATGAATGAAATCGACGCACACAGAAGTATAGAAAGCAAGACATCTGAGGCATCCCACGAGCCGCAAAGTAAGGTGGGTGAGCTTCGGAAGCTTCATGAGATCAGCCAAACGATCTTGGAGTCGACTGATTTAAACGTCATGATGAACCGGCTTCTAGAGCAAACTCTCGAATTCATTGGATTCGAGATCGGTATGATCCGGTTGCTGCAGCCGGATCGAACAACCTTGGAGCCGGTGGCGAATCGCGGGTACCGTGACCCTGAAAATGTCAGCCGGCAACGGCGCCGCGCAGAAGATCCCGTTTCGCCGCGAGTCATCGCCCACGTCCTCGCCACCCGGGCGACCAAAGTGGAAGACCTCACGCAAGTAGACGGTATGCGCACTTTTAAACGCGAGGGTGTGCGCACCATGATTACCGTGCCGTTACGTACACAAGAGGATGTGCTAGGCGTGATTCATCTTGGTCATCGCGCCGAGCGACACATCGAACCCGAGGAGATACGCTTACTCGAAGCAATCGGAACTCAGGCGGGAATCGGGGTGCAAAAAATTCAACTGTTCGAGGCGGCCAAGCGGCGCGCCAGAGAACAGGAAGCGCTGAACGCGATCGCTGCCGTCGCCAGCCGATCGCTGGATCTCAACGAGCTTTTTGAAATCCTCGCGGACAAGATGGTGGAAGTCGCGAGCCGACGGCGGATCAACTTCAGGCTTAAAGACCCCCTCACCGGCAAGGTTGCCATCGTCGCCTATCGGGGGTTTATGGAGGAAGAAATAGCAAAGCTTCGTCGTATGACACCGCATCCCATGAGTGAAAAGGTCTTTGCATCAGGGGAACCACTGGTGATCAATGATCGACCGGGAGACAGTTCGGCGGGGTTATTAGCCAGAACTCAGTCAGTGGCATGGATCCCGGTCAAAGCCGGAGCTAAAGTCATTGGGGTTTTGGGAATTTCCGACGATGAGTCGAAACCCTTTTCCCCCACCGAAGTGGAGTTCCTCCAAGCGACCGCCAATGTCATTGGCGTGGCGATCGAAAATGCCCGCCTGTTCGGCCAGACCAAGCGCAGTTTGGAACAGATCCGAGCGCTTCACGAGATCGGCACCGCCATTACCTCGACTTTAGATCTTCACGATATACTGAAAATATTTTTAGAAGAAATTGGCGACGTCCTGCCCTATTCCGCGAGCAGCGTAAGGTTGTTCAATCCGCAGAGTCGGCTCTTGGAGCCGATTGCCTGCTTCAATCTCGATGAGGACGAATGGAGGGCAGAGCCGTGGCGGGGCGGGCGCGGCCTTCCCAATGTCGCGTTCGAAACGAAGTCGCCCGTGATGGTTCGTAAGCTTCAAAGTGACCCGCGACTGCGCGACTCTCAGTTTTTCCGAAAACATGGATTGGTTTCGTATCTGGGGGTGCCGTTGATTGTTCGAGATGAAATTTTAGGGGTGCTCTCTTTTTACACTAAAGAGGAACGCGAATTTAGTATTGAAGAGATCGAGTTTCTTTCCACCCTGGCCAACCACGGCGCCGTGGCAATTCACAACTCCCAACTTCATGAAGAAACCACGAAGCAAGCGGCCGAGCTGGAGAAATCGAACGCGGCGAAGGACGAGTTTTTGGAGGTGCTGGCGCGACAGAAAGAAGAATTATCGCGCCTCAATGCCGGATTGGAATGCGAAATTGCCGAAAGAGGACGGGCACGGGCGGAACTCGCGGCCAAGAACCGCGATCTTGAAACACTCCTTTACGTGACCTCGCACGACCTGCGCGAGCCGCTGCGGGCCATCGAGAACTTCTCGCGGTTGATCCATGAACGATACCGGGACCGCCTCGATGACAAAGGTCAGGATTTTTTACGACGCGTGATCCTGGGCTCCCAGCGATTGAATCGCCTGCTCGACGATATCCTTATGCTCTCCCGATCGCAGCGCATGGGGGCGCCCACCGAAGAGGTTGACGGCGAAAGCATCGTGCTCGAAACCGTCAAACGTCTTGAGGGAAAGATCAACGCCACCGATGCAGAGATCCATGTGGCGAAAGACTTTGGCGGACTGCGGGTCGATAAAATATGGGCGACTCAAGCGGTCTACAACCTCATCGCCAATGCCCTCAAGTTCACCCGTGAGGGCGAGCGGCCGGTTGTGGAAATTGCACCCTACCGGCCGAACGGGCCGGATTCCAGCGCCATCGGCATCGCAGTTCGCGACCGGGGCCCCGGCATCGCGCCGGAGCACGCCGAGCGCATCTTTCAGCTTTTTCAACGAGCCGTAGGGCGGGAGGTCGAAGGGACCGGGGCTGGGCTTGCTATCGTGCGCCAGATCGCCGAGCGACACGGCGGCAGCGCTTGGGTAGAGCCGCGCGAGGGAGGCGGTTCGGAATTTATCATCACGTTCGGCCGAAGCGAATATCTGGAAGGAGGAAAAAATAATGGAGACTCAAACCATGGAGATCCTCTTAGTTGAGGATAACGAAGACGATATCTTGCTTGAGCAAGAGGCGCTAGCCGAGGCCAAGCTCGTGAACTTGATGTCCGTGGTGCGGGACGGAGAAGAGGCCATGGCTTTTCTGCGGCGCAAAGGGAGATACCAAGACGCTCAAGTGCCTGGCCTCATTTTGCTCGACATCAACATGCCTAAGAAAAATGGCTTTGAGGTGCTCAATGAACTCAAGGCCGATCCCGCTCTGATGCACATCCCGGTCGTGATGCTTACCACGAGCGACAGTGAAGCGGACATCGTCAAGTCCTACGCCAAAGGCGCCTGCTCGTACATCACCAAACCGATGGACTTCGACAAGTTCCGAGAAGTGATCAAGCAATTTGCTCTTTATTGGGCGCTGGTCGCCAGGATACCTTCTCGGGCGAGGTAAAAGAGATGCGAGTCCTACTCGTCGAAGACAACGACGACGATGTGCTATTGATTCAGGAATTGCTGTCTGAGACGAAGATATCGATTGCGCGCGCTGAGCGGCTGTCAACGGGGCTGGAACGGCTGGCCACCGGCGGGTTCGACGCGGTCCTGCTGGATCTATCTCTTCCAGACGCGCAAGGATTGGATACCATCGGCCGGGTGCACAGCCAGGCCCCGGATGTTCCAATTGTCGTTTTGACCGGTCTCAACGATGAGGAAGCCGCGGTCAAGGCGGTCGAGCGGGGAGCGCAAGATTATTTGATCAAAGGTCAGGTCGACGGCCATTTGTTGGCGCGCGCGCTGCGCTACGCCGTCCAGCGGCATAAAGCCGAGGAAAGCTTGAAAAAGCGCAACCGGGAACTCCTGGTACTGCGAAAAATCAGCGAGACGATCTTGGGCTCTTTGGATCTGAAGATAGTTCTCGATCAGATTCTAGAGCAAGCCATGCTTAGCGGTTCTTTCGATCTCGGCAATATTCGCCTGCTCGACTCAAGCGGCGCCTCGCTTGAGGTGGCGGTTGCCAGGGGCTATCGAGACCCGAACAACGTCGTGAGCCACCGCAGGCTATCCCGGACCACGGAGGCCGCGCAGTCATCTCATTTTAGCGGCCTGGTTTTCGAGCAGCCTTGTATCGAAGAGCATGTGCAAGCCTGTACAGGGTTGAGAACGATGAAAAAGGAGGGAATCGAATCCTTTGTCCAGGTTCCGGTCAGAGCGGAAGGCGATGTCTTGGGAATCATCCAACTCGCGAGTCGAACGCCGCGCAGATTTAATAACGAGGAAGTGCGCCTGTTGGAGACCATCGGCAACCAGATGGGGATTGCGGTTCAAAGAGCGCAGCTTTATGAGGAGACCCGAAGGCAAGCAGGCGAGTTGGAAAAAGCCAACAAGCTGCAGGCGGATTTCACCGCGATGATCGCTCACGACCTGCGTTCTCCGCTGATGAACATCGTGGGGGTGACGGAGGTCATGATCGGGGGAATGTTCGGGTGCGTAAGCGAGGAGCAAAAGAAATGGCTTTCAAGGATGCAAGCCAACGGTCAGAGTCTTATCGATTTGGTGAGCGATTTTCTCGATGTTTCCAAACTCGAGTCCGGATATATCGAAGTGAAGAGAGAAAGGGTCGATCTCTCCGATCTCATCCAAAAGACGATCGAAAATTTCCGGGTTTTAGCTCACGAGAAAGGAATCTCAATCAGCGACGCAGTGGATCTGTCGCTTCCCACCGTGAACGTCGATCCGAGGCGCATGGACCAGGTCCTAAGCAACTTGATCAGCAACGCGATCAAATTCGCCGGAGACGGTGGAGTGACGGAAGTGGGCGCCGCGCTGGCCGATGCAACTGAGGTCAAAGTGTGGGTGAGAGACAACGGAGCGGGCATCCCGGCCGATGAAATGCACGAGCTTTTTCAAAAATACCGACAGGGCGGCAACGCAAAATTCTCAAGCCAGAAAGGAACCGGTCTAGGTCTCGTCATCTGTAAGATGATCGTCGAAGCCCACGGCGGGAAGATTTGGGTTGAAAGCGATCCGGGACATGGCAGCAGCTTTTTTTTCTCCTTGCCCGTTACCCCCGCGGGAGCAGCCGACGCTACACCGGCATGAGGCCGTGTTTTTTTCTTGGCCGCACTTCTCTCTTGTTACGGAGAATCTCCAGAGATTGAATGAGCCGCTGGCGTGTCTCACGGGGCCGGATCGCCGCTTGGGCAAACTGTTTTGACAGCGCTTCGAACGGGCCGTTGAATCGTTCGTGGTATTCAGCGAGTTTTTCCGCGCGCGTCTTGGCCGGATCCGGCGACTGCTCGATTTCACGCCGATAAAGGACATTCACCGCGCCGCCCCCGCCCATCACCGCCAGCTCTACCCCCGGCCACACCAGCAATTGATCGGCGCCCATCTCCCGGGTGCACAGCGCCTGTTTGGCGCCGCCATAACCTTTGCGCAGGACAATCGTAATCTTCGGCACGGTCGCCTCGGCGTAAGCATAGAGCATCTTGGCGCCGTGGCGGATGATGCCTTTCTCTTCCTGCTGTTTGCCCGGGAAAAATCCGGGAACGTCCATTAAGGTGATCACCGGAATATTGAAAGCGTCACAGAAACGGATGAAGCGCGCCGCCTTGTCCGAAGCGTCGACGTCCAAACTGCCGGCGAGAAACATCGGCTGATTGGCGACAAAACCGACGGGGTGACCGTCGAGGCGGCCAAAGCCGGTCACCAGGTTGCGGGCAAACTTCGCCTTGAGTTCGAAGAATTCCCCGTCATCGACCATCGCTTTGATGACCTGGAGAACATTGTAGGCCCGCTTCATATCCTCCGGGACGATTTTTTCGAGCGTGTCGAGAGCGCGCGCCGGATCGTCATCGGTGTCTTTTCTTGGCGGGGGTCGTTCGAAATTCGACGGCAAGAATCCGAGCAACCGCCGAATCATGGCGAGGCATTCATCGTCATTCTGGGCGACTAAGTCGGTGACGCCGGAAACTTCGGAGTGAATCTTCGCCCCGCCCAACTCCTCCATCGTGATCGTCTCGCCGAGGACTTCTTTGATAACCGCCGGTCCGGTGATGAACATCTGGCCGGCATTCTGCACCTGAAGGATGAAATCAGTCAGCGCCGGCGAATAGGAGCCCACGCCGATGCAAGGCCCCATAATGGCGGAGATTTGCGGGATACAGCCGGAGGTGACGCTGTTCTCGTAGAAAATTTTCCCAATCGCCGAAGTAACCGAAAGCCCTTCCTGAATGCGCGCGCCGGCGGAGTCGTTCAAGCCGATCACCGGCACGCCGAGCTTGCGCGCGGTTTGAATCACATAGGCGATTTTTTCCGCGTGGGCGCTGCCGACGGAGCCGGCGAGAACCGCCCGGTCTTGGGAGTAGACATAAACCGGCCGTCCCTCGACCTTGCCGAAGCCGGTGACCACGCCGTCGGAAGGACGCCGCTTCTCCGCCATGCCGAAGTCGGCGCACTGGGTTTCAGCGAGCATGAACTCTTCGACGAAGGTGCCGGGGTCGAGAAGCTTATCAATGCGCTCGCGGGCGGTGAGCTTGCCTTCGGCGTGTTGTTTGGCGGCGGCTTTCGGATCGGCGTCGAGGGCGATTTTTTCTAGAGCCGCAAGTTTCAGCTCCAGCTCTTCCCTGGATTGCGCCATAAAGATTGTTCGTTTATCCGCCGACGATGCCCATTCCCTGGAGCACCGAGAGCATCACCGACGCGGCGATGACCGAGCCGATTTGCCCGCCCGCGTTGGCGCTCATGGCGTGCATCAGCAGATAACTTTTTTTATTATACTTTTGACCTTCTGCTTGCACGACGCGCGCCGACATAGGGAAGGCGGAAATGCCCGCGGCGCCGATCAGCGGATTGATCTTGCCGCCGGTAAGCATGCACATGAGTTTGCCGAAAAGAACGCCGACGGCGGTGTCGAGGCAGATAGCGACAAAACCGAGACCCAAGACCAAGAGGGTCTGTGCGCGCAAGAAATTATTGGCTTCCATCGTCGCGCCGATGCACAATCCGAGCAGCAAGGTCACGATGTTAGTAATCTCGTTTTCCGAAGCGCTTTTCAAACGATCGACAGCGCCACTTTCTCTCATCAAGTTGCCGAGCATGATGGTGCCGATCAAAGGGGCGCCTTTGGGCGCCAGGATCGAAGCGAAGATCGTCACGACGATGGGGAAGACAATCTTGGTGGTTTTCGAAATCGACTGTCTATTCGCCGATCCCATGATGATTTGTCTTTCTTTGTCAGTGGTTAGAGCGCGCATGATCGGCGGCTGGATCAGCGGCACCAAGGACATGTAGGAATAGGCCGCCACCGATACGGCGCCGAGCATATGCGGGGCGAATTTCGAGCTGACGTAGATGGCCGTGGGCCCGTCGCACGCCCCAATCACCGCGACCGCCACGGCGTCCAGCTTGTCGAAGCCAAGCGCCAAAGCGAGCAGTAAAGTAAGAAAGATGCCGAATTGGCCCGCCGCGCCCAGCAATATGATCTTCGGGTTTTCCAGGAGCGGTTGGAAGTCGGTCATGGCGCCGATGCCGACGAAAATCAGTAACGGAAAGACTTCCGTGAGAACCCCGGCATCGTAAAAGAAACGCAGGAATCCTTCCTTGCCCATCAGGTCCGCCAGCGGGATATTCACCAGAATAGCGCCGAAGCCGATAGGAACCAGGAGCAACGGTTCGTAGCCTTTCTTGATGCCGAGATAAAGAAGTAAGCAGGCAATCCCGAGCATGATCACATGCCCGGGACTTAGATGCATAATCCCCGCGAAGAGGCCTTGCAGGCCGGAGATCAATGCGGTTTCCATCCAAAGACACTAACCTTTCTTACTTGCTGAGTCGTCGGCCTGGTAGGGAAAAATCTTTCTGATCAGCAGAATGAGCAAGCTCATGATCCAAAGAACCAGCATGGTTCCGCCCATGCCGATCAACGCCAACGTCCAACCGAACGTCCAGGTGTCCATAAGAAGTCAAATAGCGGTAATGGAATATTGGAGCGCTGGGGTGGGAGGTCCTCACGCCATCACTCCGTCACCCCTTTCTCTCTTGCGGCTAGTCGATGACGGCGAGCGCTTGCCCCGCTTCAACAGCTTGGCCGGGCGAAACTTTAATCTCCTTGAGAGTTCCACCGGCCGGTGCGACGATGGGAATCTCCATCTTCATCGCTTCCATGACGATCACGACCTCGTCTTCCTCGACATGATCGCCGACCTGTTTTTCGATCTTGAGAATTTTTCCCACCATAGGTGCTTCAACCGTCGTTGCCAAGGTGCCTCTCCTTCTGGTTAAGATTGCTATTAGCGGTCAGCCTTGAGCCGGCTGACCGCCGGATGCTCGGTACTTAAGTGGTCATATAGTAGGGTTTTCTTTTCAAAGTCAATGCTGTAGCGAATTTTCTCGTCAAATTACGCGAAAGAGACGAAGCTCTCATCTGGTTTTGGCTCGGTCGGCTCACCTTGATTTTGCGGAATTGTTACGCTATTAAGCCAGAGTACTTTTTATTGGAGGGAAGCCATGGCCAAACCGGCGACCGAAGTCGACAATGTAATGGATAATATTCCTTTTTATGACAAATGGCAGCTCGGCGAAGGGATACCGATTATAAGAACTTTTTTCGTCCAGGATTTAAAAAAAGTCGAACTAAAGCCATGGGCTAGGACCGGAGGAAACGGTGCTTTCATCAACATGGAAGGTGCGGAAGGGGCCACCGGCGGCTACGTAAGCGAGATCCCGGCCGGCAAGAAACTCAACCCCATGAGACATTTGTACGAAGATTTGCATTTCGTTCTCAAAGGCAGAGGCGCGACAACCATCTGGAACGATAAAGGCGCCAAGCAGACATTCGAATGGCAAGACGGCAGTTTGTTCGCGTTGCCGCTGAACGCCCACTACCAACACTTTAATGGCTCGGGCGACGAGCCGGCGCGCTTTTTTTCCGTCAACAGCATGCCGATCGTCTTCAATCTGTTTCACCACGCCGATTTCATTTTCAACACGCCACGTGATTTCACCGACCGCTTCGATGGCGATCCGGAGTATTTCAGCGGCAAAGGCAAGGCCCATCCCGGGCGCGTATGGGATACCAATTTCATCGCCGATGCGCGCAATTTCCAACTCGAAGAATGGAAAGAGCGCGGCGCGGCGGGAAAGAACGTCATGCTGGAACTGGCCAACGGCTCGATGGCAGCTCATATCTCGGAATTTCCCGTCGGAACCTACAAGAAAGCCCACCGCCATGGACCGGGATTCAACGTCATCATTATCAAGGGCAAAGGGTTTTCACTTTTCTGGCGCGAAGGCGAGGAGCCGAAACGCTACGACTGGCAGGATGGCAGCGTTTTTACGCCGCCGGCCATGATGTGGCACCAGCATTTTAACACCGGCGCCACCGGCGCGCGCTATCTGCCGCCGCGTCTGGGCGGAATCAAATATAGTCTGGGCGAGGGTTTCGGCGACATCACCAAGGTGGATAAGGACGTCAAACGGGGCGGCAACCAGATCGAGTACTATGACGAGAATCCCAATATTCGAACGATGTTCGAGGAAGAGTTGGCCAAGTCGGGAACCACCACCCGGATGAATTCGGATTTCTATAAGCGGCCTGCGTAAACCGCCCTTCATTTTGCTGCTTCCGCTCCAAAGCCCCGCACGAGGGATTTCCCTGCGGGGCTTTTCTGCGTCTGGAGAATGCCTGTCGTGAGAATTATTATTGGGAGTCTTTGTGCCCCTATGATAAATTATACCAAGGTTGTGAAGGCAATGGTTTCTTCTCACTATGAGTGCGACTGAAGCCACGCTGATCATTTTCGGCTTCCTGCTGGGCTCCGTCCCCACGGGTTACTTATTGGGAGCTTGGATGGGTGTTGACGTGAGAACTGCCGGGAGCCGCAATATCGGCGCGACCAACGTTGCCCGCGTCGTCGGAAAGCGCCAAGGAGTATTGACCCTGGCCGCCGACGCGGCGAAAGGGTTTATCCCGGTTTTTGCCGCGGTTCAGTTGGGCTTCGCTCCGGTGGCGGCGTTAGTAGGCACCGCGGCATTCCTCGGCCATCTCTATCCGGTTTTTTTGAAATTTCAGGGAGGAAAGGGCGTGGCCACGGCGTTGGGAGTGTTCCTGGGGTTGGCGCCTCTGGCCACGCTGGTTTTGATTGTCATCTTCGCAGCGGTCGCGCTTACCAGCCGCATCGTTTCGCTTAGCTCGATGGTGGCGGCGCTAGCGGCTCCAGTTACCCTTTGGTTTTTTTCTTACCCGCCGGCGGTAGTCGGCCTGAGCGCCCTCATCGCCTCGATGATCATCTTACGCCATCGCGACAACCTTCGGCGCTTGTTAGCGGGAACCGAGCCGCGCTTTGCCTCGGTTAGTTCTCGATGAGCACTTCGACCCGGCGATTCTGCCGCCGTCCATCCTCAGTGTCGTTGGTTGCAACCGGTGAGCGCGTGCCAAGACCGCGGGAGGAAATTTGCCGCCCATCGACGCCGTTGCGCTCAAGGGAATTCGCCACGGTATTCGCCCGCCGTTCTGAAAGCTGCTGGTTATAGGCTTCCTTAGCGGCGCTCTCCCGGCTGGCGTGGCCCTCGACCGTGATGCGGCGACCGGACGCATCGCGCTTTACTATAGCGGCGATTTGATTGACGCGATCGCGCCCGTCCGGCGTCAGCTCTGCGCTGTCGAACTGAAAGTTGACGCTCGGAAGATTGACCATGACGCCGCGGCTGGTTTCCCGGGCCTCGATATTGCGTTTCTTGAGCTCTTCGATCAAAGCCTGATTTCTGGCGATTTCTGCGCGCTGTTGATCGATCGCTTTCTGTTGTTCTTTTTGTTTATTGTCTTGGCCTTGGAGCTGGTCACCGATCAAAGCGCCGGTTCCTAGTCCCAAAACGCCTCCGATCGCCGCGCCGGCGCCGGGATGCCCCACCGCCGCGCCGATGATGCCACCTGCCGCGGCGCCTCCCAGGGCGCCGATGCCCGCGCCTTTTTCACGGGTCGTCAGTTCGCCCCCGGCACAGCCCCCAAGAAGCACGACCGCCGAGAGCAATACAACACGCACGGACCCCTTATTGATTCGCGGTTTCATCACTGCCTCCCAAATTCCCGGTGACACAATCATTCCTGGTGTTGCTTTAACCGTTCGTTTTCTTTTCTTAGACGCTCAATCTCAGCTTGGTTCGCCTCCAGTTGCCGGTGCTGCTCGGTTTGCCTGTGATCTTGTCCCATCAACTGATCGCCGATCAACGCTCCGACGAGCAGTCCGACGGGTCCGCCGATGGCGGCTCCCGCCGCCGCATGGCCCACCGTGCTGCCGATGATCGCTCCCGAACCGGCGCCCAAGATGGCTCCCAGGCCGGCGCCTTTTTCCCTCGTGGTGAGCGGCCCGCCGGAGCAACCGGCGGACGTGAGAAGCAGAGTCGCGATCAGGACCGCTAGGAAAATTCTAGGCGCGCTTCCCTTGTTCACCATGCCAGTGAACGCGCATGGCCTCTTAGTACTCGCCCTGCTTTCTAAGCCGCTCAAGATCTCTCCTCTGGCGGTCGAGCTCAGCCTGATTGGCGTCGATCTGCCGTTGCTGCTCGGACTGTTTCTGGTCCTGTCCTTGCAGTTGGTCTCCGACCAGGGCGCCCGCTCCGAGTCCGAGCGCACCGCCGATGGCTGCGCCGGCGCCGGGATGACCGACCGCCGCGCCGATGATGCCACCAGCTGCAGCACCTCCCAGCGCGCCGATTCCCGCGCCTTTCTCCCGGGTGGTTAGCGCCCCTCCAGAGCAACCGGCGACGCTGATTGAGAGCAAAACACCTATGAGTATCACCCCTCCGTATTTCATACGACCTCCTTCGATCTTGTTGGATCTCGTCAACCGAGCTACCGGTAAGATTGTAGCAAAACGAATTCAACCCAGCAAGATATTTGGAAGTCGTAAATCCTGTCGGTTATTGGATAACTGCTTAGACTTGTTTTCAGCATGATTGTTAACATTTGGCAGCTTTCCAACGTGCATCGGATGAGAATGCAATTGTTATCAAGGAACTTGTGATGTGGAAATAACTTGGGAAATGATCAACTGGAGACAAAGTCAGTCAAACGACCCATCGTCGATGCGGGTCGACACCGAATTGGCCGGTCTCACGCGGCAAAGATAGGAGCGGTGCGGCAAGGAGCCGCTGATCGGGTCGCCAAGGTCGGTGCCGATGAGGGTCGCCGGGTTGGCGCCGTCGCCGTCATACGGATTGTAATCCGGTAGTTCGAGTTCTTTGCACGCCTGCCACCAGCCATGCTGGCAACAGACGACTCCGGGCAAGATATTCTTTGTCACATGCGCCTTGACTTTGATCGCCCCTCGCGGGCTTTCGACGATCATCCAGCGTTTGTTCTCGATGCCGTAGAGCGCCGCGCTGTCCGGATGAATATCCGCCGCCGGCTCCGGCGACGCTTTGCGCAGACTCGGCAGCGCGCGCTGCTGGCTGTGCACATAGGTGGTGAATTTCGCGTTGGTGAGCACGAGAGGAAAATCGGCGGCGATGTCGGGCCGGCTCAGCGGGCTCAACGCCGGCTCGAGGTATTCCGGCAGCGCGGGATACCCATGGGCCGAGAAGGTCTGGCAATACAGCTCGACTTTCTTTGACGGCGTGGCGAAACCGCGGGCAATATCTCCATTGCTCGCGCCGGAAGAAAATCCCCCTCTTTCCCCCTTTGCCAAAGGGGGATGAAAGGGGGATTTTTTCGCGTGCTTTTCGTAGATCGTTTCCGCCGGTAAGGAAATACCGCCGGGAGAATTCTTAAGCTCCTCCAACGTAACGCCGGAGGGCGCCAGTTCGTAGGCATAACCCGCTTCAACATCGCCGTTGAAGAATTGTTCGGTGAAACCCATGCGCTTGGCGAGTTCGAAAATAATCCATGTGTCGGAGCGCCGCTCGTATAACGGCTCGATCGCCGCCGGGCGATACTGCAAATGGGTCTTACCCGCGGGGCGATGCTCGAAGGCGGTCGTGATGTTGGACATCTCGAGAAAGCTCGCCGCCGGCAGCACGTAGTCGCAGAGTTTCGCCGTCGGGGTCATGAAAAGATCCACCGCCACCGAGAACTCCAAAGCGCTCAGCGCTTGCCGTCCGCGCCGCGCGTCGGCGTTGGACATCACCGGATTGGCGCCGAAGCTCAAGAACGCTTTGATCGGGTAGGGGCGCTCCTCGAGGATAGCGGTGAAAATATCGTAGGCGGCGCAATTGCCGGGTTTGGCCGGCGGGCCGAGGGGTTTTTTCTCGCGGCCGATGCGCAAAGCCGCCGTCTCTTTAGGCAAAAATTCCTTGCCGCCGACGTCGTTCACCGCCACCTTGGGAAATATCACATTGCCGCCTTGCCGGTCGAAATCGCCCAGCAGCGCGTAGAGCGACGCGATGGCGCGGCTGGTCTGCGTGGCGTTGGTATGTTGGCCGAGGCCGTTCCACATATACATGCTCACGGGCCGGTTGTGGGCAAGCAGAAGCGCGGTCTGCCAAACTTTGTCGGCGGGAACCCAGGTGATTTTTTCGGATTTTTCCGGCGCGAAGGCCGCGGCGAGTTCGCCGAGGCGCTCCAAGACCGGCACGCAGGATATTTCCTCACCATCTTTGCTTTTCAGCGAACGCGCGCCGAAAAGCGCCGGCTGAACACCGTCGGCGTCATACAAACCAGTGGCGCCATCGTAGAGCGCCGGCCGATTTCCGTGCTCGTCCCAGACGACGAAACGGTTGGCGCTACCATCCGCGGCGAGTTCACTTTCGGTCACGGTCTTTCCCGTCGCGCGATCAAGCAAAAATGTTCCGTTGGTCCACTGGCGCGCGAAGGCGGGGTCGTACCAGCCCTCTTCCATGAAACAGTGGATCAACGCGAGGGCGAGAGCGCCGTCGGTGCCGGGACGGGGCTGCAAAAGCATCTCCGCCTGGGCGCCGATGCCGACACGGCGCGGATCGACGACGACGGATTTCATGCCGCGGGCACGCGCCGCGACGATATCGTGGGCGAGGATGAGCGAGGTAGAGCTTGGATTGTGGCCCCAGAGAAGAAAGGTCTTGCTGTGGGCGAGGTCCGGCGTCGGTATGTTAGTGCCGAAAGTGTAACTAAAACCCGTGTCCTTGTGCCAATTACAGACATGGGTGGTGGAGACCCAATTGGGGCTACCGAACAAATAAAGCAGACGGCCGAGCCAGCGCTCCACGTCGTCCACGGAAGTTCCGCTCCTGGTGCCCTTGCCCAGTGCCAACGCCTTGGCGCCGTATCGTTCGCGAATAACGTTCAGCCTGCTGACGATGTCATCGAGCGCTTCATCCCAACCGACCTGCCGCCAGCCGGGATCAGGATCGCCTTTGGGGCGTGTGCGCTTGAGCGGATAGTTTAGCCTGTCGGGGTGATAGACGAGTTCAGGGGCGGCCTTGCCTTTGATGCAAATGACGCCGCCGTTGGGATGATCGTCGTCGGGCTCGAGGCGCGTCACCCGGCCGTTCTCGACGGTGGCGATGGTGGCGCAGTGCGCGGTGCAGAGAGCGCAGTAACCGCGCACCTTTTTCATATCACTCATTTGTTCAGCCGCTTTGGAGATCGGTACGCCAGGTGGGACGCGTACTCTGTGCGCGCCGTTCAAAGTTCAAGGTTCAAGGGTTCAAGGTCGGAGTCCGGAACGTTGAACCTTTGAACGCTTGAACCCTTGAACGGCATTTTAGTCCAGCTCCGGCCGATTGGGCTTTCCAATAAATCCGGGTCCGAAACCCGCTTCATGGGCGGCCCAGGCGCCGGCGACGCGGCCGCTGAAAATCGACGGACCGAGCATGGTTCCTTCGAGACCCGCCTTGCCATTGATGTGGCCGCCGGCCATGCCGGAGACTTCGCCCGCGGCGTACAAACCCGGAATCGGCTCGAAATATTTATTCAGCACGCGGCACTGAAGATCGGTTTTGACGCCGCCGAAGTTTTTGCGCGCGAGCGGAAAGATCTGGATCGCGTAGTAGGGCGGGCTGTCGAATTTTTTCGACTGTTTCAACGACTTGCCGAACTTCGGTTCCTTTTCCAACCCCGCTTCGATGCATCTGTTGTACGCGTCGATCTCGGCGAGAAAATTCTTTAGATCCTCGACGCCGGTCTGCTTGCCAAGCTCTTCGAGGGTGTTCGCTTTCTTGATGTACGGCGAGTTGTCCAAAAGCTCTTGAACTTTGGCGCGGTCGATCACCTCGCCGCGGCGATAATAGGGATCGGCGACGTCGATTTTCGAGAGCATCGGTGCGTCGGCGATCGCCCAGGCATGGGGCGGGTTCTGCGCCAGCAGCGCGGGCGACGCCGAGGCGCCGCCGGTGAGCGATTCGTTATGAAAACGCCTCCCCTGCTGGTTGAACCAGATGTAGCCGGGCACCATGCGGAAAACCAAGCCGCGTCTTTGCCGCGGGTCGCGGTAATCCGGCGTGGCATAAACGTAGAACCAGATATGCTCCATGTGCGTGAAGTATCCGCCGATCTCTTTGACCATCTTATGGCCCTCGCCCCTGGCGCCGAAGCCGGAGCCCTCCAAGACTTTGAACGTCTTGAACTCGGGCCGGTGCTCCAAGACCATGTCGAGGTTCGAGTTAAAGCCGCCGGTGGCGACGACCACGATCTTGCTGCGAATGTCGAAGGTTTCGTTATTCCGCTTTGCCGCCACGCCGCAAACCCGCCCATCTTGCGTCAGCAGTCTTTCGGCCGAGGCGCCGGTCATGATCGTTATATTCGGCAGCGACTCGGCGGTCTTGATCAACGCCGTCATTAAGCCGAGACCGCTGTTGTCCGGGCGGTGCCAGCGCAAAACGCGATTGCCTTCCTGAGATTTCATGTCGATCCATTTGGCGCCGCAGCTCTCCGCCCAGTGATAAAGATCATAGAGCGTGTGTTCGAGATAGTATCTCGCCCACACTTCGTCCGCGGCGCCCCCGCCCCATTTCACCCAATCTTCGAAGGCGATATCCGGCGTGTCTTCGATGCCCTGGGATTTCTGCAGCGGCGTGCCGACGATGCAGCAGCCGCCGCCGGAGATCGCCGCCGTACCGCCGCATTCGCTCGCTTGCTCCAGGACGAGGGCTTTGCCGCCGGCCCGTGCGACTTCGATCGCCGCCGGAATTCCCGCGCCCCCACCGCCGATGATCGCAACGTCGACTTGCAGACTGGAATTTGTCATGTGGAACTCCTCTCTCCTTACACGCGCTGTCGCTAGATTGAGGATTTATCACCGTTGTGCGGTGCTGGTCAAACCGCTGGCGACGCTTGAAAATCGCCGTGAAAAGATATTTGCGTCAACCATCGCGCTCTTATCAAGGCGGCTGGTTATGTACTGCCTTAGATGGCTGGTTGCCATTTTGGTGCGTCCCTTCGTTGAAATTCGGTGGGTGCGTTCGCTGAAATCAAATGGAATAACCGAGTGCTAGAGCGACAGTAACATGTTGTAAATTATTAACGTGTGACTTTGTCCAATTAGTCAACAGCGTTATAGATTCCCTACGACTCCTACACATTCGGGCGAAGTTGCGGCGGAACGGGAGAGGCGTGGTCTTGCTCACAAAGAACGCGGATCGTGTGAACCGTTGGCTATCGCGCTTCATCGAATAACGGAGGCGAGCAAAAACGCCGGAATCAACAGAAGTGCAAATTCGTCGAACCAGCCGAAGAGCCAGCCCTCGGCGAAATAGAAGCCTAACAAGGCCACAAACGAGCACACATTGATCGCACGCGCCGAGGCAGGCATTCGCGGTAGGTGGCCCACTCGCCGGCGATGGAACTTGGGGGTACGAAACCAATCGAGAGAGATGTTGCAGAATCCTTGGATGCTTCCAAGCGCATAGGCGGGGATCACGCTCCAATTGTACCAAACCATGAGGGGAAGATAGGCAAGATCACTGACTTTGCGTTTTTTTACCAAGATCATGCAAAACGGCTCGACGAAGTTAGATAAAAGGCAGGTGTAGATCAGCAGCACGAAAGGGAGCTTGACGCTTCCGAGGACGTACAAGTAGTACTCAACCGAGTAGCTATTCCACCGCAGGCCGATCCACGTGATCGTGACCATTCCCAAAAGAATCGCTGCCTCCGTAAACAGGCCGGTGACAAAGTAGGTGTTTTGACGAATCGCAGATAGTTTTTCGAACCATTTCAGTTCCTTGCTTTTGAGGATGGGCCAAAAGAATTCACGAAGCGCTCTGGCAGTTCCGGCCGCCCATCGCTGTTGCTGGCGGTAAAAATGATCATAGGTAAAAGGCACCTCTCCGTAGTTAATCACATCGCTGAGATAGACTCCTCTCCATCCCTTTAGCCAGAACCTATTCACAAGGTCCAGATCCTCCGTCAGGTGGCCGGGGCTAACCCCTCCGACCATAGTTACGGCGTCCAGTCGTATCAGTGCGCAACAACCGGTAAAGAGAATCGGGTGACCGATAACCTGGCGTCCGGGATTGTCCACGTAGTAGCAGCCTTCTTCGCTGAGGGCGACGTGCTTTTGCAAAAGGTTCATTCCTTTTGGAGACGAAATTCTTTTCGTCTGAACGAAGGCGACGTGCTCGTCAGCCTCGAGAACCTCCAGCGTTCTTTCAAGCGCGTCCCGCTGAGGACACCAGTCCGCGTCTAACAGATACATCAACTCGATGCCGGATTGATCTAGATACTCGTGGACTTTTTGGATACTGCCCGCCTTAAACCCCCGGTTATTGGGCCTATGGAATAACACGAAATCCGATGATTCCCATATCTCGATTGGGATATTGCGCGACTGCCCCGCTCCCGTTCTTTCCTCTTGGTAAAAACCATGGCGCGCTATCTTTTTGCAGCCTCGCGAAATCGCGTAGCGGCGAAGATTTTCAACGATTGTTGGATCAGTTGAATCATCAGCCAAAATGATACGTTTATTGGGATACGTTAATGCGTCACAGGCGCGAATCGTATCTTCCAAAACATGTTCTTCATTGAAAGCCACAATGACCACGGCAATCCGCTTTCCGGAAGGTCGAGTTCGCGGTATCCGCGGCCGCCAAAAATTCGCAAACCCATAGAGGTAATTAAAAAAGGCAAAGAAAGAAAATACCGCCAACAATATGCCTTGACCGGCAAGAATTATAATCGCCTCCCACGGCATGTCACCGATCCTCTTCTCTTCGATGCACAAAGATTGCTGCCGACCAGCACACTGCGAGTAGAATTACAGCCCAGACCCAGGTCATGAGTCCACGGACAATCCCCCCGCCGGCTAATAGCCCCGGCGAGGAACGCTCCGTCAATGACGTCGCCAGTCTTATCCCCGAATCGTTCGTTGTCAGGCGATACAGCCCTAGGCGTTTTACGGAAAAGGCTAGATGAGTGATGGACGGGCCTTGTCCTCCGTCCGGGGAAGTGCGCACGATCTGACCCGATCGCTTCTTCCAAAAATCACCATCGTGCTCGAAAAGCGCCTGATTCTCCGTAGTATTCTTAAAGTAGATAGTCGCGCGACGAGTGTTTCTTGAGAGACACGCCGGCGCCGTCAACAGGATCGATTTGTCTGCGTCTTCCGATTCGAGCACTCGGAGAATCAAGTGACTCTTACCGCATCCCGGCGCGTCAACGGCGACCAGCCCAATAGGTCCGTGTTCCGCACGCCCGATGAGCAGGCCGCCTCTGGGAACCAGATTTAGCCGTTGCCGAAAACCAGTGCTATTAACCAACCATTTTGGATAGGCGCCAACTGCCGTCAGACTTCCACTCGAAGGCCAGGCCGGCTGACTCGGTAGGGCCAGTATAACCAGGAGCAAGGTGATATTTATCGCTCGCATTACCGTTGGGACCAAAGCGCGGATAGCTGGGATATCACTTTTTTGGGTGTGCCGTCTGCACGATAGAGCCCCCAATGTGCCTCGACCTCAGGGTGTTTTAAGACCGCCGTTTTCCATGGCTGGTCGAAGGCTTCAAAGTAAAAGAATTTCAAACCGGTGGAATCGAGCTCTTGAAAAAAGCTTGCTTGGGTGTCCTCGTTAAAGTGTTCCGAAGCGCCCGTAGGAACGCCGGCCTCCTTTAGGATCACAGCCTTTCCGGTCGTGGCTGCTATCAGGTCATGCCGAGCTACGAGCCAGGAAACAGCAGCCATAGCGTCCCGTTCAAAGGCCCAGTAGGGTTGGGCCAGTGGGAAGAGCCAGTCGGAATTAGTTAATAGCCACTCCCTATGGGGTCCGTAGAGATAGCTGTCTATGGGCTCAGTTGTTGTTACCGGGCGACCGGTTACGCGTCTCAATTCCCTCAATAACAAGGTGAGTTCTTCCGTGCTGTATCGAACGCCTAACCCCTCGTTGCCTATGCAGTAGCCGTCAACGAAGTTGGCTTGCGCTACTGCGTTATGCCATTCTTCTCGAGAATGTGGGTTCCATATGCCCATGATAATCGTTCCGTCAAAGCCCTCGCGGCGCGCAATCTCCGGGATCAGTCCAAGGGCACCGTTCGAGCCATAGGTGACGAGACTCCGAAAGCCGGTCTTTCTCAGCTGCCGGAGATCGTCGGCAATCTGCTCTCGAGTCGGTGCGTAAGATTCCGATCCTGGCTCAAAATGCCGTGGCTGATAGGCAACCGCGGGCGCGATAAACGGTGGATCAATGACGATTGGCGCTTCTGATTTGGAGCATCCCCAGAGAAGCATTGTCAGGGCAATGACGGTGAACCTCCACTGCGGAATGACTTTGATTCTGACAAAAAAGGGCTTGCCGAAGTCACGCATTGCGTTTGACCTTCAAAAGGGGAGCCTTAAACAGGGCGCTCGCAAATCGCTATAGTGTGGAACAGCATTCTCCTGGATTGAACCCGTTGTCCCGGGCTGTTTGCAAAAGACACACTATGGTTTTCGCTCCATCTTATTGGCTCGCCGCATATCGGTCACTTTCCGCGGTGCCTGAGTCCGGCTTTCGGCCGAACTGAATGTCGTCCAGGTAGATCGTTCCCGTCATCTTCACGCCTTCGAATATAACCTGCAACTCAGCCAGGTGCGTCAGGTCTACACCGTAGTCTGAGAACTCGCTCAGCGGAATAGTAACCGTTTGCCACGAGGCCGTAACTTTAGCGTGTTTTGCGACCTCGACTCCCCAGCGGAAATTGCCATCATCGAGATATACGCTGAAGTTTTCGCCTCCTTCGGCACCTCTGATGCGGAACGAAAGCGTCCCACATGCTGAGCAATTTATTCCTCCTAGATCGCTGCTCCATCCGGCGAACGATTTGACCTCGCTGGCATACACCGGGATCGTACCGATATTGCCGCCATACGATAGGCGGTAGATGCCGTTGCCATCCACCCTCGCAAACGTGCCGTTCACGGCAGCAGCACCGCCAACGAGTGTGCGGTGGTTTCTGCCAAGAGCGTTTTTCCCATCGCCTCTCTCGAAAGTATCGACCAGGAGGGCTTTCATGCCTTTTTGAAAGGCAAGGTCATCCACGAAGATTGTTCCGCCGGTTTGAGCCAGGGCATGTTGGAAGGATAAACTCAGGTTTTCGACTTTGCCCCAATTCGCAAGGCCTGTAAAAGCAACAAGCGGAATCCTGACCATTCGCCAGGTGGTCGTGATCCCTTTCGGCAGGTAATGACCGAGCCTTACCTTACTCTCATGGCCCGACCCGTCTTTCAGCCCAACCATGAGGTCTTGGCCGTCCGCGGCGCCCTTGACGAAAAAGGTTAGCGCGTCGTAGCCGCGCAAATCCAGGCTCGGCAATGGGCTGACATAGCCCGCGAAACTATGCGCTGCCGAGACGTCGTAGGAGAGGGCGAGCGCATTACCATTGCCGAGAGCATCCGCCTCACTAAAGTTGGTCACGAGGTTGCCCTGGCGGCTGTCCGTAAAGACCACGGCGGCCTCTCCCAGCATGTTCGTCGTCTGCTTCTGGTCGAAGTCGTCTACAAGCACTCGATCTTTTGCGACTCTCAACCCCGGAGACGCATCGCGGCTAATGGTGAAATTATCAATGTAATACGTCGCTCCCTTGGCATTGCTACCAAACTGGAGCTTCATATAGCCGATCACATCCCAATCGGCCATGATCATCTGTTCGACGAGCGTGTTGCCGGTTTTCGTCCGCAGCATGTCGTACAAATTGAGCTGCGCGGTACGCCACCGGTCATCCGCCACAACTTCTGGAATATCGCCGATATGGGCGATGTTGACGCGTTTATCGTGCAGTTCCTTCTTGTCGTCGGTGAAGCCGATCTCGTACCATCGGCCCGAAACTTTCACGAGGAAGTTCGTTTTCACATCCGCGGGTATTCTATAGTCGAACTGAACTATCGGATATTCGCGCGCATCGAACGGTGTCGAGACGACGTTAACAGCAAAGTTCCCGCCTTTGTTCGTATTCGTGACACGCAAGACCATCGTCCCGTCGGCCGTCGCGGAATTGTCTAGCGCAACCGTTCCGCCTACCGCGCCATCCCGGTTGGACCATTCACCCAATCCCTGCTCGAAAGTGTTTCGCACGAGGAAATGGTCGTCAGACTTTGCCGCCTTACCGAACCCTGCGAGCCGATCTCCGGTTCGCGATGTCTCTAAGGTGGATCCTTCACCCGGAGCGGTGCTGACCATTAGAGCGTAGTGAGAATGGAGGGTCTTTAGTTTCGCAAGAACACTATTTGCACCCTCCCTTCTCGTGGACTTTAGGTGCTGCCATTGGTTAGCCTTTGGCGAATAGCCCCAGATCCCGACTTGGTCGAGATTAGCTTTGCCTAGCTGATCCGAAGGGATGTCTATCTTTAGCTCTGCGTCTTTTGTAAACCGTTCCCCTGGCTCTCTTACGTCATAAATTTCGCTAACAAGTCGCTTCCCCTCCGGAAGATCGGCCGGCGCCTCGTTGGTCGCCTCGATGCTGATTAGGCGGAAGGTGTCCATTAACGCCTGTTCCGGTACGGTGAGCACCGTTCGTGCGTCCTTACTTGTTGCAATACCGCCCCAGGCGTTGGGGATCACGTTGGCCACACGGACTGTAACGCGGTCTTCCACGGTTTGGCCATCCTTCCCGGTCACGACCAGTCGAACCGTATAAAGACCCTTCAGATTAATAGGATGATCTTTAGGATGGGTCGGGAGGTAAACGTAGTTCGTCAACCCCGTGTCCCATGTGGCCAGGTTGCCGTGAATGGTCGTATCGCCTGAGTCATCAAGATCCGCCGTCGTCAGCCGCTTTTCTTGAGGCGTAGAAGACGTGGCAATGGTGATCCAGTTTACAGGATCATTCCCCTCGCCATATTGCACTCGGTATTCCTTGAACTGCTTACCAAAGGCTTGTCCAAAGATAGGTACGGCCCCTCGTATCAAGGCGCCAGCATACGGCACAGAGATTTCTGCAAGCAAGTTTTGCGACGTAGCTCGAGTTTTTTGGTGAGATCGAGCTCCGAGAAAGTCCGATGAGAGTCCTGAAACCTGGACAAAGGTTGGATCGGAGGCACACAGGTTGGGGTCAGATTGTTGGCAGGTAGTAGCATTCCCACCTTCGGTGCCGCCGTCACCGGCCGGTGGGCACCCACTACTGTTTCCGCATGGAAAGTTGCCGCCGTTCCCAGGCTCTGGAAAGCCAGGGAAATCGGGGGGAGGTAGAAACGGATTAGGGATCGGCCTGATAGGGAAAGGCGGTAGAAACGGGTTTCGACTAGGTAGACGAGGCAACGGAATACCTTGAGGTGGACCGACACATTGCCTGCCGCATTGCCAAGTCGGTAAGGGAGCTGATCCGGCATCAAACCACCAACTAAATACCCCCCCCCGTGGGGCCCTAGATCCGTGCAATCTCCATTACCCATACATATAAGCAATAGACCCGTAGGATCAAGACGTGTTATTGGGTTGTTGTTAACCTACGAATAACTATTAAGGCCACCATAAAAACCAATAGGATCTTGTGTGATAAACGCTCCAAGATTTGGTGAATAGTATCTTGCTCTGTAGAAATACAAGCCTGTTTCCGGCCCATATTCTCGCCCTGTAAATAGATGAAAATTTTCTACAGAATGTAAGCTAGATGGGGCGCCATATGCATCATAGGCATAGGACTCCACAACGTCTTCTGACAGGTCGGTAAGGTTAATCACGCTTCCCAACCCATCCTGACTATAAACGTACTCTATACCTCCTCGGTTCATTACAAGCACTTCATCGATCCATCTCCCATGAACATAGGTGGCCTGAACGGCGCCGAGACTGTCCTTTTCTGCAATCACGCGGAATCCGTCATGAAAGAATTTCGTTGTTCCTGCGGATGTGGTTTTGGAGATTCGCCTTCCGAATGGGTCATAGGTATAGGAGACGACCTCCGTGGGGGTAACGACCTGGATCAGGCGATTCTCAAAGTCGTACGTATAAGTCGTCGTTCCTGCTACGGTCGTCTTGGTCGTCATGTTGCCGTTGGGGTCGTAGGTGTAGATGTCGCTGTTTACGCTGGCGTACTGATTAAGACTGTTACTGGAATAGGTTGAGGGGACGCCGTCTGTCAGCACAGAGGCTCGGTTGCCTGCTGCGTCCAGGTTGTAGTCCGTGGTGGAGCCGGTCGGATAAATCACTTTGGTTAATTGGCTGATTGAGTCGTAAAAATATTGCGTTGTGCCATTCAACGCCGTCATGGTAAGGCGGTTGCCGATATTGTCGTAGGTGTAGGTAAATCGGGAGATAATAGTCCCCGTTGATTTTTTGTTGATAAGATCGAGCAAGCGGCTGGACGCGTCATAGTTATACGTTGAAAACGTTCCGTTCCGGAGATCCCGCCGAATCACGCGGCTCAACGAATCGTACGTGTATTGGGCTACAACCGAACTGGCTTCCTTAATTTGTGACAGCCGGTTCAAGGCATCGTAGGTGTAATCCAGTACCTTGCCATTGGGATAAGTCAGTTGCGTGCGATTACCCGCGGCATCATAGGCATAGCCCACCACTTCGCCACCCGGATAAGTCACGCTCGTGACCCTATCTTGGCTATCGTAGGCAAAGCTGATCGTGCCGTTCTCATCGGTGGCGCTTGTCAGGTTGCCCGCCGGGTCGTAAGTAAACGTATCCGACGTGCTGTCGGGAAAAGTTTTTTGTGTGAGCCGTCCGGCTCCGTCGTCTGAATAACCGATGGTCTGACCCTTGCGGTCGATTTTGCTGGTCAAATTCCCAACGGCATTGTAGGCATAGGTCTCCATGGAACCGTCGGGATAAATTGTCGCGGTGAGATTGCCGTTGGCGTCATAGGTGAAACTTGTGGTGTTGCCCTTTGCCTCCGTGAGGCTGGCGACCCGATTGAAAGTCGGTTCGTAGGTGAGGTCCACCGGATTGCCCTTGGCATCCTTCGTTAGTAGCACATTGCCACGTGAATCGTAGCCTAAGGTCGTGAGTCCACCGTTGGCATCCTGCAAAGTGGTTAGATTAAAGTTCGTATCGTAGGCAAGGTTTGTCGTATTACCGGAAGGGTCTTTGACCTGGGTAATCAACGCATTGTTGTCATATCTCAAAACGGTCTGGTTACCCGCCGCATCCGTCACCGTCATTTTGTCCGCGGTCGGAACACCGTACTGAAAATCAAGACTATTCTCGCCACACGCGCCAGAAACGGAGGCCAGTCGATCTTCGGCGTCCACCGTAAAGAAGGTGTTCCGTCCAGTCGGATCGGTGATCGTCGTCAAGTTGTGGTTGGCATCATAAGAGTACGTGGTGGTTGCCCCACCGATGTCCGTAACCGCGGCCAGATTGCCCGCCCCGTCGTAACTGTACGTGACCGATCTTCCCGCCGGGTCGGTGATCGCGGTGATCCGATTGAACCCGTCGTAACTAAATGTTGTCGCCTGATTGGAGGAATCGATGACAGATTCGAGCCTGTCCGTAGCATCATAAACCAGGATGGCCAAATTGCCGTTCCGATCCTTAATAAGAAATAGCTTGCCATTACCTGAGAAATAAAATTCAGTTCCGTACTTACCCCGAAGGCGAAAGACGCCGTTCGATAGCTCCGTGAGAGTCCTGAAGTCGCCCTTGGGCGATTGATAGGTACCGTCACCGTTGGGCTTGAAGAAAGAACCGGTACCGTCGGCGTTGAATATCTGGACCGTGCCGGGCACCGGAGCGAGTCCGAGGGAATCGAGTTGATTTGTTGTCGTCTCAAGAATGCGCATGCGATAGTTATGTGTCCACCCGTATCCAAGAGGACCATTAAAATCTGAATCAAGCAGATAGGTTCTGACAATTCGAACCGGTACCCCAAGCGATTGAAAACTCAGATCAACTTGACTCACCAGCTTGTTGATAACGGGCGGGTTGGGTAATAAACCGACGGTCAAGAAATTGCTCGCTGTCTGTCCCGAGGCCTCAACCAGCGAAACCTCGGCAACGTAGTCGGTCGCAGGATTGAGACCGGTAGTGTCCCACTCGTAAAAAATCGACCCAAACCGCAAGTCTTGCACTCCGGAATCATATCCCTGCGATGCCGACGTGATCCGTATCGTGCCGCCGGCAATGTCCGTCGTCGGAATAGAGGCGTCTACGTCGATCCTTACCATCCTCCCAGTCGGATACGCGTTATCCGTGTCGGATAAGACACGGGATGTGACCTGAAGAGTCAGGGTCCCGGGGAGGTTCAGCGCTAGCGCTTTCGCGTTGGTCTGCCCGAGCGAATCCTGAACCTGGAATGTCAGGTTAAAGATTCCCCCGCCCGTCGGTACGCCGCTGATCCTGCCCTTGGCAGTGTCCAGGGTCAAACCAGGGGGAAGGGGCCCTCCGATCAGGGACCAGGAGTAGGGCTTTTTACCTCCGCGGGCTTTCAGGCTCGCTAAATACTTTTTTCCGACCTTGCCGTTCCTTAAACTTTTGGTCGTGATGCTCGGAGGATTGGCTGCAATAGTCAGGACGAGGGTCTTGTCGGATATGGCTCCGATGGAATCGGTAACCTGAAAAGAAAGGCTAAACTTGCCTGCCTGAGACGGCATGCCACTGATCCTGCCCTCGGCGGTGTCCAGCGTCAGACCATCAGGAAGGGTTCCGTCGATTAATGACCAGGAATAGGGCTTTTTACCCCCACGGGCGTTGACGCCGGCCGAATACTTTTTCCCGACCATGCCATTCTTCAAACTAGCGGTAACGATGCCTAAAGTCGCTGCTTCAGCGTAATGAAAAATCGGCGCCAGAAGACCCACAAGTCCAACGACAACCGATGCGACGAAGATCCCCTTGATCGGTCGAAACCGTTGACTTGATCGGGCACAATCGTTGGTGTCCGGGGTGACAGCTTCGGAGCACAGACGGCGTCTCAAGCAAAACTCGCAGCAATCACGAACTGCCACGCTCATAGACACTCCTTTGGCCGATTAAGGCAGTGTCTCCCATACCTCGCCATTGTAGGCTCTTCTTTGAGTGGAGATGCCGCAGGCTCGGTTATCGGCCCCCATGGGAGACCGTCGTTTTGTACAGAGTTTTGCTTATCAACTATAAAGTCGAGCTGTCAACCGGCGAGTGACTCAAATCGGCTCTCTAGAAAAACTTGGAGAGTCAAAGAGGGAAAAAATGCGCCAATTCGGGTCATCCGAGGTCAGCCGAACCAACGCAGCGCCGTGCTATGAATATGCCGGTTTTCACCCTTATCACTTCACGTTCATTTTTTGTCGATTAGCTGCTAACTCCCGAATCGCACGCGAACTTGACAATTCCTGGAGCGATTTTTGAAAGACATCATTGAGTAGTTGATCAACCTGTTCACGTCCGGAGCCTGGCGACGCTAGCAGCCCGTGGTGAAAGTCGAGAATAAACCGGGTGACTGGAGATGATAAGGATCGACACGAAGGATACATTGGATGGGGTCTGACGGCGTCTGGCTTTGACATCTCGACAATCTTTGGAAGGCGCTCACAGCGAACTCCAACGGGATCATTTCAGCGAGTGGCGGCGAGGGTCTCAGCAATGGAACGGTTGGGCCTTCTCAGACAACCGATTCAGGGAACTGACCCGTCAGAGTAACACCACACCGCTCGGCTATGGAGACACGGTGGCTGGAGCCATCAGTCCGGCAGGTGAGATCGATATTTACAGCGTCAATGGTCAGACAGGAGAAGTTGTCCGGGTTCGGATGAGCGATGGCAGTCCCAGCCCCACGAGTATAGAGAACCGTGTACAGGTGTTTGATCCCGCAGGGGGACTGTTGGGCGCGGCGACAAGTGAATCGAATGCGGTATTGGACGTGACGCTACCAGCGGCTGGGACGTATCTGATCCTGGCCAGCGATGCAGGGGGAAATCGAACAGGAACATATTCGTTAAGCGTGGAATTAATCCCGCCTCCATAATTCCTGTTGACAAGTGATAGTGCAACAAATAGCATCCGCCAGCGCATTAGTAACAGGAGGTTAGCAATGTTAAAACATCGAATAGTCTTTGTGATTGTTTCTCTCGTGATCGTGTCCGGTTGCGCGAGCTATACCCCGAGCCTGGTCCGTCTTAATCCCAGCGGGCCTAATGTAATGACCGGCGAGAGTGGTGCTCTCAGGCTTTACATTGAAGAATTCGCGACTCCCGTGAAGTCCAAGAGCGCGTTCGACACAGATTTGGCTGCTGAGGGTGTTCTACCGCTTCTAATCCTCCTACAAAACAACGGTCAACAAACTTACGAAGTCAAAGCCAAGGACATTGCTGTGCGAGGATCAAAACCGCTTAAGCCTTTTACCCCGGAGGAGGCCGCGGATAAAGCGAGTCGAAGTGCGGTAGGTCGCGCCCTCGGTTGGAGCATGATCGTTCCCATTATTAGCATCCCGATCGCTGTCACGGCCTCGGCAATTCATACATCCAATGTGAATGACAAGATTATTCAGGATTTCAAGGCAAAATTATTTCCTGACGGAGTTATTCTGCCGACGAAGGAACAATCTGGGTTCTTATTTTTCGAGATCGAGTCTGATCACGCGGCCTTAAAGGGGCTTAATCGTCGAAGTAGCGGCACGAGACGTGACTTCGGGTGACATTGCGAACGTGAGTGTTCCTATCAATGTTTTCCTGTCGAAGCCCCAAGGTGAAACAAAAGCTGATGACTACAAGGAGAAGCCTGAGTGACCCGTCAGCGCGGAGGAGCGTAGCTCTATCGCCCAGTTGGACTGGGATTTTTCCTGATGGGAGACGGTAGGTTGAAGTTTGAATCAAGATCAAAGTGTCCATTGTACCGAGTGCTTGCCTTAACGCTTTCACTGGCGATCCTGCAAGCCGGGTGCAGCACTATGCACCTGCCAAATTATGAGCCTCAAGGCTATGGCCACTATAAGAATAGTCAGGTCCAGGACGGACTCGCCGTTGCCATACACCCTCTTACCGATAAAGAGGAAAGCGAGAAATACTTCGGGACGGACCTGTTATCGGGCAATGTTCTTGCCGTGTTCGTCATGGCGGAGAACCAGAGCCCCGGGGCCAATTTTCTCATTTCAAATCGTCAGTTTTCGCTGAGGGCCGAAAAGCAGGATTATAAGGGTGCGGCGACGTATGAGGGTAGCTCGGAAACTGCCGGCCAGGCGACCATGCTCGTGGGAGCGCTTCTTCTTTATCCCGTTGCTGTGGCCGTACTTCCCATGCTCTTTGCGGGGGCAAAGATGATTTCAGACTCGACGGAGATCAAGCGCAATTTCGCTGTCAAGGAACTAAAAACAAGAACGATTTCACCCGGTGAAGGAACGCACGGGTTCGTCTATTTTCAATTGCCGGCTAATGGCGCGGTCCCTCACCGATTATCCGTACACGTCGAGGTCCAGGAATTGAAACGAAAGGGTCCCGTAGTATTCGATCTCCCGTTTGAATGGAAAAGAAACTGACCGCGCTAGCAAGGAGAACCAGAATGGGCTTGAAACAATTGTCGGTAGTCCTGCTGGTAGTGACGGGACTTGGAGCCTGCACGCACGTTTACGACGTACCTGTAACTCGGGTCGAACACGTGCAAAGGGAAAAACTCAACCTGAAAGTCGCGCTTCAACTCTCCGAGGAGCTACGTAATGCCAGGTGGGAGAGGCACATGATGGGTGATACTTTCATAATCCCTCTTGGAGACGCCTTCGCCGAGAATTCACAAGTGCTTGCACGCGCGTTGTTTTCCGAGGTTGTGGTAACGGACGGTACTAGGGGTCCCGCACAAGGCGGAATCAACGCGGTGCTCATACCCAGGATGGTCTCGGTTCACCAGACTTTGGGTGCGTGGGCGTGGGGCGATCAAGTCATGTCGGTCATTTTCGAGTGGACCATGAAGGACGCTAACGGAAACACGGTGTGGGTCGATACGATCACGGGGGAAGCCCAGGCGCACGGGGGCAATCTCTTCACTCACCAGGGGCAGACGGAAAAGCGAGTGAAAGCGCTCGTTGAGGATCTGTTCCGAAAGTCGTTCCGGACGATGTCGTCAGCCGCGGCAATCAGAGATTTTGTGAGTTCCAATGAGAGGCGTTAGAGGTTACCCGCCGAAAACTGCAAGAGTCGACCCCATGGGGTTCACATTGAGGTCTAGCACCGACGCATAGGGCTGGGGTGACGGTTTTTCCCAGACTATCCTAATAGCCACGTTCGAGATAAGTTTACTTACTGAAACGTGGGTCTTATAAAGTATTTGCATTAGCGAGCCGAGTCGCATCTCGACCACCAACTGTAGCGCGACAGCAAAGTTTTGTCGCAGAAGTGAAATGACAAACGCCTCAGGCAAACTTCGCAGGAACGAGTGGTAGGAGAATCAAATGCCTCTTATGGTTTTTCGGACGATAAAGGCTACGGCGCGAAGTAGATCGTCGCTCACTCGCCGACCTGGGCCTTTCCTGTGTTGCCCTGGACCTTATAGGACGCCTCGCCGCCCAGGGTCTTGGTGCCGCTGGTAATCAGCTTTTTCAACATGATGCTCGAGCCATTGCTCGGTGTGCCCGTCTTGCCCTTGAGCGGCAGATTCGACTCGTCCTTCTTCGGGTCGTACTTGCCCTTGCCGGTGTACTGAAAACCCTGGGATGTCGAGCCGGTCAGCACGAGATTCTTAGCGTCCATTGGAGCGACGTCGACGGTCAGGCTCCAGGTCCCGGTCCCGCCGGGCACCGTGTGGGTGAAGAATCCCTTGACCCGACCACTTTCCCTCCCATTTGGCCCGTCGATGCGGATATTGCAGGTGCCACTCCCGTCCCAAAAGCCCGACTGATCGACGGTGCCCCCGATCTTGCACTTCGCGGCGGTTGGGAAATCATTGACGGCTCCGAGGACGTTTATGCCAAAGGACGCCTTCTTGCAGAGGGGCGTCCCCGGCTTGGCGGGGTCGGCCGCAACGCACGCGGCCGATCCGGTCGCGGGACCGCTGAGCTCGCCCGTCAACGCCCCGGAGAACTCGAAAATGCTGGTTCCTGTGTAATTGCCCTTCCCGTCGCCGACCATGTCCAGTGTGACACATAGCGTCGCGCCAAACGCTGAGTCGCACTCAATAAAGTCCTTGAACGGATCGATGATCTCGTTGTTCCCGGAGAAAGTAAATACGTAAGTGCCGTTCGGCTGATCTGCCGGCGCCGGTCTGGCAGCGAGAAGCGCGGTAAGCGCGAGAAGTGTTGCGGTTACTTTCATTGCTTCCTCCCTTGGCTTCTCCTGAGCGCCAGTGCGCCGTTCGGGACCTACCTGACTACGCCTTTGTCAGTCGAGGTGGAGAATTGCCGGAGTGCCGCGTTGGCCCCCGGGGTCCGCGCCAGTTTCAGCGTGTTCAACGATAAGCGTCGGTTATACAAACTGGCCCCGCTCCCGGCTTCTCGCCGGAGCCATGGAACCATCGTAGAGTCAAATTCTTCTGCAAGCTGCGGATTCGGATACGCATTCAGAATGCTCGCTACCAGTTGGTAGGCGCCCAAACGAACCTCGGGCGCCGTCTCGTTACGGACTTGAGGGAGCAGCGCAGCGAGATTAATCGACCTGAGGGAGTCTTGCGCGTGGAATGTCAACGCGGCGTAGGCTGCGGAGCGAACACCGAGCGATTCATGCTCCCTGAGGATCTCACTGAGACGACCCACGGCCCCGCTGGAATCCTCCAAAGACGATAGCGCCTCGATAGCGGCGATGCGCAAAGTCTCGTCCGTATGGTCGAACGCGAGTGCCAGCAGGAAGTCGGCGGCCTCCGGTGTGCTCTCGCCGAGCGCCTCCACCGCGTTGATCTTGTCAGCAAGCCGCACATTCGGGCTGCTGACCAGCCCGCCGAAGTGTTCCTGTGTCTCGCTGAAGGGCTGTCGGCCAAGACCGACCAGCACGGCGGCCGAGAGATCCGCATTCTCAGCTCCGTCCCATGCCTCTAGCAGGACGGCCGTCGTATTCGCATCACCGCGCTCACGTAGCGCCAACGCGGCTGCGGCCCGGACGTCGCTTGAACGAGCCGGGTCCATCAAAATCGCGCGAATCTTGTCGCCGTCGCCGCGCGCCGCCAGTGCGCGGAGTGCGCCGACCACGACGACCTCCCTGAGGTCGTCGAGCAACGACGTGAGCACGCGGTGTGCCAGCGGGTGAGGACAGTCGCCGAGCGCGGACGCCGCCTGCAGGAGGATGGTCGGGTGAGGATCGACCTCGATCAGGCGCTGGAGCGCGGCGAGTGCCACGCCGTCGCCGAAGCGCGCCAGCCAGCGAATGGCACGAACGCGCCGCGGCAGGGCTGCGTGGGGATCGCGAGCAAGATCGATTGTCGACAGCAGACGTGATGCGTCCAGGTCGCTCGCACCGCGCACCACCCCCTCCACGAGGGCAAGCGTCGCTCTCAAATCCCGCGACTCGCCTCGATCTAGGCCCGCAGCGCCGTGATGGGGTTCGGGGCGGATGCCAGCCATCGACCGCGGGCTCGGTGGGTGAGCAACATTCCACCGGGGTGCAGGAGGTTCGTGGCGAGGCGACCAGAGAAGTACCGCGAGCATAGCGCCCGCGAGCGGGAGGACGATGCCCAGCCGCCGGGTAGATCCCCGGCCAAGTGGCCGCGGAATATCAATGATAGGAACTCGCTTTTTGGGCATGGCCGTAAGAGAACTAAAACTTGCCCTGAGTGGCTCCCTTGTCTCTGCTCCGAGGGCTCCCGGCGATAACCGGCGGGGCGAACCAGCCGGGTCTCGATAATTTTGAGCGGACAATATCTCGTATCGGGCTGTCATGTCAACACCAGCTGGTTGGGCTATGCAGCGACGGGAAAAGATCAAGAACGACCCGGCTGCTGATGAGATTTCGACGTGATCGGACGTCCAATTGCGCGCTAGAGCCGCGCTTTGGTTGTGGTCGGTTTTCGGCTCTGCTAAAAACAAGAGTCACTTGCCCTCATGCGCCTTTCTCCGACACCCTGGCTCGTCGCGTCGCTCGCTTTTCTGATTCTCGGTTTCACCCGCGGGATCCATTCATCCTTCGGCGTTTTTTACGTCGCGCTGCTCGATACCTTCGCTTCCAGCCGCGGCGCCACCGCCGGAGTGTTCTCCATGGTTCTTACGGTGGATGCGATTCTTTCGCCTGTGGTCGGTCACCTGCTGGATCGGTTCGGGACCAAAAAAATTGCCAGCCTCGGCTGTCTGGTTTTCGCCGCCGGACTTCTGCTGTGCAGCACAGCGACCAGCTTGTGGCAGTTTTATGTCTTTTTCGGTTTGATCTCCGCCGTCGGCATCACCTTCACCGGGATGGTGCCGCATGTTTTTTTGATCTCGGAGTGGTTTGCGTCGAACCGCGCCTCAGCCATCGGCTTCGTCTACGCGGGCACGGGGGTCGGCCTTTTGCTTTTGGCGCCGCTGAGCGAGTGGTTGCTCTCTAACTGGGGTTGGGCCCGGGCGTTTCAAATTTTCGCCGCGGTGATTTTAATCTTACTCCTGCCGCTGGTTGTATTCTTTTATCAGCATGGACCCCACGGCGAAAAACTGCGGGTGACAAAGGCACCCAGCGCGGATGAAATCCAGTGGACGGCCAAGCTGGCGCTGCGGAGTTTACAGTTCTGGCTGCTCTTCTTCGCGCGCGTCTGCGCCGCTTCGGGCACGACGGTGATCGTCACCCATCAGGTCGCTCATGTCGTCGACGTCGGTTATAGCAAACTCTTGGCGGCCTCGATTTTCGGTTTAGCCGGCATCACCAGCAGCTTTGGCCGGGTGATTTTTGGTTTCATCGCCGATCTGCTTTCCAAACAGGCGGCCTATACACTGAACATCCTGATGACGATGGTAGGCGTGGGCGCTCTCATGATGCTCCGCGATCCGAGCCAAACCTCGCTCTTGTATATTTATGTCGTTTTTTTCGGCATTGGTTTCGGCTCCCGCGCGGTGATTTTCTCAGCGCTCACGGCGGACATATTTTCCGGCAAAGGGTTCGGTTCGATTCTCGGTTACTCCACCGTGGCGGTCGGCGTCGGCGGCGCGCTCGGCTCCTGGCTGGGGGGCGCCTTGCACGATTGGACCGGCAGCTATCTTATCGCGTTCGCCCTTTCGACCCTTGTTCTCGCCTGCTCGGACGTCTGTATCTGGATCGCCGCGGTTGCACGTGTTGCCGCTTACGACCAGCGGCTGTGGAAACGCAATTAAAGGCAGGTTCAAATCGTTCAAACAGTTCAAGCCGTTCAAGTCGTTCCCTCGGACAGAATCGCGGTGTCCAAGTTCTATTCTCCATCCTCGATCCTCCATCCTCAATCCTCTATCCTCGCATTCTTGAGCGCCTAACGATAAGTTGCTAGCTTAAATTCTTGGTTGAACCAATGGATGCTCGGCTGCGAGAGGGTATTGGTTTGTTTAACGAAGGGCGTTTTTTTGAATCCCACGAAGTCTTGGAGGCTCTCTACCTGGAAACGGACGACGCGAACAAGCCGTTTTTGGAAGGCTTGGTTCAATTAGCCGCGGCGTTTCGGATTTTCGCTGATTTCGCCGAAACCAAAGGCCCGGTGCGCATGGTCCGCCAGGCGCTGATTCGTTTTGAAAATTACCAGCCGGCGTTTATGCAGGTGCGGGTCTCCGAATTAAGCTCGGCGTTGGAGGCGTGGGCAAAAGCGACCGAGGCCGGCAGCGCGCCAGCGTCGTCGATCCCAAAAATCCAGTTGCGAGGCCTCGGCTTGTTTTCATGAGCGGCTCTTCTCTGAACGAGCGACTAGGACGCTTTCTCGAGGGCACGTGGCAAGGCGCCAAGCGCGTCCAAGGCATCCAGGGCGGCGCCCGCGCCTATGTCCTTTCTTTGGTCGCGGCGCGGAGCCGCCGGCCGACGCTGGTCATGGCGGCAACGCCGCGCGAGGCGGAAAATCTCTACGACGACCTGACTTTCTTTTTGGGCGAAGAGCGGGCGCTGCCGCCGCTGCGCCGCCGGCTGCACCTGTTTCCTTCCTGGGAAGTTCTGCCGTTCGAAAAGCTGTCGCCCCATCCGGAGAACGTCGCGGGCCGCCTGGAAGGACTTTACAAGCTCATCGAAGAGCCCGCGCCGATTCTCATCGCCACGCCCGCGGCCTTACTGCAAAAGGTGATACCTAGGGACGCGCTCAAGCGGTCTTATCTTTACCTCGTGGCCGGGCAGACGTTGGCGCGGGAAACTCTCCTCGATCATTTAGTCCAGTGGGGTTATCAGAACATGCCGTTGGTGGAGGAGCGCGGCGATTTCAGCGCCCGCGGCGGCATCGTCGATCTTTTTTCGCCCGGCTACGCCCGCCCGCTGCGCCTCGAATTCGACGGCGACCGTCTGGAGTCGATCCGCGAGTTCAGCCCGGCGAGCCAGCGCTCCGAGCGCCCTCAAGAGGACCTTTTGCTCCTGCCGATGAAAGAATTTTCGCTCCGACGCTCAGGCATGGACGACATTCTACGCAAGCTCGACCAGCGCGCCGCCGATCTGGAGATGGACCGGCGGGAAAAAAAGAGTTTGCTTGATTCCCTCCGCGAAGGCATCCCGTTTCCAGGAATGGAGTTTTTGGTTCCTTATTTTTATCCCGAGATGGTTTCGATCTTTTCCTATCTACCGCAAGGCGCCTTGGTCTGGCTCGATGGCGCGGACCGGGTGGAAGCGGAGGCCGAAAAATTCGCCCGGCTCGCCTGGGAGCGTCACGAAAAGGCCAAAGAGGAGCGCCGGTTGGTTCCATTCCTGGAAGCGATCTATTTAAACGAGCATGAATGGCGCGGGGCGCTCGCGCCCTTCGCGCAGGTGCATGGGGAGTCGCTCAGCATCCTGGCCTCCTCCGAGCGCACTCAGGAATTCACGCTTACCGTGGAGTCCTATCTCACCAGCGATGTTCGCCAAGAGACCCACTTGCAGGGGCGGGAGCCGTCGCTGGCGCCGCTGGTCGAGCGCTTGCGCGGCTGGGAAGGCGAGCGGGTCTTCTTCGTCGCGCCGACCCGGGGGGATACGGCGCGGCTGCGGGAATTGCTCGCTCATTATGATTATGACATTCCGGTCCTCGATCAAACCGCGCCGGTGTTGCTCGGCCAGCCGGAGCTAAAGCGCGCCGTTATGCGCGGCCACTTGAGCCGGGGGTTTCGCTTGCCCGAAGCTCGTTTGGTCCTGGTGACCTTCGATGAAATCTTCGGTACCCGAAGGAGCCAGCCGACGGCGTCGGCAAAGACTCATCCGAGCCATTTCCTCACCAGCTTGAGTGAGCTCAAGCTGGACGATTTCGTGGTGCACTTAGATCATGGGATCGGCGTCTATCGGGGACTTAAATTTCTCCAGGTGGCGGGCGTCGAAGGAGAGTTTCTCCATCTGGAGTACGAGGCGGGCGACCGTCTCTATCTGCCGGTGGACCGCATCAACGTCGTGCAAAAGTACATCGGCGGCGATGAGGCCAAGCCTGCGCTCGACCGGCTCGGTGGCAACGCATGGGAGAGGGTCAAGGCGAAAAGCCGCAAAGCGATTGTCGCCATGGCCGAGGAGCTGGTGCAGCTCTACGCCCTGCGCGAGGCGCGGGCGGGAATCGCCGCGGCGCCCCCGGACGCGCTCTACCAGGAATTCGAAGCGGCTTTCGAGTTCGAGGAGACGGTGGACCAACAGCGCGCCATCGACGAGGCGCTCGCCGACATGCAGAAATCCAAGCCGATGGACCGCCTGGTCTGCGGCGACGTCGGCTACGGCAAGACCGAGGTCGCCATGCGCGCGGCGTTTCTCGCCGTCGAAGGCGGCCGGCAGGTGGCGCTGCTCGCGCCGACGACGATCCTGGCGCAGCAGCACTTGCAAACTTTTCGCCGCCGTTTTTGCAATCACCCGGTGCGCGTCGAGATGGTCAGCCGTTTTCTCACGGCAAAGGAGATCCAACAGGTCTTGGAGGGCCTGGCCAAGGGCATCGTGGATATCGTCATCGGCACGCACCGCTTGCTGCAGAAGGACGTGCAATTTAAGGACCTCGGCCTGGTGGTCATCGACGAAGAACACCGCTTCGGCGTGGCGCACAAGGAGCGGCTGAAAAAGTTGCGGCAGTTGGTCGACGTGATCAGCCTAACGGCGACGCCGATCCCGCGCACGCTCCATATGTCGCTGGTGGGTATTCGCGATTTAAGCATCATCGAAACGCCGCCGCTGGACCGCCTGGCGATCCAGACCTATGTGACGCGCTACGATGAGCGGGTGATCCGCGACGCGATTCTTCGCGAGGTGGGGCGCGGCGGCCAGGTTTTCTTCCTGCACAACCGGGTCGAGACGATCGATCGGCTTGCTCTCAAGCTGGCCGAACTTGTTCCCGAAGCGAAGCTGGCCGTCGCCCACGGACAGATGCGGCCTAAGGATCTGGAAAAAGTCATGCTCGATTTTCTCGACAACAAGACGCAGGTTCTGGTGTGCTCGGCGATCATCGAATCCGGCCTCGACTTTCCCAACGCCAACACGATCATCATCAACCGCGCCGACCGCTTCGGTTTGGCGCAGCTTTACCAGCTGCGCGGTCGCGTCGGGCGCTCGCACCGCCATGCCTACGCCTATCTGCTCATTCCCGGCGAGCAGGCGATCACCCCAGACGCCGAGCGCCGGCTGCGCGCGCTTCAGGAGCTCGACGGCTTGGGCGGCGGATTCAAACTGGCGCTCCACGATCTCGAGATTCGCGGGGCGGGAAATCTGCTGGGCGAGCAGCAGTCCGGCCAGATCGCCGCCATCGGTTTCGAGCTTTACACCGAAATGATGGAACACGCGGTGCGGGAGCTCAAAGGCGAAGCGGTGGCGCCCGAGGTCGAGCCGGAAATCCGCCTCGGCATTCCGGCCTATTTCCCCGACGATTACATCCCGGACGCCAACCAGCGTCTGTTCTTTTACAAACGGCTGGCGAGCTTGGCGAAGTCTGAGGAGTTGGACGAAATCAAGGCGGAGCTTAAAGACCGCTTCGGGCCCTACGGGCAACCGGTTGAGAATCTCTTCTTGGTGATGGAGCTACGGCGCGTGCTTAAAACTTTCCTGGTGCAGCAGATCAGCGCGTCGGATGGCAGAGTGTATCTGCTGTTTCACGCCGAGTCGCCGGTGAAGGTCGAAAAATTGCTCGACTTGATCAAAACGCAGAAAAACCGCTTCCGCCTCTCGCCCGACGGGCGTCTTTCGTTCACGCCGGCGCATCAGGAGTGGGAGGCGATGGTCTGCGAGGTGGTAGAGCTACTACACTCTATCCATGAAAATCCTTCCGCACCGAGGCTGATTGCCGAGCCGCGGCCTGAGTAGTCGCTTTATCCCGATGGTGCGCCATTACGTCTTACGAGCTTGGCAGATTCGTTCTATGGCGGTTAGCACCCTATCCGGAGCGTTCGCACAATGGATTTTGGTCAGGGTACGACTACCTCTTGGCGAAAGGGCAAGCGATCAAAGTCATAGACAAGGAGGACTCTTACCCCACCGGGATCCGCGAGTTCCTCGACGAGAAGGGTTACAAACCGACATTAGAACCGTTCCACCTCAAGGAAGGCCGGCAAGGCCGATAAAACGAAGAAGCCGGGGAAATAGAGCGTGCTGGAGAGATTAGTCGGGACCGACGAATTCGTGCAGCGCGTCCGTGCAAATCAATTCGAACGAAACCACGCTGCTAGCGCAGAGTCTGGCTCCATATGTCGGACGCATACCTTCTAAAGGCGGTCGAGCGCTGCCATACCGGCGCAGCGTTCAAACGCGTCTTGTTGGGGAAACGCGCGCAATGATTTTTACCGATGCCGGTCCGCTCATTGCTCTTGTTGACAAGGGAGAACCCGATCAACTAAAGTTTCACGTCCTGGCCAACGGAATTCCAACTTGGCCTGCTATCCTAATACGAAATTCCTCCCAATCGTCGCCTTCACGACCAAGGACTTGCGCAGCATCGAACCAGGAATTAGTAGTTGGCGATTCGCGCTTGAGCTTTCCTGTATCGAGTCCTTTTTTCGCTATGATCGTCCAGAAGTCGCGGAAACCCTCGCCTTTGGCTTTTTGGTGCGACTTTTCAGCCTCACCGGCGCGATTGTGAGCATTGCTTTTATCCGTTCCGCCCTTTATTTCGATTGCAACTTTGTTCTGAAGCTTCCCGCTAAATTCTTCTTGGATGCGCACGTCCGGGTCAGCCGCGAGGGCGATGACGACGGTCCGACCCGCTGAGTTCTTAACCGAGATCTTTCCTTCTTGCTCCTCGGCGATATGATTCTTTATAATCTCGCGAATAGAGAGAAATGCATCTATCACCGCTTGTTTACCGATCGCGTTGTTGTTACTCCCCTGAAACTGAGCGCCTAGTGTAAGAAGCGGTAGCTCAGCGATGTCACGCTGAGTGATTGCTGGCGACATTTGGCGGACAAGATCGGCTAAACCACCGCCAAGCGCTCGGCATAGACTAGGCAGTAGCTTTTCGTGAGTTTCATTCAATACGCCGCGTGCTTCCATCCTTTTGAATTGGCTCATCCCTGTATCCGAACGATAGAAGCTTTTTTGCGGCACGCCTAATAACAGCCGATAGTAGCCCAGCAGAGCAGGCTTCGTCTTGAGAATAATCGGCGTAGGAAACACGTGCTCGTCCCGAATCCCAGCCGCAGCAAGAACACGCTGGAGATCCGTCGGGATATATTCACTCAACTCGTTCTTAAGCGCTGTTGGTTCAATTTTGGCAAGCGCTTCACTCAACGCGTCCATGAGCCACGTTTTTCGGGCAGCGACCAATAATTGGTGAAAGGCAACCTGGCGGGATGCTGCGGGTGCTTTTAGGGCACCGCGGCTTGAAGAAAGTCTTTTATGTTGGGAACGCTCAGCCAGGGTTGTTGCCTCTGGAATCCATCTTTCGGGGGCGCGAAATCTCTATTCACATTCGTCGGACTTGCGAAGTACGAGCCAGTACGAGTGTTGGCGCCTACTATGATGAGCGGTTTTCCATTTCGGATCGACAATCGGCCCTTTGCGCACCTTGATAATGCAATCGCAGGCTACGAACCCAAGCGACTCTGCCGCCTTGATCAGATCAATATGAGCCCATTGGTACCGATGATCGTGAACGTAATCCGTCACCTTACAGAAAAGGATGCCTTCAGGTTTAAGTATGCCAAATGCCGCTTTGAGAAACGGCGGGAATGTGTGCGAGAAACTGTATCCGTTTTCCTTGGTGGATCGAACACCGAGTCCGAACCGGCTGGTAAAATCTTTCAGTTTATCCTTGCCCTGATTCGGTACATGAGGCGGATCATAAACCACCACGTCAAAAGCTGATTGGCGGAATGGCATATTCATGTTGTCACCAACGACGGTCGGACGGTTTCCTAACTTCAGATCGAGTCCCACAACCGGTCGGCGGCTGTTCTTCCAGAATCTCCAACCACCCACGGTGGCGTCCAAAATTCTATCCGGCTCCCGTCGAGGGTAGAACCTAAGCATTTGATCGAGCAGAGCCGCATCTTCACCATCCCAAACGGACGGAAGAGGCCGATACGTGTAGGTCTTTTTCTCGACAGCCGGATTTGTGCCCGGCAACACAAGCGCCATCTGTGGCACGCTAAGATAACGATTCGGTGGAAGGGTGGACATGATGGGTTACCCGAATATTGCCTATTCGCGATTAAGGTGTCAATGCTGAAGGAAGTTTTGTAACTGGCAGCCTGAGCGACCTGCGCTGATTTGCGAGTTTTTAGTGAGCAGACCAGTTTAACGAGCAGGAAACCGCCTCAGTAATACTCAGGGGTCTTCGATTACGTATTCTGCCAACGCGATTGACGGCGGAAGATCTTCCACGATTAATCGTTCGCTTGATCGGAAGAAATGGGTTGCAAACGTCGATCTGGCGACGGGGTCACACGACTTTCACAGACACGACTTTCATGACAATCTTTCTCTAGTCCGCTGCGCTTTAAACTCCGATTGTCTCCGGGGTCAGAAACTTTTCTCGATGACGAGACTATCAATCATTTGTTGAGGCGCTTTCTGCGTTGAAGAAAGAAATTCCCTTCTTGGTTTATGCTTATTGGTGAATGCCGAACCACTTCCATCTTTTAATTTGACCGTTCATGATGCCGCCTTCCTTCGTGGCTTACGGTCGAATCTGTTGCTAGCGCACAGTCTGTGCTGACCTTGTGGACGAAGCTGAAATCGAAAACCCGCTCGGGCGTGACAGGCTGCGCAGGTTTGGTCCGCTGGGCGGCGTCAGCGATCATCTCCTGCTGAAGCTTCTCGTCCACGGATCCAGACAAAAGGTATCCATGTACCGCAGCCTCATACACGCGTTCCGCCAGCCGCTCGCGCTCCCGCCCAAGATCCAGATGGGGGCCATTGATAAATTCGGTGCCAAACTTCCTGTCGTCCTTTATTAGCTGGACCGGCCTGTCAAGCTCCTTGTGACCGGCCCTGCGGCTATGTTAAAGGTGGCAAGCTGTGAATTTCGGGATTCAGAGGGATCACAGTAGATTGTCGTGAATTCCCAGATGTTGATCGGTGTGGACCTGAAGAGCGAAGGCGCCAGCAACGAGCTGACCTGCCAGGATATCCTGGAGCTTACGGGCCAAGCTGAAAAGGACGGCTTTGATAGCGTCTGGCTGAACGAGGACATCGGTAAGGATTCCGTCGCGCTGCTCGGCGCCATGTCGGCGGTGACAAATTCCATCGGTCTGGGGACGGCGATTATTAACGTCTATAGTCGTTCGGCCTTACAAATTGCTATGGCGATAGCGACGATCGATGAACTGTCACAGGGTCGCGCCAGCTTGGGATTGAGTATTGGCCATCATCCTTGGAACGATCTTGGGCATGGCATTCCGCTGGAGGCGCCGCTCGCACGCCTGCGGGAATACATCCAGTTCATCCGTAAGGCACTTGGCGGGCAGCAATTCACGCACAATGGACGTTTCTTCGCCGGGGTTGACACGCGGTTGGGTTTCCGCCCACTGCGTCACAACGTGCCGATCTATGTTGGCGCTGCCCGGCCTCGCATGGTGGCCCTGGCTGGAGAAATGGCGGACGGGCTGATCACCAACGTGGTGACGCCGTACTACATTAGAAATTACCAGGTAGAGCAGTTCCGCAGCGCCGCTCAAGGAGCGGGACGAGATCCCAACAGCCTGGAACTCATGGCTATCGTCACTTGCTGCCCCGCGGACGATCGCGAGGCCGCCCTTGCCCACGCCCGCTCGACTTTTATGCAGCGATTTCGAAGCAATCCAGCTAGGATATTCGAGACCCAGGAGCCAATATTCCGCGATGAGCTGCGCGCGCTTAAGGACTTGCTTGACCGGGGAGAGATAGAGCGCGCGCAGCAGGAGGCGAGCGAACCGCTGGTGACCTCGCTAATCGCGGTAGGCAATGGCAGGGATCTGTGGAGTACTCTGGACCGTTACTTTGCCGCTGGCTGCACGCGCCTGGCCGTGGCAGCTTATCCCCGCGACAGAGTGTCAGTGGAGCGGCTTTTCAAGGTCTTGGCCAGTAGGCCCGCGCGCTAAAGAGCGTTGCCGCCGAACTTCGGGTCGTTACAATATCTCCTTGACGCGTTTCACGACGTCCGGAGGCTGAGTTACAATCTGCTCTGTTTCTTTGTAGAAATTCTTGACTGGAGCAGTGTGTATCACGGCTATGCGGGGCATGAAAAGGAAAAAAAGTTGGCGGCCCTACGGTCTTTGACAGGGCCCTGTGAGCTAGAGCCCCAGCGGAGTTGGTTTTTTGTGCCAAGTATGATAGCGATTATCAGTAACCTTATACCAGGTTCGCCCGCTTATTATAATGAGGCCAACGCTACCCTACCGCATCCTCTTTTCTCTTCTTCTCGCCAGCCTTCCGGCGCTGGTTTCAGCGGCGGTCATTGAAAAACTGATCGCGGTCATCGACGGCGAGCCCTACACGCTGACCAATATCAAAGCCTTTGCGATGACCAAGGGCAAAATTGAATTCCCGACGGGGGATTTAAACCGCATCAATGAAACGGACCGGGATGTCCTCGAACAGTTTATTACCGAGAAGCTGCTGGAAACGGAGATCCGTGAAGCGGGCATCAAAGTCAGCGACGCGGAGGTGGACGAATACATCGGCCAGATCAAGGCGCGCAACAAACTGAGCGACGACGACCTGCGGACGGCCCTGAGCCGCGAAGGACAGACTTTGGCAAGCTATCGGGTATCGGTGAAACGCGAGCTCGAGAAAAACGAAATGATCAACCGCCAAGTCCGTGCCAAGGTCAATATATCCAACGAAGACGCCGAGCGTTATTACAAACTCAACATGAAAAATTACAGCTCGGGAGAACGGGCTCAGTTGCGCCATATCTTGTTGTCCGTGCCGGAAAAAGCGTCTGGAGACGAACTCCGAGAGATCTTCGGCAAAGCCGGCGGGGTGTACGAACGCATAAAAGCCGGCGAGGATTTCGCCAAATTGGCGATCGAAAATTCCGAAGGGGCGGGCCACGCGGACGGTGGCAACATCGGCTGGGTGCAACGCGGAACGTTGGTCAAGGAGATCGAAGAGGTCGCCTTTGAAAAATTATCCGTGGGGCAAGTGAGCCAGCCGTTTCGTTCGAGCATGGGGGTCCATATCGTCAAGTTGGAGGCTCGTGATCCGGGAAAGGTACCGCCGTTTGCCACGGTGGCCCCCAAGATCAAGGAGGAACTCTACGTCAAAGCGCTGGACGAGCGTTTCGGAAAGTGGGTCAAGAGCGACCTCAGAAAGAAGCATCACGTGGACGTCAAAATCCCGGGGGTCGTGTTCAAGGCCGAGGACGTGAATGCCGGCACGGTCGATTCCCTGGTGGCAAGATCGCCGAGCTTGAATAGGAGCACGGAGCGAAGTTGGGTTAGTTACCTCAACCCGCTTTCCTATGTCACGAAGGAAATAGATGTAGAAGAAAATGATCCCAAAAGCCCGATGTACGGGAAGAAAATTGTCAGTGTCTTGGGAGTGCCGCTTTTCACTTCCGAGGCCAGTGACGATTTCCCCGATGTCTTGTCCCCTGCTCCCCCTGAAAAGCCTGCCGAGAACCAATCGGGTGGTTTTTTCTCCTCTATCATCGAATCGCTGAATCCTTTCTCTTCCAAAAAACCGTAACGCCTTGCCTCAGGGCTGGGAAGCGGGGATAATCGTGCCAACCATCTTTGGCGGACCATCCAGGAGTCTATGCTGCGTAAACCCATCGTTGCCGTTACCATGGGCGATCCCGCCGGGATCGGTCCCGAGGTGATTCTCAAGGCTTTAACCGATCCTGTAATCCCGAGAGTCTGTCACCCCTTGATCTTGGGCGATTGGGGAGTGCTTAATCGGACGAAGCTAGGCGGTAAAAATTCCCCGCAATTGATTCGTTGGCAAACCGGGCAGCCGCTCTCGCCGATATTGGAGCGAGGTCATGGCTTCGTCGTTTGCTCTTTGTCGGAGCTGGGCCCAAAGCAATCACGTCCCGCGACGCCCGTTAGAGCCGGCGGGCACGCCGTGTACCGTTACATCTGTGTGGCCGCCCAACTGGCGTTGTCCGGGTTCGCCGATGCCATCGCCACCGCGCCAATCAGCAAGAGCAGTCTCATCGACGCGGGGTACAACTACCCGGGCCACACGGAGCTGCTTGCCGGAATCAGCCGGACGCCCGACTGCCGCATGATGTTGATCGGCCACAAGCTGCGGGTCGTGCCGGTGACCGGCCACATGGCGCTCATGAAAGTATCGCGCGGAGTAACGCGAAATAGCATTCGCACGACGATAGAATTGACGCACCGCAGCCTGCGCGATTTTTTTGCCATTCCGCGGCCGCGCATCGCGGTTGCGGCCCTGAACCCCCATGCCGGCGAGGAAGGGATTTTCGGCCAGGAGGAAAAAGAGGTCATTGCGCCGGCGGTGCGGGCGGCGACGCGGATGGGCCTGCGAGCCCACGGACCGCTGCCCGCCGACAGTTTGTTTTATCACGCGGCGCGCGGCGACTATGATGCGGTGGTATGCATGTATCATGACCAGGGCTTGATTCCGCTCAAGCTGCATCATTTTTTCGGCGGCGTGGCGCTTACCTTGGGACCGCCGTTCATTCGCACGTCGGTGGACCACGGCACCGCCTACGACATCGCCGGCGAGGGCAAGGCGGATGCATCGAGCATGAAAGAGGCGATACTCTTGGCGGCGCGGCTGGCGCGCCGAAACATGAAACGGAGAGGGAAGTGAATCCAGCGATTTTTCGAGAATACGACATTCGTGGGTTGGCGGAGTTGGATTTTGACAAAGAGTTCGCTCTACGGTTGGGCAGGGTTCATGGCACCATGATCGCGGAAAAGGGCGGCAAGCGGGCGACCGTGGGCCGGGATTGCCGCGCGACCTCCGATCCCTACGCCGAGGCGGTGATCGAGGGTCTAGCTTCCGCGGGGCTTCAAGTCTACGACATAGGCGTTTGTCCGACGCCGCTGCTTTACTTTTCTCTTTTCCATCTCGACGTCGACGGCGGCATTGAGGTGACTGCGAGCCACAACCCGTCCGAGTACAACGGCTTCAAGCTGTGCGTCGGCAAGGACACGCTTTACGGTCAGCAGATTCAGGAGATCCGGGCCAAAATGGAACGTGGCGAGTTCCGCGAAAAACCCGGCGGCAAAGTCGAACGCTATGAAATCGTGCCGCCCTATCACGATTATCTGATGCGCGATGTCCCCAAATTGGCCCGGCCCATGAAAATCGTAATAGATGCCGGCAGCGGCGTCGGCGGACCCGTAGCGCCGCCGATTTTTCGGCAACTCGGGTGCACCGTTTGGGAAATCGCCTGCACGCCCGATGCCCGTTTCCCAATCCACCATCCCGATCCGACGGTGCCCGAGAATTTAGCGATGCTCATTGAAAAGGTCAGAAAAGAAAAAGCCGACGTGGGGATCGCCTATGACGGCGACGCCGACCGGGTCGGCGCGGTCGATGAAAACGGCACTATCATGTGGGGCGATGAGTTGCTGATCCTGTTCGCCCGCGACGTGCTCCAGCGCAATCCCGGGGCGGTGATCATCTCGGAAGTCAAATGTTCGCAGCGGCTCTACGACGACATCGCGAAACATAACGGCAAGCCGATCATGTGGAAGGCGGGTCATTCGCTGCTCAAGGCTAAGATGAAAGAGACAGGCGCGCTGTTGGCGGGGGAGATGAGCGGCCATATGTTTTTCAAGGAGCGTTACTTCGGCTTCGACGACGCGATCTATGCCTCGCTGCGGCTGTTAGAGATTCTCGCCAAATCCGATAGGCCGTTGTCAGCTTTGTTGGCCGATCTGCCGAAGACTGTATCGACCCCCGAGATCCGGGTCGATTGCCCGGACGATAAAAAGTTCGCCATCGCGGAAAAAGCCAAGGAGTATTTCCGCCAGCACTACAAGATCATCGATGTCGACGGCGTGCGCGTGCAATTCTCCGAGGGTTGGGGGCTGATCCGCGCCTCCAACACCCAGCCGGCGCTGGTGCTGCGCTTCGAAGCGCAGTCGGCGGAAAAGCTCAAAGAGTATCGCGCCATCGTCGAAGGAAAACTCAGGGAGCTTGAAAGCCAATAGGGTCGCTGATGACGGGCAAGATCGTCATCCGAGGAGCGCGGGTCCATAATCTCAAGAACATCGATTTAGAAATCCCACGCGATCAATTGGTCGTCATCACCGGCGTGTCCGGGTCGGGCAAATCTTCTCTCGCTTTCGATACGATTTATGCCGAAGGACGGCGGCGCTACCTGGAGTCGCTCGCCGCCGACGCGCGCCAGTTCCTGCGGCAACTCGAAAAACCGGATGTCGATTCCATCGACGGGCTTTCTCCCGCCGTCGCCATACAGCAAAAAGCCGGCAGCTATACTCCCCGATCGACCGTCGGCACGGTAACCGAAATTTACGACTACTTGCGACTGCTCTTCGCGCGTATCGGCGAGCCGGCCTGCGTTCAATGCGGCCGGCAGATACAGGCGCATACCGTGGAGCAGATCGTCGACCACTTGTTTACTCTTCCAGCGCAGCCGCGAGTTCTTGTGATGGCCCCCATCGTGTCGGATTCTAAGGGCGATCATCGCGAGCGGCTCAGCGAGTTGACGCGGGAAGGTTTTGCCCGGGTGAAGATCGACGGTGCGGTGCGCGAACTGTCGGAAGAAATTCATCTTGATAAAGATCAGCCGCACCGGATCGATTTGATTATCGATCGCCTCGTCCTGCGCCAGGGCGAAGAGAAACGTTTGGCGGATTCGCTTGAAATCGCTTCGCGCATGGGAGCGCAGGTGATCAAAGTCGGGATGCAAAAAGTTCAAGATGAGGAGCCGGCGGAGGAATTGATCTTCAGCCAGAAATTCGCCTGCGTGCAATGCGGAATCTCGCTTCCCGGGATTACCCCGGCTCTTTTTTCCTTCAACACTCCTCAAGGGGCTTGCCCCGCTTGCGCCGGATTGGGAGTTGGCTCGAAACAACATGGGGGACCGCAAGGCGACGAGCAAAAGACCGACGCCCAGCTCTGCGGACAATGCGGTGGAACGCGATTGAAAAAAGAAAGCCTCGCCGTCAAGCTCGGCGGCAAAAGTATTGCCGAAGTCGCGTCGCTGCCGGTCAATCAAGCGCTCGCGTATTTCATGTCGCTCGATTTGGACGAGAGGCGCAAGCGGATCGGCCAGCGAGCTTTGGGGGAGATTACCGACCGCCTTGGTTTTTTGCTCCGGGTTGGGCTCGGTTACCTGAGCCTGGATCGTCCGTCGCTTAGTCTTTCGGGCGGCGAAGCGCAGCGAGTCAGGCTCGCCACCCAGATTGGCTCGAGTTTGGCGGGAGTGCTCTACATTCTCGACGAACCGAGCATCGGACTGCATCAGATTGACAACGCGCGGCTGCTCGCGCTGCTCAAACAACTGCGGGATCAGGGCAACAGCGTGATCGTCGTCGAACATGACCCGGAAGCGATTCTAGCCGCCGATCACGTTATCGACATGGGACCGGGAGCCGGCGATCAAGGCGGAGAAATCATCGCCCAGGGGACGCCGCAGGAGCTGGCGCGCGACGGTCGTTCCCTTACCGGCCAATATTTATCGGGTCACCTGGAGGTTGCGGTTTCGCGCCGCCGCAAAAGGAGTGGACCCTTTCTCGTAATCAAGGGAGCCCGGCAGCACAATCTCAAAAACGTTACGGTGGAAATTCCGGTCGGCACGCTGACTTGCGTTACCGGAGTTTCCGGCGCAGGCAAGAGCAGTCTGGTCATAGACACTCTCTACAACGCCATGGCTGCCAGACTGCACCGCGCCAAGGCGAAAGTCGGCACGTTTGACGAGCTGATCGGATCGGAAATGTTTGACCGGGTGGTCGGCGTCGATCAGGCTCCCATCGGGCGCACGCCGCGCTCGACTCCGGCGACCTATACCGGTCTCTTCGATCCAATCCGAGAGCTCTTCGCGCAACTGCCTGAGGCAAGGGTTCGCGGTTTCAGAGCGGATCGTTTCTCGTTCAACGCGCGCGCCGGCCGCTGCGACGCCTGCGCCGGCGACGGCGTCGTCAGGGTCGATATGAATTTTCTCCCGGAAGTTGCAGTCACCTGCGATGTCTGCAGGGGCTCGCGCTACAATCGCGAGACGTTAGCAGTGAAGTACAAAGGTCGGAGCATCGCTGATGTGCTGGCGCTGACGGTCAATCAAGCCTTGCAGTTGCTCAATACGCTCCCCGCCGTCTACGAAAAATTGCGCGCGCTCAGAGAAGTCGGCCTCGATTATCTTCGCCTCGATCAGGCCGCTTCGACGCTCTCTGGTGGTGAGGCGCAACGGGTCAAACTCGCCCGCGAGCTGGCGCGACGAACCACCGGCCGGTCTCTCTATGTTCTGGACGAGCCGACGACCGGCCTCCATTTCGACGACGTGCGGAAACTCTTGGAACTGCTTCATCGTCTAATCGATGAAGGGAATTCGATGGTCGTGATCGAACATAACCTCGATGTCATCAGATCGGCGGATTATGTCATCGACCTCGGGCCAGGGGGCGGTGTGGAAGGCGGCCAGGTCGTGGCCAAAGGAACCCCTGAAGATATCGCCGCCGTCGATCGATCCGCGACCGGTCAGTTCTTAAGAAGGTTATTGAAACAGCTCGGCACCGCTTGACCTCCGCTGTTACCCTGGTCCATTCGATCAATAATGTATCGAATTTTCAACTAGTTACCCATTTGTAAAAACAGTTGACTCGGAGGCTCGATTGAGTTAGTTTTATATCATACCTAATTAGTCTGGAATATAACGCCATTCGTACTGGGTCGGCGTTGTCAGCCTAGCGGGATCATATGAAAGTTCAAATTCCGATCTATATGGATAATCACGCGACGACTCCTGGGGATCCGCGGGTGTTAGAGGCAATGCTTCCCTATTTTACGGAAAAGTTCGGCAACGCCGCGAGCCGGAGCCACGCCTTCGGTTGGGAAAGCGAAGCCGCCGTCGATGTGGCGCGGGTACAGGTCGCAAAATTAATCGGCGCGTCGTCGCCGCGCGAAATCGTCTTTACCAGCGGCGCGACGGAGTCGGACAATCTGGCCATCAAGGGTGTCGCCGAGGCCTACAAGGAAAAGGGCGATCATATCGTGACCTGTGCCACGGAGCACAAAGCGGTCTTGGATAGTTGCAAGGTTTTACAGAAGCATGGCTATCGCGTGACCTATCTTCCGGTGGACCCGGATGGTCTTATCAATCTCCAACGGCTGGGCGAGGCGATTACGGAACAAACGATTCTTATCTCGATCATGCAGGCCAACAACGAGATCGGCACGATCCAGCCGATCAAAGAGATCGGCCGTTTAGCGAAGGAAAAAGGGATTCTTTTTCATACCGACGCGACCCAAGCAGTCGGCAGGATTCCCGTCGACGTTGACACGCTCGGAGTCGACTTGCTCTCTTTGACCGCGCACAAGATGTACGGCCCGAAAGGGATCGGCGCGCTCTATGTACGGTCGAGCCAACCGCCCGTCAAGCTTGCGCCGATAATCGACGGCGGGGGGCACGAGCGCGGTATGCGCTCGGGAACGCTCAACGTTCCCGGCATCGTCGGTTTGGGGAAGGCTTGCGAGATCGCTCAATTGGAAATGGCGGCGGAGGCCGAGCGCCTCCTTGGGCTGCGTCAGCGACTCGAGGAAGGCCTTTTCGGCGAGTTAGATGACGTTTATGTCAACGGTCACTTGAAAAAGCGACTGCCGGGAAACTTGAATATGAGCTTCGCCTACGTCGAAGGCGAGTCACTCTTGATGGCGCTCAAGGAAATCGCGGTCTCGACCGGTTCGGCCTGCACTTCGGCCAGTTTGGAGCCTTCCTATGTGCTGCGCGCGCTCGGTGTGCCGGAAGAACTGGCCCACACCTCGATCCGTTTCGGTCTGGGCCGGTTCAATACCGAAGACGAGGTCGATTTCACGATTAAGCGCGTCGTCGAGGAAGTGCGCCGGTTAAGAGCGCTATCGCCTGTTTACAAAGCCCAAAAGGCCAAGATGCAAAACCGGCGTCAAGCTGAGATAAGTCTACGGGAGAGAGTTTCATAGCCGTTGGTTCGCAGAGGAACGAAGGTATGGCCATTGGAGTCGTTTTATCCGACCGTGCTGCGGCAAGGATCAAAGAGGTCGTCGCCGCTGAGAATCGCGAAGGTCAGGGGCTGCGGGTGAAGGTTGTGGGCGGGGGTTGTTCGGGTTTGCAATACAAAGTCGATTTCGATCAACCCAAAACAACCGACAAGATTTTCGAAAAGGACGGCGCAAAAGTATTGGTGGACATGAAGAGCCTGCTTTATTTGAGCGGCACCGAACTGGATTACAAAGACGAGCTTATGCAGTCGGGGTTCGTCTTTCAGAATCCGAACGTCAAGAAAGCTTGCGGCTGCGGCCAGTCGTTCATGGTTTCGTAAAACTTTAGGAAAACGCAAGAATGAAAACCGCGACCCATACCGTCGAAGATCTCACCCAGGGTGAGTACAAGTACGGCTTCATTACTGACATCGAGGCGGATACCGTACCGCCCGGTTTGAATGAAGACGTCATTCGTCTGATTTCGGCGAAAAAGCAAGAGCCCGAGTTCATGCTCGAATGGCGGCTCAAAGCGTATCGCCACTGGGCGAAACTGGAGAAATCGCAGGCGGAGCCCAAGTGGGCTAACGTTCATTATCCGCCCATCGATTATCAAGCGATCAGCTACTACTCGGCGCCCAAGGCTAAAGACGATCGGCCCAAGAGTCTCGAAGAAGTGGACCCGGAGCTGCTCAAAATGTATGAGAAGCTCGGCGTTCCTTTGCGGGAGCAAGAAAAGCTTGCCGGCGTGGCCGTCGATGCCGTTTTCGACAGCGTTTCTGTAGCGACGACTTTCAAGGGCAAGTTGGCGGAGATGGGAGTTATCTTCGGCTCTTTTTCCGAGGCGGTGCATAACCATCCCGATCTCGTACAGAAATATCTCGGTTCGGTGGTGCCGTATTCCGATAATTTTTTTGCCGCGCTCAACGCCGCAGTCTTCAGCGACGGGTCGTTCTGCTTCATTCCCAAGGGCGTGCGCTGTCCGATGGAGCTATCGACCTATTTTCGCATCAATGCCGCCGAGACCGGCCAGTTCGAACGCACACTGATCGTTGCCGAAAAGGGCGCTTATGTGAGTTACCTGGAAGGCTGCACCGCGCCGATGCGGGACAAAAATCAGTTGCACGCGGCGGTGGTGGAATTGGTCGCCCACGACGACGCGCAGATCAAGTATTCGACCGTGCAAAACTGGTATCCGGGCGACGCCGAGGGCAAGGGCGGCATTTACAACTTCGTCACCAAGCGCGGCAAGTGTCTCGGCAAGCGTTCGAAAATCTCCTGGACGCAAGTCGAGACCGGCTCGGCGATCACCTGGAAATATCCGGGCTGCATCCTGCAGGGGGACGATTCGGTCGGCGAATTTTACTCGGTAGCGCTGACGAACAATTACCAGCAGGCGGACACCGGCACGAAGATGATCCACATCGGCAAGAACACCAAGAGCACGATCATCTCCAAGGGCATTTCCGCCGGCCATGGACAGAATACCTACCGCGGCTTGGTGAAGATCATGAAGGGCGCCAGCGGGGCGCGTAACTACTCGCAGTGTGATTCGCTGTTACTCGGCGACAAGTGCGGCGCGCATACTTTTCCCTATCTGGAGGTATTGAACAACGCGACGCAGGTGGAGCATGAGGCGTCAACCTCGAAAATCGGCGAGGACCAGCTCTTTTATTGCCGCCAGCGCGGTATTTCGACGGAAGACGCGGTCAATATGATCGTCAGCGGTTTTTGTAAGCAAGTGTTCAAAGAGCTGCCGATGGAGTTCGCGGTGGAGGCGCAGAAACTTCTGGGCGTAAGCCTGGAAGGCAGCGTCGGATGACGCCGCGCTTGGCCAGCCGCGATTAGATGACCGAGGATTGAAGAATTTATGTCCGGGGAAATCTATTTCGACAATAACGCGACGACGCAGGTCGCGCCGGAAGTGTTCGAGGCGATGCGGCCGTATCTTACCGAGCTTTACGGCAATCCTTCGAGCATTCACCGTTTCGGCAGCCAGGTAGGCCGGAAAATCGCCGAAGCGCGCGCCCAGGTCGCCTCGCTCATCGGCACCGCCGACCCGGTGGAAGTGATCTTCACGAGCTGCGGCACCGAAGGGGACAACGCCGCCATTCGCGGTATGCTCGAGGCCCGGCCAGACAAGCGCCACATCGTCACGACGCAGGTGGAGCATCCGGCGGTGCTCGGGCTGTGCCAGCATCTGGCAAAGAAAGGCTATCGCGTGACTTGGCTCGGCGTCGATCAAGACGGCATCCTCGATTTGGACGAGCTGCGTGACGCGTTGACCGTTGACACCGCGCTGGTTTCAATCATGGCCGCCAATAACGAAACTGGCGTGCTCTTTCCCATCGATAAGATCGGCTCGATCGTGAAGGCCAGGGGGATTCCATTTCACGTCGATGCGGTCCAGGCGGCGGGAAGATTGCTGCTCGACATGAGGGCCTTGCCGGTGGACTTGCTGACTGTCTCGGCCCATAAGTTCTACGGACCAAAGGGGGTGGGCGCGTTGTACGTCAGGCGCGGGATTACTTTTCCGCCTTTTATCATCGGCGGGCACCAGGAACGCAACCGCCGCGCCGGCACGGAAAACGTTGCCGGGATCATCGGCATGGGAAGGGCTGCGGAAATCGCCTCGGCCTGTCTTGCCGATGACTCCGAGCGGATCGGCAAGCTGCGCGATCGGTTTGAAGAGTCGCTGCTTCGATCATGTCCCGAGTCCCGGGTGAATGGACATAGGCAAAGTCGCCTGCCCAATACTTCAAATGTCAGTTTCAGGTATTTGGAGGGCGAGTCGATCTTGGTTCTACTGGACCAACAAGGCATCTGTGCGTCCACCGGCTCCGCTTGTACCGCCGGTTCTTCGGAACCTTCCCATGTTCTGCGAGCCATGGGAGTGGCGGCCGAGTGGCTTCAGGGGACGGTTCGCTTCAGCTTGGGCCGATTCAATACGGGAAAAGAGGTCGATGACGTGAACCAAACGCTGCCTGCAATCGTCAAACGTTTACAGGGGCTTTCGGCTTTGGGCAAATTGCAAAGCCAGGAGCAACCTCCGGTGAGTCGAAAACGGGCGGCCAAGAGCATTGCGGCAAGGGGGTAACGCTATGGCGCTCATGCAGATTCCTCGACGGGTCGACTACGGTTTGCGTGCCGTCATCTATCTTTCAAACCGGGATCCGGAGAAATGCTGCCCGATAGTTGAGATCGCCAAGCAACAGCGGGTGCCGAGAAAGTTTTTGGAGAAAATTGTTCAAGACCTCCTACGCAGCGGATTGATCAAGTCCAAGCGCGGATCAAGCGGCGGCTACACTTTGGCGCGACCGGCGGAGGCCATTTCTCTTTTCGATGTCATCCAGGCCATTGAAGGCCCGCTCGCGGTGAACGCTTGCCTCGACGAGCATCTGGGCTGCGATCTGTTGACCCGCTGTACGATGCACGGCGTATGGAGTGATGTGCAAAGGAAAATAACTGAAATGTTGACCCAGACGACGATTGCCGATTTGACCCGGACGCCGTGCGCGGATTTTGTCGGCTCCTCTTCTCTTTCGAGCGCGGCATGACCAGGATCAACTATGTTGCTGTTCGATGGCGAGCAGGCCGCCAGGCTACAGGGAGGTGGTTTTTATGAGTTATGAGAACGGATTAAGCATGGAAGAGCGGGTTTCTTCGCTGTTCCAGCCCGATACCCTTCTGCCGGACCAGTACCTTGATACCTACCGGAGAAAGCTTCACCTGGAACCGGAGAAAAAACTCATGATGGCGGTTTTGGAAGACGCCATCGCATGCTTTCAAAAGTACGTTTCGGCCCGCGATGGGAAAGGCAAGGTCCTGTTCCGCGACGCGGAGGATTGGATCATGGCGGAAAATGGCGACGGGCTGTTTTCATTCGGCCACGTCTGTGAAACACTCGGGTTTGATCCCGCCTATCTCCGGCAAGGATTGAAAGCGTGGAAGCAGCAACACGCCGCATGCCCTATCCAAGCGAAAGTCTACCGGCTTTCACCAAGGCGGAGAAAGAACAGGAGGGGTGTTCCCCTCTCAAGGCGGACGGAACGACGCCTGCGCAGAGCCGCCGGGCGCTGAGGCGGGGACTATCAATCAAGCGCAATTCAAGGCGGTGGTTGGCCAGGCCAACCACCGCCTTTTTTGTTTTAAGGCGACCCTACGCTTGAAAAGCCGTTGAAAGGGATTCATAACTTTCTCATGCCACCCGGACGGAAAAAGCAGAAATCGCGGCTTGCTCAGTTCAGTTACACTTTGCGCTACCGCGTCGGCGAATACGCGGTGCGAGGATTTATCGCCGCCCTGCCGCTGATTCCATACGGGCTGCTCCTTCGCTTCACGAACTTGTTGGCATGGGTGGCGTTCGCGTTTCTGCGGACGTACCGGACTCGCATGGAGGAAAATCTGGTTGCGGCGCTGGGCGAGGATATCCGCGCGCCCAACGAACGCAAGGCGTTGGTTTGGCGCGCCTGGAAAAATTTTGCTCGCGGCGTCCTCGATACCACCGCCGTCATGCATTTTTCCAGAGGAAAAATTCTCGCGACGGTGGCGGTGGAAGGTGAAGAACATCTAGAGCGAGCCCTTGGAAAGGGGTGTGGAGTGCTGGCTTTAAGCGCCCACTTGGGAAGTTTTACGATGATCGGGGCGCGTCTTGCGGCGGGTGGCTTTCCCTTCAGCGTCGTCGTCAAGCAGCCGCGCGATCGGCGCTTTGCCCGGTTGATCGACGCCTATCGTGCGCAGCTCGGAATTCACACCATTTCCGCGAAACCGCGCAGAGAGGCGGTGCGCGGGATCTTAAAGGCGTTGCGTGAAAATAGAATCGTTTTAGTGATCGCCGACGAGTTCAAGTCCGGCGACGTCATGGTCGACTTCCTGGGGGGAAGATATCCAGCGCCGCGGGGACCGGCAACCCTGGCGCTCCGAACCGGCGCCGTGACATTGCCGATGTTTGCCACTCGGCGAGCCGATGATTCATTAGTGCTTACGATAGGCAATGCGATCGAACCCGTTGATTGCCCAGAACTCGAGGACAGCGTGACTGCCACAACCGCCGTTTATACCCATTGTCTTGAGGCGGCCATTCGCCGTCACCCTGACCAATGGAATTGGCTCGGGTTAACGCGCGATGGGAGAGTTTCCCGTGCTGAGATGGCGCGCCGAAAGGCGGCGAAGCATGGCGCGAGCCAACGCGGTCACGGCCCGGTACACCAGGGTGAGATTTCCAGCCAGTCAACGGCTGATAGCACCAAAGAAATCTAATCCAGCGGGAAATCCCCATCCGTAAGGGCGTGGAAATCTAGGATCGACCCGATACGAGCAGTTCTTTATGATGGCGGACCGCAAGGCCCCGTTTCAAGCGCGACGCTTTTTAAAGCTTCGAGTCGAAGCCCGGGCTGACAAGTCCTTTTTTCTCCGTCTCCTCCAGGTAACGCATGAAGCGGTATTTGTTTTCCAACTCGTCAAGCTTGAGGGGGGGGAGGTTTTTCGGTTGCCCCGGATCGATCTTGGCGGCGATCAGCGTCAGTTCACATCGCCGCCAGGCCCGGACAAATGCTTCGCGGAAATCGTCCGGAGTCTGGCTCCACGCAGCATGTTTGTAGCCGGCGGCTTGAGCGAGGGCCACGGCGTCGGTGACGCGGGAGGCCGTAGGGGTGCCGCCGGAGGCTTCGTAGACTTCGTTGTCGAAGAGCAGATGGATGAGATTGCCGGGGTTTTGCAAGGCAATGGTCGGTAAACCGCAGAGGTTCATGAGAAAGGCCCCATCGCCGTCGATGGCGATTACCTTGCGGTGCGGCATGGCGAGGGCGAGGCCGGCGGCGATGGATGAAACCAGCCCCAACGTCCGGGTTTTTAAGTTGCCGTCGCCGGGGCGCACCGCCCACCATTCCCGCGCGCCCCAGCCCGTGCAAACCGCCAGGGCGTCTCCCGCCTCCGGCGCAATCGCCTTGAGATAATCGTAACGCTGCATTATTTCACTCCGAGGACGCCTTTGGTTAGGAGCACGGCGACGGGCCTCTTGGAATCCTCGGCCAAAATTTGCGCGCCGCGCAAGGTTTCGTCAATCTCGTCGCTCTTGCGCAGAACGTAGCTGCGGACGCCCAGCGCGTGTAGCACGGGCTCGGTCACCGAGCCGAGCGTCGTGAAACCGCGATCGCCGATATCGCCGGCGTAATAGATCAAGAGTAAAATCGGGATTTGAAACTGCAGCGAGGTCGTGGTGAGCGCATTGCAGCTGTTTAAAAATCCAGCATTCTGCATGATCAGCGCGGTTTTTTTGCCGGCGAGGTAGGCGCCGGCGCAGATGCCGATGCCTTCTTCTTCCCGGCAAAGTGGCACATGCTTGAGCGCGCGATCATGCTCGACGGCGCGGATGACCTCCACCATTTTTTCGTCGGGGAGCGTCGCCACGAAGTCGATCGCGGCTTTTTTGAGACCGCCGACGATCGCCGCGGCGCATTGTTTAGGGTCCATGGTGTTCGCGATGGTGTTTCGCACCGGTCTCCGGCGCAAATACCGGCGGCGGTCATTTTCCCTAGCCCTCGACGCGAAAGCAACAGACTGCCGCCCCACCCTCCGCATACTCCGAACGTGAGGACGTTGTCAAGCAAAGTGGAGCCCCCTGAAATCACCATCAAAACACGGGCCGCATATCATGTGATTTGGATTGCCTGTTCAAGTTATCAGCAGTAGCCTCTTTCACTTCAGTGACACTATCTTCTCAATGGACTTGGCGGGGATACGCTTTGGAGAAGTTGTTTCACCGATACGGGGTTTACCAGCCACGACTCGGTTGGAGCGAACAGGGACTCCCTTCTGGAGGAGGATAGTCTCTCGTACCTGAGGTCTCTTCGGGACGCCATAGCGTCGTTGCGCAGTGCTGGATCCCAGGGGACGTCCTGCCGTAGCTCTTGAAGTCATATGAGTTCCTGGCCTCAGCCCGCTCCTGATCTCCCGCCGTGCCTGTGCCTTGGTTGTATAACGGAAAACCTGTCGATCACGTTGGAGCAGGCGCGCCGGTGTTTTACGGTCACGGACAAGATCACGACGAAGTTTTTGGGCAAGCCCTTTATTCACCGCTTTTGAGACGCTCTTGGCCGCCCCGCGGGCCGCCGCTTTCCCAACTGCGCTTGCCTCTAAGCTAGCCAACGATTGGGGTCAACGATTGGGGTCGGCGGCGATTGGCGATCGATTGCGATAGGGGTCGGATCTTTACTTTTGACACTGGTACAAATTGAGGTTCGATGAATGTCACAAGGAAAGATTTGACACCATCTACTTCACGTAAAAGACTGACATCGGAAACCTCGCCAGGCGAAACCTCCCGCGTCACCTTCAGCGCCAGTTTTGCCTGATCTATAACTAAGCGAAGCCCATCTTGCGGGATATTTCCATCCAAGTTAAACACTCTCGAGGTAGAATCGTAGGTAGCAGTAGCGTTTTCCCTACCGGTCATGCCCCATTCCATCAGGACCTGGATAGCACCGTCTCGGTTCTGGCGAATATAACGGTTGGCCTTGATCAGGGCTCTGATCGCTCTTTCAACCTCATCAAAAGCGCCTAGTTCGATATCTCGAACTTTTGCTCCGCTGTGAATATCCGCCGCACCTTTTTCTCTCCGTCCTGCTTCGCTTATCCGGTAGCAGCGTTGCATTCGCAACCCACGACTAAAGAAGGGAAAACAGATCATGACATTGAAAACCTACATGCGGTTATTATGCTTGACCACAGAAGTGTTTTTGTATACCGTATCGTTATACTATACAGCAGACAGGGCCGCGCGTGATTGAGAGCATAAAACACAAAGGGCTTAAAAGGCTGTATGAGAAAAACGACCGCAGCGGAATTCGGCCCGATCTGGTCGACAAAGTGCAGAAGGTTTTGTCCGCCTTGGACGCGGCGGGCAGTCCACAAGATATGGCCCTGCCGCTGTTTCGGTTTCACCCGCTGACAGGGAACCGGCGCGGCACCTATGCCGTTACAGTTAAGGCCAACTGGCGTATTACGTTCAGCTTTCGCCAAGGCGCTGCTTGCGACGTGGATTTAGAGGATTATCATTGACGGAGGGCAAACGATGCCGATGAAAAAACCCAACCATCCCGGCGATCTTATTCGGGATTGTCTTGAAGAACTCAAAATTACCATTACGGACGGGGCCAAGGCGCTCGGCGTGACGCGCGCAACGCTTTCCCGCATTCTGAATGCTAAGGCGAGTGTATCCCCGGAAATGGCCGTGCGCCTTGAAAAAGCGCTCGGCAGTTCGGCGGGCTTCTGGCTTCGGCTTCAGCTGAACTACGATTTGGCGCGGATACAGACCCGGAGCGGAAAAATTCACGTGCACCGTCTCGCCCCACCCTCACCCTAATCCTGTCGATCAACGCCGAATAATCTGCGATGTACCCCGCAATACCTCCTGTTTTGCGACGGCGTCTGCCCGTTTGCGCCTCATTCGAAGCGCTTCTCGGCTGCGGGAGTCCGGGTGCTTCGCCCGCCAGCGCTGCCAGTATTGGCGCTCGTGCGCCCAGTCGCGTATCTTCACCTGCCGAGCCTGGCGCCACTCCGCGTCCTTGCTCCGACCCGTGTGTCCTAGAGGATGGATTGTAACGAGTGTTATGCCGGCCGCCGCTCCCCATGTTTTCGTGTTTTCGCAATTGCGAAAACACGAAACAATGACGCTGACGTTTTATAAACGCAAATATCGCATCTGACACCGGGACGTCGCCTCGGCAAGGAATTCCGCGTCATTCATCGTTTCCTAAAACGCCCGGCGGAAGAGCTGGACACGATCCTTCGGTGTGTTCGGCGAACATGAGTAGAATATGTGATCGCATTAACGTCGTGCATCACTATCTGGATCAACTTCCGTCCCAGCCCCCCCAAGCTATCCGCCCAAGGCGGAGTGGGACTTCCCTCATCAAATTGAGAGGTCACCTTATGGATCACGACAGCAATTCATCTGGACACGCAGAGTGTTCTGCCTGCCCCCTGCGAGCCCGCGCGTTCTCTTGTCCAGGGATACAACCCGGCGCGTAATAAAAGCGGTAATGACATCTGACACCGGCTCCGTCTCCTGAATGAACTACCGCGCGGCTGGTCATGCCGCTTTGCGTCTTGCTCTCTTGGCTGGCTCCAACCTGATGCTACACCCCATGGCTGACAAAACATTCATGACGGTCCCGATCCGTGGGTTCCTGCCTTTTGAAAGTGCTTTATAAAGGCTTTCCCGATTGAGGCCCGTAGATCCCGCGATCTGCGTGAAGCCATAGGCCCGCGCAACGTCTCGAAGTCCCAAAAGCAAAAGATCCGGGTCGTTTTCTTCGAGAATAACATTCAGATACGCGATTGCGTATTCTGGATCCTTGAGCCGTTTGTCCAGACCTTCCTCGTAAGCTCTGTTCGCCGGATAGATTTTGTTTCTTTTTATTTTCATCTTAAGGTCCTTTCCTTCCAATCGCTCCAATATCGCTTCGCTAACTTGATCGCGTCTTCCTGCCGCTTTTTCGTGCTCCCAAGAAGCAAGACGACCAGCGTCGTACCGTGTTCACCGAAGTAGATCCGGTAGCCGGGGCCGTAGTCCAAGACGATCTCTTGTACACCCTCACCTACGGATTTATGTTGTCCCAGGTTGCCGAGCCGGACTTTGGCGACCGTCTTTTCTATATGTAACTTTGCCCGCCGATCCGCCAACCCGTTCAACCATCCCTGAAAGACATCTTTCCCGTCGTGTGACACGTAGGTTTCGACATTCCTCGGAACGGCTTGCGGCATACGTTGAACCCAAATGTAGCCAATTGGCTACGGCCTGTCAAATCGTTCGTGTCTCCCCGTCATTGCAGCGTTTGAATGCTCGCGAACGCTGGCCGCTTTTTCAGGAGATCCAAAAACGTCGAACCTTGCGTGATCCGACCCGTGTGTCCTAGAGGATGGATTGTAACGAGTGTTATGCCGGCCGCCGCTCCCCATGTTTTCGTGTTTTCGCAATT